>Ga0182037_10001245_pt1 | contig 13213 bp, 9 predicted proteins | sample sta12Cox44000082_FD_125974 | JGI IMG/M metagenome (GOLD analysis project Ga0182037, IMG submission 125974) | Lab enrichment of tropical soil microbial communities from Luquillo Experimental Forest, Puerto Rico - statoxic.12C.oxic.44.000.082 | ecosystem: Environmental > Terrestrial > Soil >... | reverse complement strand
TGAATTCATCCATTGTGGAGCCCCGTGACGTGTACCGCGAGGCCGTCATGGGCAACGCAGCTGCGGTTATCGTGTTCCACAACCACCCCTCCGGCGATCCCACACCCAGCCCCGAGGACGTGGCATTGACGCGGCGCCTGGCGGCTGCGGGGGTATTGATGGGCATCGAGCTGGTGGATCACATCGTTCTGGGGGATTCACGATTCTGCAGCCTCAAGGAGATGGTCGGGCTGTGAGCCGCCTCTTGTACTTCGATTGTTTCTCCGGATTGTCGGGCGACATGGCGCTCGGCGCGCTGCTCGACGCGGGGCTGCCGCTCCCGGACCTCCGGCGCGCGCTCGGCAGCCTGGCGCTCGGCCCGGCCCATGTGCACGCCAGGAAAGTGCTGCGCGCCGGCGTGTCGGCGACCAAGTTCATCGTTCACGCGCACGCTCACGATCAGGAGCACGATCAGGATCACCGCCATTCTGCGACGCCGACCGACGCGCCCCCCGCCAACCCCTCGACCCACGCGCCCGATCCTGTCCACGAGCACCGCAGCTTGGCCGAGATCTTCAGGTTGATCGACAACGCGTCACTTTCCGCGCCCGCCCGGGATCGCGCGAAAGGCATGTTCCAGCGGCTCGCGGAGGTCGAGGCTTCAATCCATGAGATGCCGATCCATGAGGTCCATCTCCACGAGGTCGGGGCGCTCGATTCGATCATCGACATCGTCGGCATTGCGTTCGCGATGGAATGGGCCGCCGCGGACCGCGTGGTGTGCTCGCCGCTGAATATCGGCGGCGGCATGGTGCGCTCGGCGCACGGTCTGCTCCCCGTTCCCTCCCCGGCGACGGTGAGACTGCTGGGGGACGCGCCTATATACGGTGGCGCGGTCCAGAACGAGCTGGTCACGCCGACCGGCGCGCTCATCGCGACGACGTATGCGTCGTCGTTCGGGTCGATCCCGCCGATGTCGGTGGAGCGCATCGGCTACGGCGCCGGGGACCGGGACCATCCGTCCACTCCGAACGTTCTCCGCGTCTTGATCGGGCGCGCCGCGTCAGATGCGCCCGTTGAGCGCGTGACCGTCGTCGAGTGCGAGATCGACGACATGAATCCGCAGATCTTCGGCGCCGCCATGGAAAAGCTCTACGCGGCAGGCGCGCTGGAGGTGTTCTACGTCGCAGCTCAGATGAAGAAGAACCGCCCTGGCACGCTCTTGACGGTGATCGTTCCGCCCGAGAAACTCGGACAGATTGCCGACATCGTGTTCACCGAGACGACGACGATCGGGCTGCGTCACTACGAGGCAGACCGCGAGTGTCTCGCGCGGGAGATCGTGAGCGTTGAGACGCCGCTTGGAGCCGTCAGATTCAAGGTCTCCCGCCGCGACGGCCGGGTGGTCACGGCGACGCCCGAGTTCGACGATTGCGCCGCGATCGCCGCGTCGAACAACCTGTCGGTCAAAGACGTGCAGCGGATCGCGATCAAGGCGTATCAACCGTGAAGCGCTTTTACCTGACGACGGCGATTGACTACGTCAACAGCGCCCCACACCTCGGCACGGCGTATGAGAAAGTGTGCGCCGACGTCATTGCGCGCTACAAGCGGCTCGCCGGCTTCGAGACGCGGTTCCTGATGGGGAACGACGAGCACTCACAGAACGTGTTCAAGAAGGCGGCGGAGGAGGGGTTGTCCCCCCTGGCGTACTGCGATCGGATGGAGGAGCAGTTCCGCCGTGCTTGGCGGTATCTCGACATCTCCTTCGACGACTTCATCAGGACGACCGAGCCACGCCACGCCGCCGGCGTCACCGAGATGGCCGAGCGGCTCTACGCCGGCGGCGATATCTACGAGGGTGTGTACGAGGGGTGGTACTGCGTCAGCTGCGAGGAATTCAAACAAGAGAAGGATCTGGTCGACGGTTGTTGCCCGCTGCATCCGACGATCAAGCCCGAGTGGATTCGGGAAAAGAACTACTTCTTCCGGCTGTCGAAATATCAGCAGCCGCTTCTTGAACACTTTGCCACGCATCCAGAGTTTCTCCAGCCTGACGCGCGCCGAAACGAAATCCTGCGGCTCATCGAAGGCGGGCTCCTCGACGTCTCGGTCAGCCGAGCGGGGCAGTCGTGGGGCATTCCCCTGCCGTTCGATCCGTCGAGCGTCGTCTACGTCTGGTTCGACGCGCTCATCAACTACGCGTCGGCCGTCGGGCTCGGCGCTCCCGAGGCCCCTGAGCGGCAGCTCTTCGAAACCTGGTGGCCAGCCGACCTGCACGTGATCGGCAAGGACATCACGCGGTTCCACGCCGTCATCTGGCCCGCCATGCTGATGGCGGCGAAGCTCCCGTTGCCGCGCCAGATCTTTGGCCACGGCTTCATGACGATCGGCGGGCAGCGCATGAGCAAGACGCTCGGGACGATCATCGATCCGGTCGTCGCCGTCGATAGCGTCGGTCCGGATGGCCCGGGAAAGGCCGAGCCGCTTCGGTTGTATCTGATCAAGGAGATCCCATTCGGGGGGGACGGCGATTTTTCATTCGATCGCCTCGCCGAGCGGTACAACGCGGATTTGGCCAACAACCTGGGCAACCTCGTGAGCCGGGTGACGGCGATGGCCAACCGGTATCGAGATGGCGTCGTGCGGCCGGCGGCGGCGGGCAACGATCAACTGGCACGGTTGGGCGAGCAGGCCGTCCGCGATTTCTGCAAGGCAATGGATGCGCTGGCCCTGCACGAAGGTGCCGCGGCCGCCTTTCGCCTGGTCGATGCGACAAACGAGTTCATCGCGGCAACCGCGCCGTGGACGCTGGCGAAGGATCCGGGCAAGTCCGACCGCTTGTCTCAGGTATTGTTCGACGCCGCGGAGGCGATCCGACTTGCCGCCGTCATGCTCGCGCCGATCATGCCAGCGTCGAGCCGGGAGATTCTTCGCCGGGTCGGCGCGCCGGTCGGCGGCGGTCGCCGGACTGGCGCGAGATCTGACGCGCTCAGCTTCGACCGCGACGGCCGTTGGCTGAGGGAAGGGGAGCGCAGGCTGCTCCAGGAAGGCGCGCTCTGGCCGCGCAAGGAGACAACCATTGTGAGTGATCACCCACTGCCCCCAGATGGTCCGGCGCCGGGCGCTCATATGCCCGCCGTGCCGGCACCGACGAGCCCGCTCTCGACCGACGGCGCGACCGCCACGCCGGCCCCGTCCGTAACCGATCGTATCTCGATCGACGATTTCATGAAGGTGGAGCTGCGAACCGCAAAAGTGATGACGGCCGAGAGGGTGGAGAAGTCAAAGAAGCTTCTGAAGCTGCTCGTGAACGTAGGGAGCGAGCAGCGCACGCTCGTGGCGGGCATTGCCGAGGCCTACGAGCCGGAGGCGCTCGTCGGCAAAACCGTCGTCGTCGTGTTCAACCTGAAGCCGGCCAAGCTGATGGGCATCGAATCGAACGGCATGGTGCTCGCGGCAAGCCCGGAGGGTGGAAAGCCGGAGGTCGTGACCTTTGCGAACCCGCCGGAGCCAGGCACGCGAGTTCGCTGAACGTCTGGGAAGATTGGACCCGCGCGGGGAGAGCGTACCCTACGCGCAACCGTTGTGATCGACAGCCATTGCCATCTCGCCGACCACGTGTTCGCCGCCGATTTGCCAGCCGTTGTCGAGCGCGCAAAAGCCGCTGGACTGGAGCGGGCGCTTGTGATTCTCGAAGCTGGCAACGCGAGCGAGGCCGCGCAGGCACGGCACCTCGACGAGCTGTGGCCCGAAACGCGAGTCTCGATTGGCGTCCACCCGCACCAGGCGCATCGGTACTCAGAGGATCCTCCGCAGGCGGCCACCGTCGTGCGAGAGCAGTTCGGCCACACGCCGGCGGCGCGCGCCATTGGAGAGATTGGACTCGACTACCACTATGACTTTTCACCAAGGGTGGTGCAGCAGGAGGTGTTTCGAGCGCAAATGAGGCTCGCGCGCGAGCTCGGCCGACCGATCGTCATCCACACCCGGGAAGCGGACGATGACACCTTGGCGATTCTTCGCGAAGAAGGCGCGGGCGAGATCGGCGGAGTCTTGCACTGCTTTACCGGCAGCACGGAGCTCGCACACGCGGGCCTTGCTCTCGGCTTGCACGTGTCGTTTGCCGGCATTCTGACGTTCCCCAAAGCCGGGTCATTGCGCGACACGGCTCGGCACGTCCCAATCGACCGTCTGCTGGTCGAAACCGACAGCCCGTTTCTCGCGCCTGTGCCCTACCGCGGCAAGCGCAACGAACCGGCGCACGTGACCCGAGTTCTCGCGACGCTCGCGGAGGTGCGCGCGGTTGACGTAGCCGAGCTCACGCGGTGCACGGCGGCCAACTTTCACACTTTGTTTAGGCCGTGATAAAGTCCCACCTGAACCGCTGTGGAGAAATCGTCGCCGGCCCTCTCGCAAATCTTTGAGCCCATTCGAGCGGACCTCGAGAAAGTCGACGAGGAATTCAGCCGCCACGTGCAGTCGAAAGTGTCGCTGATTCCGCAGATCGGGCAGTACATCCGCACGAGCGGCGGCAAGCGGATGCGCCCGGCCGTCCTCCTGATGGCGGCCCGCTTGAGCGGGTATTCCGGCGACCGCGCCGTCCTCTACGCCGCCGTTGTCGAATTCATCCACACGGCGACGCTGGTGCACGACGACATCATCGACGACGCGGACCTGCGGCGTGGGCGATTGGCCGTCCATTCGCGGTGGGGAAACGACATTACGGTCCTCCTGGGCGACTATCTGTACATCAAGTCGATGGCGCTGGCACTCACGCACGACACGCTCGAGATCGTGCGACTGCTGTGCGATGTGACGCTCAAGATGATCGAAGGTGAGCTTTACCAGCTCACGAAGAACGGTGACGCGGATATCACCGAAGAAGAGCATTTCGACATCATGCGGCGCAAGACCGCGTACCTGTTCGGAGGGTGCGCGCAGATTGGCGGTCTGCTCGGGTCGGTCTCGAAGGAGCGCGAGCACGCGCTGCGCGAATACGGCTTCAACCTGGGCATCGCGTTCCAGCTGGTCGACGATCTGCTCGACTATACCGGCGACGCGGAGACCGTGGGGAAACCCATTGGGAGCGATCTGCGGGAGGGCAAAGTCACGCTGCCGCTGATCCATCTCCAGCGCCAGGAGCCCGACGGCATCGGCTCGCGCATCATTCGCGACGCTGTGGCTTCCCGCAGCGTGACCGAGGATCAGTGGAACGAGCTCAGGCGAGGGCTCCGCGAACACGCCTCCATCGACTATGCCTACCGCCGCGCCATAGAGTTCGCCGACGGCGCGAAGAAGCATCTCTATGCGTTTCCGCCCAGTCCGGAACGTGATGCGTTGGTCGCGCTGCCGGATTACGTGCTGTCGCGGGACCGCTAGCCCACACTTGCCTTGCTTGCTTTTCGCCATGCCCGCCTCACCGTTGAAATCGCCGACGGCGATCTGAGCGCCGAGGACGTCGACGCGGTCGTCAACGCGGCGAACAATCATTTCTGGATGGGCGCCGGCGTGGCTGGGGCCCTGAAGGCAAAAGGCGGAACAACCATCGAGACGGAGGCCATGGCGCTTGGCCCCGTGCCCCCCGGTGAGTGCGTCGTCACGGCCGCTGGGCGGCTCAAAGCACGGCACGTCATCCATGCGGCGGTCATGGGACAGGACCTCGTGACGTCGGCCGCGCTCATCGAGCGGGCGACGCGCAACGCTCTCGCCGTCGCTGAGGAGCACGGGTTTTCATCGGTTGCCTTTCCCGCCTTCGGGACTGGTGTCGGCGGTTTCCCGCTCGGTGATTGCGCCACCGTCATGATCGATGCCATTCGCGCTCACCAAGCCCGATCCCTGCAGCTCATCCGCCTCGTTCTCTTCGGACGCGCGGCCTACGAGGCGTTCGCCGCCGTCGCGGCGGAACAGCTCGGTCGCCCGCTCCCTGGTCCGCCGGATTGCCCGCTGTCGGCATGAGCATGGAAGTGACGCATCTCGAACGCCGAATCCATGAGCTTCGCGACGCCATCCGCCGTCACGAGGAGCAGTACTACGTGCACAACGCTCCTGAGGTCTCTGACCAGGTGTTCGACGAGCTGCTTCACGAGCTCGAGCGCCTGGAAGCCGAGCACCCGGAGCTCGTCACCCTCGACTCGCCGACGCAGCGCGTCGGCGGCCGCGCCGTCGAGGGGTTCGCGACCGTCGAGCACAGTGTGCCGATGCTCAGCCTCGACAATGCGTACAACGAAGCGGAGCTTCGAGCGTTCGACGAGCGGGTCCGGAAGGGGGCGGGCGTGGCGAATGGGGCATTCCCGCCCGGTGCTCCGGGGCACTCGGAAACGGCGGCGGCGCCGGTGGTCAGCGTCGCCTATGTCGCGGAGCTGAAGATTGACGGCCTGAGCATCGCGCTGACTTACGACGATGGCCGCCTGTCCCGCGCAGCGACGCGGGGCGACGGCAGTCGAGGCGAGGATGTGACGGCCAATATCAGGACCATCCGCGCCATACCACTGACTCTTCGCAAGGCGCCGCGGGGCCGCATCGAGGTCCGCGGCGAGGTCTTCCTGCCGCGCGAGTCGTTCGAACGCATCAACCGGGAACGCGAGGAAGCCGGCGAGCCGTTGTTTGCGAATCCGCGAAACGTCGCGGCCGGCACCGTGCGGCAGCTGGACCCGGCCATGGTCGCCAGGCGCGGTCTCTCGGCGTTCACGTATCAAGTCGTGGGCCTGACCGATACGGCCCACGCCGAGCTCCTGTCGGCCATGCGGGAGTGGGGTCTGCCGGTCGAGCCCCACTGGAAACTGTGCGACGGCATCGATGCCGTCGTCGCCTTCTGCGGCGAATGGGCCGACAAGCGCGCATCGCTCGCGTTCGAGACCGATGGAGTGGTCGTCAAGGTCGACGATCTCGCGCTGCGCGACCGGCTTGGCGCGACGGCGAAGTTCCCCCGGTGGGCGACGGCCTTCAAGTTTCCCGCACAGCAAGCCCACACCAAGCTGCTCGCTATCGAGGTGAATGTCGGCCGGACCGGCGCGGTTACGCCCTACGCCGTCCTGGAGCCGGTCTTCCTGGCGGGCTCGACCATTTCAATGGCCACGCTCCACAACGCGGAGGACATCGCTCGTAAGGACATTCGCGAAGGCGACACGGTCATCCTCGAGAAGGGGGGCGATGTCATCCCGAAAGTCGTCGCGCCCGTGCCGAATCTGCGGCCGGACGGCGCGCGGCCGTGGCAGATGCCGGCCACGTGCCCCGAATGCGGCAGCATCCTCAGGCGCGATGAAGAGGAGGTCGTCTGGCGGTGCGAAAACACCTCGTGTCCAGCGCGGCTGCGCCGAAGCCTCGAGCACTTCGCGTCGCGATCAGCGATGAACATCGAAGGTCTGGGCGCGTCCCTCGTCGATCAGCTGCTCGAGCAGAACCTGGTGCGCGATTTCAGCGATCTCTATCACCTGGACATCGAGACCCTCGAGAATCTCGTCGTCACGCCGAAGGAGCCACGCTCGGAGCGCGCCGTGCCTCGCAAGCTCGGCAAGGTCGGTCGAAACGTGTTCGACCAGATCCGGCGGAGCCGAACCAGCGATCTCGCGCGGCTGATCTACGCGCTCGGCATCCGACACGTCGGCGAGAAAGCCGCCGTCACGCTCGCGCGCCATTTGCGCTCGATGCCGGTTTTTCTCGACGCCTCTCGCGAGGCACTCGAGCGAATACCGGAAATCGGCCCGGTCGTCGCCGAATCGATTCGGAGGTTCGGTGAAGAACCGCGCAACCGCGCGCTGATATCCCGCCTGGCCGAGGCCGGCGTCTCGATGACGACCAGCTTGCCGGAACCGGTCGCGGAGGCGGCTGGACCGCTGGCGGACAAGACGTTCGTCATCACCGGCACCTTGTCCGCGATGACGCGTGAGGAAGCGGCCGCCCGGCTCGAACGGCTCGGGGCCAAGGTCTCCAGCTCGGTGAGCAAGAAGACCTCCGCGCTCATCGCGGGCGACCAGGCCGGGAGCAAGCTCGAGAAAGCACGACAGCTCGGCGTCGACGTGCTCGATGAGGCGGAGTTTCTGAAGCTTATAATGGAAACTCGAGAATGAAGCGGTTCACGTTCGTCACGCTGGCGCTGACGGCGGTGATTGCCTTTCTGGTCGGCGCGATCGTCGCCGGCGGCATCTCGCGGTCGGCGGTCTCGGCAGGTGTAGCCGGCAGACCGGCGGCCCGCCCGGGGCTCATGTCGACAATGCCCGCCCACGCCGGTTCCGGCGCCGCACCCGCGCCCGGGCGGGGCTCCGGTAGCGCACCGGGGGTCAGCTTCGCCGATATCGTCGAGCGCATCAATCCGGCCGTGGTCAACATTGACGCCACGGCGCGGGGGCAGGAAGGCCGCCGGCGGCGCGGCCGGACAACCCTTCCTGATTCACCCGACGGTCCGTGGGACTTCGGCCCTCGCAGCGACCGTGACGGCGCCCGGCGCGGATCCGGAAGCGGGTTCATCATCGACGTCGATGGCAGCATCCTGACCAATAACCACGTCATCGATCACGCCGAGCGGATCAGCGTCAAGCTGTCGGACGGGCGATCGTTCCTGGCGCGAATCGTGGGCACCGATCCTGATACGGACATCGCGCTCCTCAAGATCGATGCCCCTGCCGGGCTGCCCGTTGCGCCTCTCGGTGACTCCGCGAAACTCAGGATGGGCGAGTGGGTGTGCGCGATCGGCAACCCGCTTGGCTACGAGCACACAGTCACCGTGGGCGTCGTCAGCTTCCTGGGCCGGAAGCTGTTCGACATGAGCCTCGACAACTACATTCAAACCGATGCCGCCATCAACTTCGGCAACAGCGGCGGGCCGTTGATCAACTCGCGCGGCGAGGTCATTGGCATCAACGCGGCCATCAGCTCGCGGGCGAGCAGCATCGGGTTCGCCGTCCCGATTGGCAGCGCCGCGGCGATCCTGCCGCAACTTCGCGCGCGCGGACGGGTGAGCCGAGGGTATATCGGTGTGGCGCTGCGCGACATCGATCCCGACATCGAGCACTCGCTGAAATTGGGGGTCAGCCACGGCGCCATGGTGGAGGACGTCACGGAAGGATCGCCGGCCGACCACGCGGGCCTCCACCCCTACGATGTCGTGGTTTCGTTGGACGACCACGTGATCCGCAATGACGACCAGCTGATCCGCGAGATTGCCGCCCGGACGCCTGGTTCGACGGCCCATCTCCGAACGATGCGCGATGGGCGAGAGCAGAGCGTCCTGATCAAGCTCACGGAACGGCCGCCGCGTGACGGAGCGGAGACCAGCAATGTCCGTCCGGGTGGACAGCCGCCCTCCGATCGAGCCAAGGTTGATCCGGATCCGCTGCCGCTCGGATTGACCGTCCGCGATCTCGATCGCCAGACGCTCGAGCGCCTCGAGCTGCCGAAGCAGACCCGCGGGGTCCTGATCGCCCGCGTGGAGCCGATGAGCTCGTCATTCGACAACGGCATCGAGCGCGGCACCGTGCTGCTCGAAATCAACCGTCAGCGGGTGGAGACGGTCGCGGACTATCGCCGCATCGCACGCGCGGCGCGGCCGGGAGATATCCTCACCCTCTGGATCTACGCGCCGGATCAGGTGCAACGCCAGCTCAAGACGATCCGCGTGGAAGGGCGTTAGGCTCCACCTCCATCACGCGAACGCCCGCGTATGCCTAAGTCACGAATTCTGGTCATAGACGATGAGGCGGCCATCCGCGACTCGCTCAGGATGACGCTCGAATACGAGGGATACGAGTTCCTGAGCGCCGCGACCGGTCAGGAAGGGCTCGCGCTCGCGGAACGGGAGGCGCCCGATCTGGTTTTGCTCGACGTCAAGATGCCGGGGATGGATGGAATCGAAGTGTTGGAGCGTCTCCGCAACATGAACGACCAGCTGCCGATCGTGGTGATCTCCGGGCATGGGACCATCAGCACCGCGGTCGAGGCCACCAAGAAGGGCGCCTGGGACTTCATCGAGAAGCCGTTCGCCAGTGAACGGGTGCTGGTGAGCTTGCGTAATGCCCTCGACCAACGCCAGCTGCGCGATGAGAATCGCTCGCTCAAGAAGGCGGTCGAGGTCCGGCACCAGATGATCGGCGAAAGCGGCGTGCTCTCGCAGATCATGGCCGCAATCTCGCGCGCGGCGCCGACCAACGCCACGGTCCTCATTAGCGGCGAGAGCGGCGTCGGCAAGGAGCTGGTGGCAAGAACCATCCATCGCAACAGCCTGCGCAGCCGCGAGCGGTTCGTTCAGGTGAACTGCGCGGCCATCCCCGAGGAGCTGATCGAAAGCGAGCTGTTCGGACACGAGAAAGGTTCGTTCACCGGGGCGACCGAGAAGCAGATGGGCAAGTTCGAGCAGGCGGACCGCGGCACCATTTTTCTCGACGAAGTCGGCGACATGAGCGCCAAGACGCAGGCCAAGGTGCTCCGCGTCCTCCAGGAAGGCGAGGTCGAGCGGCTCGGGTCCGCCCGAACCATCAAGGTCGACGTGCGCGTCATCGCCGCCACGAACAAGAACCTCGAAGAGGAGATCGACAAAGGACATTTTCGCGAGGATTTGTACTTCCGTCTCGCCGTCATCCCGATCCACGTGCCGCCGCTCAGGGACCGCCCTGAGGATGTCCCGCTCCTCGTGCGCCACTATATGGAATCGTTCAGGAGCGAGAACAACGCGCGCCCCAAGCGGATCACGCCGTCGGCAATGGACGCGCTGCAACGGTACCGCTGGAAGGGCAACATCCGCGAGCTCCGGAATACAGTCGAACGGCTGTACATCATGACCGGGGGCGACACGATTGACGTGGCGGACCTCCCGAGCGCGGTGCGTTCAACGTCGCCTTCGGCCGGCTCGACCGGCGGTGGCGGGACCGGATCAATTGCGAAGGCGCTTGGCGACGGCGACGCCGTAAGGGCCGGGACTCTACGCGAGTTCAAGGACACCGCGGAGCGGACCTATCTCGTCCAGAAGCTTCGCGAGAACAGCTGGAATATCTCCAAGACGGCAGAAGCGATCGATACCCCGCGAAGCAACTTGTACAAGAAGCTGGAGCAGTATCAGATTACGCAGGAGACCGACGGCTAGGCTCGCCTGCTTCCTTACTTCCTGACTTCCTTACTTTACGTTGTACAATTTCGGAGTCGCAGTGAGCCAGACGATCGCCCGCTGAAGCGCTGCAAAGCGCGAAGCGGGAGGAAAGTCCGAACTCCGCAGGGCAGTGCGCCGGGTAACGCCCGGTCAGGGTGACCTGAAGGATAGTGGCACAGAAAACACACCGCCCGCCTTTCGGTGGGTAAGGGTGAAAAGGTGCGGTAAGAGCGCACCGCGCCGCTGGCAACAGCGGTGGCAGGCAAAACCCCGCACGGAGCAAGACCAAATAGGGGAGCACGCCCGGTCGGGCTCGAGTCCGATCGGGCACGGACGGCCCGTTCGACGCTTCCGGGTCGGTCGCTTGATCCCGCCAGCGATGGCGGGGCTAGAGGAATGATCGTCGTCTCCCGTGAGGGAGAACAGAATTCGGCTTACCGGCTCGCTGCGATCTTTGGAACCATGATGAAATCACTTTTCCCCACCAAGCGCGTTCTCCTCGGATTCATCACCTTGGTCGCCGCATCCGCCCTCAGCCTTGGCCAACGTGGGGGGCAGGAGCGGACCGGATTGAGGGCTGAACAAGCGGGCCCAGCGGGGCCGGGGCAAGTCCGCCCGCGCCCGGCACAGGGGCGTGAACCCGAGCTCAACCCGCCGACGATCCGCGAGTACAAGCCCAAATCGACCCTGGTCACGCCCCAGCACCCCGTGCCACGGGCGAAGTTCCCCGTCATAGACATCCACAGCCACCAGCCGACCCCCATTTCGCCCGGCGAGCTCGAGAGAGTGGTCAAGGGCATGGAGGCGAACAACCTGCAGATCCTCGTCAATCTGAGCGGCGGCTGGGGTAGTCGCTTGCATCAGGGCGTCGAGGCCATCAAAGCCAGCAAGTACAAAGACCGGATGGTGCTGTTCACCAATGTCAATTTCCGGGACGCGGGCAGCCCCGGCTTCGGCGCCAAGGCCGCCCGACAACTCGAGGAGGACCTTCGCGCCGGCGCGGTCGGTCTCAAGGTGTTCAAGGACCTCGGCATGTTCGACAGAAAAGCTGATGGAAGCCGCCTGCACGTCGATGATCCAGAGCTCGATCCGATCTGGGAGACCTGCGCCCGGTTGAACGTGCCGGTGCTGATTCACGTCGCCGAGCCGCAGGCATTCTTCGAGCCATTGGACTACACCAACGAGCGCTGGCTCGAATTGGCCCTGTACCCGGATCGCCGCCACCAGGAAGGCGTTCGCTTCGAGCAGCTGATGACCGAGCGCAACAACATGATCAAGAAGCACCCGCGGACGCGGTTCATCCTCGCCCACTTCGGGTGGCATGCCAACGACCTGGCGCGTGCAGGCAAGCTCCTCGATGAGAACCCGAACGTCTTCTACGACGTCGCGGCGGTTCTCTATGACTTCGGCCGCCAGCCGAGGGCAGCTCACGAGTTCTTCGTCAAGTACCAGGACCGGATTCTCTTCGGTAAGGACAGCTATCAGCCGGACGAGTACCCGTACTACTGGCGGGTGTTCGAAACCAACGACGAATATTTCGACTACTACCGCGACTACCACGCGTTCTGGAAGCTGTATGGTCTGGGCCTCCCCGACCAGGTCCTCCGAAAGCTCTATAACCAGAACGCGTTGAAGGTGACGCCCGGCCTGGCGCACGTAGCTGCAACCGCATTCACCAGCTGATCGTGGCGACTTACCTCGTCACCGGCGGCGCCGGTTTCATCGGTTCCCACCTCTGCGAAGAGCTCGTTCGCCGCGGGCACCGCGTGCGCGTGGTCGACAGCCTCATCACGGGCAAGCGCCGCAACCTCGACGCCATCAGGGGCGAGGCGTCGGCCGTGGAGTTCATCGAAGGTGACTTGGCCGAGCCGGTCGTAGCCGAGCGGGCTGTCGCGGGGATGGACTACGTCCTCCACCAGGCAGCCATCCCCTCGGTGCCGCGATCGGTGCAAGATCCGATCACCTCGAATCGCGCGAACATCACATCGGTCTTGAACGTCCTCGTCGCTTCCCGCGACGCAGGCGTCAAGCGCTTCGTATACGCAGGCTCGTCATCCGCATACGGTAATACCGCGACCCTCCCCAAGCACGAGGGGATGCCGACCGATCCCTTGTCGCCCTACGCCTTGCAGAAGCTCGTCGGCGAGCAGTACTGCC
>Ga0182037_10001244_pt1 | contig 13219 bp, 8 predicted proteins | sample sta12Cox44000082_FD_125974 | JGI IMG/M metagenome (GOLD analysis project Ga0182037, IMG submission 125974) | Lab enrichment of tropical soil microbial communities from Luquillo Experimental Forest, Puerto Rico - statoxic.12C.oxic.44.000.082 | ecosystem: Environmental > Terrestrial > Soil >... | reverse complement strand
TCACCGGAACTCGGCTTTGGCTTTTTGTCTTTTCTCTTCCTGGGACGGTTTTGGGTTGTTCTTGTCTCTTGTTGTAGGCGGCCGCGGCCACTGTCGTTCGGCGGCTGTTGTGCAACGGTTCGTACACTTCTCCGCTTACCCACAAGTGGTGTAGCAATACCGCCAGCTTTCTGGCGGTGGCAACGATGGCGCGCTCCTTGCCGTCTCCGCAGCACATTTTCGGTAGACGATTGCCCGCAATGTCTACCGGACATTGATGCGAATCTTCTGAATCGCATTGTTCCCATAGCCGAGCCGATTCCACTCTGGGGAGTCGGCTTGTGTTCGGCTTGCCATATCCGTCGCACGGGCGGCAATCACGGTCGAACCAGGGTGCTCAAGGCGAGCGATAAGCTCCCATCCCTGCCAGCTATATCGCCTCGGCGGGCCAATTAAGCGGGTGTTTTCCCAAAGGCCACCGCCAATGCTGACTTCGACTCGAGCAATAGGTGCGGCACCGGACCAGGCGACTCCCCGAATCGGTAGCTCGCCCAGCTCGACTTCGCTCTCGGGCTCCGGCTCGGTGATCAGGCTCCGCACGCGCTGCACTGACACGGGCTCTCTGATCAGTTGTCCCCCACGTCGCCACTCGTAAAAGTATGCTTCGGTTTGGTAATGACCACTGAACCGGTCGCTGATCACATCAATCTGCGTGAGCCACTTGACCGATGCCACGGCATACCACCCAGGAACAATGACACGCAACGGGTAGCCATGAACGATCGGAAGCGTCTCTCCGTTCATGGCGTAGGCAAGCAGCGCCCCAGACTCCTGGGCGTCGTCCATACTCAGACAACGCTCAAAACGGATTGCTTCGGCATTGCCCTCAAGTTTGCCGCTGTCGGCACCGCGAAACACTACTTCTCTCGCGCCCTCTTTAACCCCGGCCCGGTTCAAAACCTCGGCGAGTGGCACGCCCGTCCATTCGGCCGTGCTGACCGCTCCTAAGTTCCATTGCTCCCCATTCACACGCGGGTTCAGTAGTGATCGCCCATTGCCAGCGCATTCTAAGGTTACGAACTCGGTTTGAGAGGGCATTTTCACAAGGTCACGCAAACTGAGGGTCAGAGGACGTTCGACGAGGCCAACCACATTCAAGCGCCAGCTTGTTGCATGGAGTTGGGGGATCGGAAAGTGATTACGAACGTAGAACCTCTGATTCGGCATTACCGCGCCACCGATCAAAGCGGGAATGGAGGTCTCGCAATTAAGCGGATGGGCACGGTGAACGACCATTCCAGCTTCGAATGCCTGCTGGTAAGCCTCCTCTGGCTCCACCGCAGTCGGGGTGTCTCCGACAGTCTGCATTGCCGCCGTGGACGTGCCCAGTGCTACTACCCTAGAACGCTTAAACACGGTGTCCAGCTTCGTTATCTCCACAAGTTTCTCGACTCGTGGATTCAGGTTTGCGATTTCAAGGTCGCAGCCTTTCTTTTGTGCTGCCGTCCATGCACCCAACAGTGCGCCCAAACCAGTGCTATCGACATGCGTAACGTTACTCAAGTCAAGCACGATCCTATAGGTCTTCGCCGCGATCTGATCCCGGGACTCAGGGATTAGATCGCGAACCTCCCTTTGAAACATCTCCGAATTTTCGGCGGTAATCCTACCCTTACACTGGACGATGGTCTCGTTTGGCTTTCGTTCGAGTTGCAGCTTCAGTCCAAGAGGATTAAGCGGCTGGGTCGCCATGATTACCTCCAAACCGCGGCAGAGAGATACACGTGCGAACTGAAAGCAAGCCAGCTTCCCCAACCTTCGCCCGGTGCAATGGCTCGTCGCGGTAACGAGACTACCTCGCCCGCGATGGCCTTTCAAACTCCAAAAGAAAATTTCAGGTGGCCTCTCCGGTTTCAAAGGGATTTCATCGGCTGAACGCAAGAATCAGCTAGGGCATGTCACTCGCCCACATCTTTGGCTAGCTTCGCGCTTCTCACCAGTTTTTTGTCTCACTGTTTTAAAACTTGACCGTCCCCTTGTGTGAACCTGCGCCGCGGCCCGAAGCGATCATCGCGGCCGATTTTTAACCCCATACCCCGACGCCTCCAAGCCATGGAGTGCAATTCCTTTGCAATCCGTTTCTTGGTTTTGCATCAAAGGTCGCGAAGAGAGTGATGAGGGGATCTTACTGCAGCTTGCCGAACTCCGCCCTGGCTTGCTTCAGGATTGGAATCTCAGGGTCAGCGTTTTTCCAGAGGGCGAAAAAATCCTGGTAGGCTGCCTGGGATTTCGCCACTTCACCTGATATCGAATACGCACGCGCAAGTCCCAGATGTGCAAGCGCACCGAGGGGATAGTTGAGCACGATACCGCGGTGATCGAGAAATTTTTGGAATTCGGCAGCAGCGGCTTTGCCGTTGTGCGCCGCCAGCTGCGCCATGCCTCGCAGGTAGACCGGGTAGAGCGTGCCCAGCTGAAACTGCGGAGGCTGCCCAACCTCATAGGGAGCGGTTGCCTCCAAATCGATGAGGGCTTGCGAGGGCTTGTTGCCGCCAAGGTCGATTGCGGCGTGCACCGAGGGTAGCCAGTACACCTTCAGCATCGTGTCCAGCGGATATGCCTTTGCTAGCTCGTCGGCCAGCGCCCGCGCACCGGGCAAGTCGCCTGCGCGAGCCAAGGCGAGTGCCGACAGCAGCTTTACGTCCTTTCCCGGAGCCAAAACCCGGGCCGCAGCCACCTGCTGTTTCGCAAGATCCGTGTTGCCGTATTCGGCTTCGTGCAGTGCGGCATTGATTTGGCGGAAGGCGGCCGTCTCCTTGGAATCGGCGCGCACAGCCGCATCGACGGCGCGCCGGGAAAAATCACGAGCCTTGATCAGGCGGCCATAGTAGGCCTCAGTGTCCGATTGTGTGGAGAGAAGTAGATCCTCGCTCCCGGGTTTGCCTGCCGCCCAATTCAACTGTCTTTCCATCTCCGCGGGATCGTTGTTGTAGAAGGCAAGCAGATAGATGCCCCAGTGGAGTACTTCACCATCAAAGTTTCCCTTGCGCGCGTCGTCCAGGGCTTTCTGCGCCTCTTCGGGCTTGTTCAGTGCGAGGTACACGCCCATTAGGTTGAAATAGCCGACCACATCCTGTTCCAGTCGCTGGCCCTCGATGGTTTCGGCGAGGGCCTTCTGATACTGGCCCAGATTGCTGTAGATGTATCCCAGATTTCCTGGCGGGATCGGATCCTGCGGGTAGCTCTTCCCCCATAGTTCATACACCTCCGCCGATTGCTCCATTTCGCCGGTGACGTATCCGTAGTAAAGCGCCGAAATCCGGTAGCGCTCACGCTCGCTGACATGATCCTTCAGGGCGTACGCTTTCTTGATGTTTTCTGCGGCCAGGCTGGCCTGCTGAAGATTCGAATACGTCAGGCCCAAACTGGCATAGGCCACGGCGAAATTGGGATCCAGCTCAATCGCACGCTTGTAGAAGGGAATCGCTTCGGAGTTGCCCCGCGTCCGGAAGGTAGTGATCCCCATGCTGAGTGCCTTCAGCGCTTCCAAGGATGGAGTCGTAGCCTCTACCGGGATGTCGAAGCGCTGCACAGTGGCGAGAGATTCGCCGAGTTTGGTGCGCAGGGACGACGCCGCTTTGCTGAGCGCTTTGAGCACATCATCTTTGCTGGTACCCTCCTCTTGTTCTTTGGCGAGGGTTTCACCGTTACTGCAGCCGATCGCGTCAATGCCCACCAAGTAGTGATCGCCCAGCTTTGAAACCGATCCCAGAAGGAAAGCCTTACTGCCCGTGCGGATGCAAAGCTCGTGGGCTACATCGCGAGTAATCCGGGCGTTGCCCGGTTGGCCCATCAGCCGCAAAGTTTCTTCGATTCGGCGATCGGAAACGATGTTCAGGAAAGGCGATTGTCCCAGTTGCACGGCGAGCGCCTGTTTGAGCGCGCCATCAAATACGGGTTCGCCGGTGGTGTTGTCGAAATCCGAGAGAACGATTGAGTCGCGTGCAGTCAGCAGGGTTGCCGTAGAACCGGAAGAGCGGTGCAACACCCAATAACCGCCGACCAGCAAAAGAACCGCAAGAATCGGGATGACGATCTTCCACAGCGAACTCCCCCGGCTGATTGCGGGTGCTGAAACCTGCACGCCGCCCGACGATGGTATACCTGCCACTGGCTGCGAAGACGAGGAAGTGCGAGAGCTGGCCACCGAAGGCGCCGGCATTTGCTCCACCACTGCCGGAATCATCCCCGAGGATCCGCGCTTGGTGTCGCGGTCGCGTTTGAGCCGTTGCAATTCCGCGCGGATTTCCGACGCATGCTGAAAGCGTAGGTTCCGGTCCTTCTCGAGTGCGCGCGAGATGATGTCATCCAGCCTTGCGGGAAGACTTGGGTTCACGCGAGCGGGAGGAACTGGATCGTGCTCCAGGATCTGGTTGAAGATGACCGCTTGCGTTCCACCCTGAAAGGGAACCGTGCCGGTTGCCATCTCATAAAGGACCACGCCGAAGGAGAACAGATCGCTGCGCGGATCGAGTTCCTTGCCCTGGGCCTGCTCTGGCGACATATACGCCACTGTGCCCAGCGTGGTGCCGGGGTTCGTGAGATGCAGTTCGTTCGCCTCGGTCTCGGTGCGGTCGCTCGCAGCCGCCGCGCTCATCTTCGCCAGTCCGAAATCGAGAACCTTCGCATGTCCTCGGGCGGTGACGAAAATGTTGGCCGGCTTGATGTCCCGGTGCACGATGGTTTTCGAGTGGGCTGCATCCAGCGCATCGGCGATTTCGATCGCGAGCGAGAGAAAAGAATCCAGATCCAAAGGCCGCCCCGAAATGCGATGTTTCAGCGTGAGGCCGTCCAGAAACTCCATGGCGATGAAGGCACGGCCGTCCTGTTCGCCAACGTCGTAGATCGTGCAAATGTTCGGGTGATTCAGCGCCGAGGCAGCCTTCGCCTCACGGCGAAACCGTTCTAGCGCCTGTGCGTCTCGGGACAGATCGTCGGGCAGGAACTTGAGGGCAACAAAGCGGTCCAGGCGCGTGTCCTCAGCCTTGTAGACTACTCCCATCCCCCCGCCGCCGAGTTTTTCGAGGATGCGATAGTGCAAGAAGCTCTGGCCGATCATGGCGCGACGCCATGGTATGCGGGACACTAGTCCAAGTCAATGAATGGCGATCCATTGTGAACCCCGATTTGGGCTGCAGGTCGCATGAATTTGCTCTCTAGGCGCGCTCTCCGGCGCTCCAGGTCCCATCACAAGAATGTCCAGCCGGTCCTGCCGCCCCTTAACCCCCTTGGCGTAATGGCGCTCTGTGGTGTTGTCCACATATGCCCGAGCGCGTTGCTCACGTCTTCAAGGGGTACTCCTTTCTGTAGCAGGTGCACTGCGAAGGTATCGCGCAGCCGGTGACTCATCATGTGGCCCGCGCATTCGATCTGGGCCGCTGCGAAAAGCGGGGCAAGGTAGAACTTCGCCCAATTTTTGGTCGCGCTTTCCGGTTCACCCTTCCCCGACCAAAAAATGTAATCCACGTTGGCGTTCATCACTCCGAGCAACTCTTGCGCCACGCGCCCCGGGATAGGCACCGAGACATCCACACCGGTCTTGTGCCTGGCGGTCACGACGCGGCGGACGCCACGTATACCGAGTCCAGCAACTTGGCGTACTCGGCGTCCGTCAGCGGCATTGTCTCCGGCTCATGCTATCGAGCAGCAGCACTCGGTCCAGCCAACGCACCTGATAGGCGTACTTGAGGAATGAACGGCAGCGCTCGCGCACTTTGGATCGCGTGGTGGTTTAGGGATACGACTCCGGCCACGTCCCGCAAAACTCAGTTAGCAGCTCGCCAGTCAACGCTTGGACGGTGAGCACGCTTCTGGCCTCGCAGAAGATCCGCAGCCGGGCCAGCTCGCGCCTGTATTTGTCGAGCACCTTTTTGGTGACGTTCTGGTTTTTCTTGGACTGATGAAAAGGTCAACGGCTTCGGTGAGCACCTTGCCCGAGGTCTCAACGCGCGGCGTCCGCGCGGCGAGTTGGTCCTGCAGAATCTTCTTGTGCTCTTCAGCCCTTCCCAAGAGCGGGTCCGGCCTTGCGCCGGTACTGGACCCCGTTTTGTGTCCAGCGAAAATGCTTGCGGCCGCGGCAGCGCCTACAAAATTCCCCGCCGTATTTGCAGCCGTTGGAGTGCCTGACGAAGATCGTAAATCTGTGATGTCCGTCACACTTCTTTGTGTTTTCCGTGATTTGAGAATGGCGGAGAGAGTGGGATTCAACCTGCGCTTAGTATCGATCATCCAGCCGAATCAATGAGTTAGCCATTAAACTCATATGTTTCAGCATCTTCCAAGACTAATTAACGTAGACTATAGAGACAGGAGGGAACGCCAGCCTAAGAAAACCCAATGGAAAGGGTATCAGTTTGATAAAAGGGTATCACGCAAAGCAAACCATCCCGCTAACATGTAAGAATTGAACCTGACCTTGCAGTTAGCTTCGCGAGGTTCCTATCGACACAGGCAGTATCCTGTGCCTACCCCCCAAGCCTTAATTTTGCCAGACGCGCCAAATTGATCGACCCGATTGCAGGGGTTTTGCGTTATTGCGATATAGCGTCAACCACGAAGTTGGCCCAGCTTCTGGTTTGCCACACGGGAATTATGGCGTGCTGGCGGGCAGCGGGCGATATTGAGAGAGCCGTCGCGTTTCTTAGTCTGGCTCCCATCAGACCGCTTGGGGAAAGACGGCCAATATCGGTTGGCCTTTAGTGGGTGCCAGTCTTTCGCTTCACGACGGAAACCCTATTCGGCGTAGCAAGCTGGCAAACCGCGGATCCGAGCGGAGATTGTCGAGTGCGGGATCAACCTTCATGTTTCGAACTAACGCTCGGTCAGCAAATATCTTCTCCAGGGCAGCAAATGCGGCATCTTTATCACCGAGCATCGCATACGCCCCAGCCGCATAATAGGGTTGGCTTGCGGCCTCCGAATCTTTGGCCGCTTGTCGGAGATAGCCTGGGTAGCCCGAGTGATCGTAAATATGTTTCAGTTCCTCTGCGTGCGCCTCGTGACCACTCAGTCGTTCCGCCTCAATCCATTCTGACATCGCCTGTTTGTAGTTCCCCTTCTGCTGATAGGCAAGTGCAAGCGCGATGATTGCTTGCGTATTGGCTGGGCCCATCTCCAGTGTTTTGTTCGCTTGCTCGATGGCATGGTCGTAGTTGCGTGCCCAGTAGTACTCAAAGGCAAGACTCAAATTGCTTTGTTCCGAGAGCGGATCGAGTTCCACGGCTCTTCTGCACGCGGCGAGCCCCTCTTGGGTTCTGCCCATGCTAACTTTGATCCAGCAAGAAACCTGATGGGCGTAGGCAGAGTTGGCATCAAGTGCCAAAGCCTTCTGAATCTCCTCTTCTGCTTCCGGAAAGTTCCAGAAATAATTGAGATCAAGATTGGCTAAGGCAATGTGGGACTCGGGAATCTGGGCGTCCAGTTCCAGTGCGCGACGGGCGGCAGACCGCGCTCTTTCCATCAACTCGGGCCCGGAGAGATAGCCCATGTAGGCCTGGACTGCGTAAACATCAGCCAAACCAGCATACGCGCCGCAAAGTTGGGGTCCATTGCGACCGCCCGGTCGAAAAAGTCAGTCGCTGCCTTCAAACTTTCGGGTGTCCAACTTTCGAAGTCGTACCTCCCCCTCAGGTAGAGTCGATAGGCTTCGGCATTGATCGTTCCCACTTGCGCCAGGCTTGCCCGTTCATTTCCGCTTAAGTGTGGCCGCAGTATCGCAGCAATGTCGCGTGTGATGGCGGTTCGGAGCAGAGAAGCCTCATCGGCACTGCGCGTGTATCGTTCACCCCAGAGTTGTGCTCCAGAGGCAACGTCTACCAACTCTGTTTCAATGCTAAGTTCACTGCAGTGCTCAGCCACACGGCCCGTCAGTACGGCATCGACATGCAGATTACGTCCTACACCTTGCGGATCGTCTTGAGACTTGTAGTGAGAGACACTGCTACGGGCCATGACTCGGAGATTCGGAAGCCGGGAAAGGCTGTTCGTGATCTCTTCAGAAAGGCCGTCGACAAGGTAGTCCATCTCGGGCTTGTTGCTTGCGTTCTTAAAAGCGAGCACGGCGAGTGACCGAATTCTTGGTTCCCGAAAGTGGCGGATAATGAGCCAAAGCAGAAAGCCAGCCACGAGCAGCGTTGCGAGAGCGAAGACGGCGTAAACCCACTTTGGGAATCGAAGAACTACCGGCGGCGCTGCCGTCTGATTCGATGCCCGCTGATCCCCGCTCACCGCCCCGATGAAGCGATAGCCACGCTTAGGCACGGTTTCGACAAAGCGGGGATTCTCCGCTTGATCCTGGAGTGCCTCGCGCAGTTTCTTGATCGCGCTATTCAGGCTGTGATCGAAGTCGACAAACGTGTCGGCCGGCCAAAGCCTTCGCTGCAATTCTTCCCGGGTTAGGATCTCTCCCGGGCGCTCTAACAGCATGACCAACACCTGAAACGGCTGGTCCTGTAATTTGATCCTTAGCCCGCTTTTGCGCAATTCGCCCTCATGCGGGTCGACTTCGAACACTCCGAAGCGAAAAACGCGGGGAGTTCGTGGGGAGTGGTGCATCATCCCACCAGGATTGGACAGGACTGGAGGTGAAGTCTACCACCATCTGCTTTCGAATCGAGCACCCACCGCTGGTTATCTTCTGAGTCAAGCCTCCCGGAATCATTGAGTTGGCTGGCGACAACCCCTTCACCTCCAAGTGATTCGGAGAGTATTGGCGCTTCGTGGCACCTATGGGAATTTCGCTCCCGTCAGCGGTTTGGACCGCTTGGCGAGGAGGTTGGTATGAAAAGGAAACTATGGCAAGCCGTGGGATTTCTTGCAGCGCTTCTGGCAGCTTCAACCGCAGTCGGCCAGACCAAACGGGGCGACACAATTGCGGACATCCCATTCGCGTTCACCGTGTCGAACCACACGCTCCCCGCAGGACGTTACACTGTCACCCGACTGAGCGAGAAAGCTCTACGAATTTTCAACTCCCAGAACCAGGGTACGTTCGCGCTGACCAACAAGGTGGAGGGTAAGGCACCGGAGAGCGGCAAGAGATGGTTTTTCACCGCTACGGAAATGCCTACTTTCTTTATGAGGTGTGGGTCTCCGGCAGCAGGATCGGGCGCAAGGTTCTCCAGTCTCGATCCGAGAAGGAGTTGGCCGGAAGACAAACCGAAATGAAGATCGCAGAACTGCAAACTGCCCGATAACCAACTGAAGGCGAGGAATCTGCAGTTGTGAGAAATCTAAGAGAAAACTGCAGGTTCCTCGTAGGGGTTGTTCCCCGACGTGCTGCAAGCGTTTTAAATGAGACTTCGAGATGCGGTCCGTTAGTTGACCTAAGGCGCAGGGCTGAGACTGAAAGAAGTGTGAGGCGTCGCGTTGGAAAAAGCCGCGAAGCATGAGTGGAGACATACTTCGGCCTGTCCGCGATGATGAGCCATGTGCGTGAACGTGTACGATATGAGTACCGACCGGCAAAAGTACTGAAGCGCTCGCGCGCAGCGTACGTGTAGGCTGTAAACGAGAAATCGACTAATCAGGATTGACGGACACAGCATTCACGCCGCCGGTGCGCCGTGTCGTGGCAAGCATTACATCGCAACATGCGCCTTCCGCCATTGGTTGACCTCTCCCTGGAGTCGGCCTAACATCCACCCATGGCCACGCCCTTCCAACCCGTTGGCCAGACCATCTCCCATTACCGCATCATCGAAAAGCTAGGCGGTGGCGGGATGGGTGTGGTTTATAAGGCCGAGGACACCGAACTTGGCCGCTTCGTCGCCTTGAAATTCCTGCCCGACGAACTGGCGCGAGATCCCCAGACGCTCGAACGCTTCCGCCGCGAGGCTCGTGCCGCCTCTGCGTTGAACCATCCCAACATTTGCACGATCTATGAAGTCGGCAAACACGGCGACCAGTCCTTCATTGCGATGGAGTTCCTGGATGGCATCACGCTGAAGCATCGCATCGCTGGCCGTCCGATGGAGACCGAGTTAATTCTCTCGTTAGCTATCGAGGTTGCTGATGCGCTCGACGCCGCCCATGCAGAGGGCATCGTCCACCGCGACATCAAGCCCGCGAACATCTTCGTCACTAAACGTGGTCACGCCAAAATTCTAGATTTCGGGTTGGCGAAAGTTACGCCGGGTGCTCAGGTTGTTCAGGCTGCGGCAGTAGCGGGCGAAGAGACAACAATGAGCGAGGGGCACCTAACGAGTCCGGGCACCGCTTTGGGAACGGTAGTCTATATGTCGCCGGAGCAGGTGCGGGCTAAAGAACTCGACTGTCGCACCGATTTGTTCTCTTTTGGAGCAGTGCTCTATGAAATGGCAACGGGTACAGTTCCTTTCCGTGGTGAAAGCACAGGAGTCATTTTTGAGTCGATCCTGAATCGTACTCCCATTCCTACTATTCGACTCAATCCAGATCTGCCGCCCAAGTTCGATGAGGTTATCAACAAGTGTCTGGAGAAGGACCGAAACCTTCGATACCAGCACGCCGCTGAGATTCGCACTGATTTGCAAAGGCTGACACGCGACACCGAGTCCAGCAGGATTTCTTCTGCGCACGCTTTACCTGAAAAGACATTCCACAATCGCAAGTTGTGGATCACCCTATCCGCCTGCGTTGCGATAGTCGGACTAGCAGCACTGGGTATTTGGTCTTCGCGAATTGGCCGAAGAGCACCGATCGACTCTATCGCCGTTTTGCCTTTCACTAACATCAGTGGAGATGCCAGTACCGATTACCTGAGTGACGGCATCACAGAATCACTCATTGCTAGCCTCACTCGGGTACCAGAACTGAAGGTGAAATCTCGCAACACTGTTTTTCGTTACAAAGGAAAGGACGTAGATACCCAGAAGATTGGGAACGAGCTGGGTGTTTCAGCTCTGGTAAGCGGACGCTTAACACCGCGCGGAGACAATGTGGAAGTCAGCGCGGAGTTGACGGATGTTCGAGATAACACCGAAATGTGGGGTCAGCACTATAGCGGCAAGAGTACAGAACTCATTACGTTGCAGCAGCAGATTGCTGGTGATATCGCGGAAAAGTTGCGTTCCAAGCTCAGCACTTCAGAAAAGCAGAATGTCACTAGACAGGGCACGCAAAATACAGAGGCCTACGAGTGGTATTTGAAGGGTCTTTACTACTGGAATAAACAAACTGCTTCGGACTTGGCCACCGCAGTCTCCTATTTCAACCAAGCCATCGCCAAAGACCCCGCCTACGCTCAGGCATATTCGGCCTTGGCTAGCGCCTATTGGGCGGGCAATGGCGACCAACGTCCCAGCGAGGTTTTTCCGAAGTCGAGTGCCGCTGCCCGCAGAGCAATGGAGCTAGACCCATCGTTGGCCCTTGCCCATGCCATTCTGGGCGACAATCTGATGGAGTTCGACTGGGATTTTGCCGGAGGAGAGGCTGAGTTCAAGAAGGCTCTGAAACTTGATCCCAATCATGCCACGGTTCACCATTTTTACGCGTTCGACATCGGCATGATTGGTGGCAGAGAGCAGGAAGCCCTTGCTGAAATCAATCGTGCTCACCTGCTCGATCCGTCATCACTGCTGATTAGCGTCAGGATGGGTGACGTTCACAGGTGGGCACGACGGTATGACGAAAGCATTGTCGTCTGTAAGAAGTTGGAGGATGAAAACCCGACATTTGCCGAAGTGCACCCTTGTTTAGCGAGTGCGTATTGGGCAAAGCGCATGTACCCGGAGGTCATTAAAGAGTCGAAAGCATATGGCCAACTGTATGGCGACAAGAAGCAAATCGAGTTCTCTTCTGCTTTGGAAGAAGGCTTTCGCCTAGCAGGCTGGAAGGGGCGCTGACTAAAGGTATTGAAATGCGCCAGGCCCAACGCAAGACCGGCTACTCGTCTGCTTACAAAATTGCGCAGCTCTATGCGGACTTGGGGAAGAATGACCAGGCGTTCAAAATGCTCGATATTGCATATCAGGAGCGCGATTTCAACTTGATCGGTTTGAACACCGATTTCCTGCTCGATTCGCTGCGCTCCGATGCTCGGTTTGCCGAGTTGGTGAAGAAAGTGGGCCTGCCGCAGTAGCAAGTCCATCCAAACATTCTTCGCCCTCTGGAAAGATGCTGACCCCGACACCCACATCCTGAAACAGGCCAAGGCGGAGTACGCGAAGTTGCAGTAACTTCGCCCTGGGCTCGCCCCCAGTTGTTGTAACCAGCGATTAGCGCCTCGCCTGCGAGCACGGCTGGCCTCGGAATTCGTGGACTTCTACTCCACAGTGTGTACGTCTAACTGAATCGGCCAAAAGGACAGGACACTTCGGAAGCCGCGCCGACGCGCCGCGCGTGTATTTGATAGACGCTATCTTTCGCTATTCGTCGCGGCGCGCGACGAAATCGGCCAAGCCGGCCAATCAGATCAGGTCATGAGAACGAAAAATCCCCGAGCGTGCAGCGCGTCAGTTTTACATCCCAAATAATGTGGATGCTTTATCTAGGCCGCCTTCTGCTTTTGTTCGATCGTGCCGAGCTGGGTGAACAGGGCGAGAAGATCAGCTAGATTCCGGGTCTCCGTGATCTTTCCGTCGCGGAGCCGATAAAGGCTGATTCCGCGGACCGCTATCTTCTTTTGTGTTGGTGAAACCCCCGCAAACGGCCCGGTATGAGTCGCATCGAGATTCCAGCGAACGACCACCCGATCGTCCGCCCCGAACATTTCATCGATATCGAAACGGGCATCCGCAAGGCCGCGGGCAATGTCCTGATGGTCGGCCTTGGCGCCCTGGAGGCCTCGGCCCGGAGGCTCGTGACCGTAATCGACATAATCATCGGCAATGATCTCATTCAGGATAGCGGCGTCCTTTTTGTTGTAGGCATCGTAAAAACGCTGAACCGCGTTGAGATTCGTTTGTGACTTGTCCATTGAGATTTACCTCGCAATCGTCGATTGACCCGTGACCGGGTTGCCGTTGAAGCCGCAAGGCTAGCAAGGGCAGAGTCTGATCGCCATAGGGTAAATTCGGTAGCTCGCACTGGGAACATCCCGATTTCTCGGAGCCGCGGAGGGTCCTGTTCTCGACGAATGACGTAACCAGGGGTTTACACAAGCTTATAGTGACTCAGGAGTTGAGATTTAGAATGAAGATTTCCACACCAGTCGCGGCGTGGCGGCTGTGCAAATGTTGTGAGTGCAACTGCGGATGAAATT
>Ga0182037_10001236_pt1 | contig 13245 bp, 12 predicted proteins | sample sta12Cox44000082_FD_125974 | JGI IMG/M metagenome (GOLD analysis project Ga0182037, IMG submission 125974) | Lab enrichment of tropical soil microbial communities from Luquillo Experimental Forest, Puerto Rico - statoxic.12C.oxic.44.000.082 | ecosystem: Environmental > Terrestrial > Soil >... | reverse complement strand
CTCGCGGAGAACAACCTCTCGGCGTGGAACTGAGCCCTTTACCAGCATAACGGCCGCCTCGGAGATCCGGCCTTATCTGTCTGCTTCGCGCTGGAAGAAAGAAATTCGTCGCGATAAACTGGTGATCACAAGAGACAGGAAAGACCTCTAAGGTTGCCAGGCAGCGAGCCGAACCAAATTCTGCAACACGCGAAAATCATGGGATTATCCGATCTATCAAAATCAGCCGGCACTGAAGCTGCACCGACTCTTCAGCGTTCGGAGACGATCGAGCAGGCGCCGATGATCTCCACCACCCTTGCCCCAGTCGGAACCGAGGAACCCCCCGGCGCCAAGCTGCTATCAATCCCGATCGGCGCGTTTTATGACAAGATACCGGAAGAGCTGCTGACATCGAAAAAAACCAATCCTGGGCGCTTGATTTACATCTCCTCGGAGGACGTAGTTTCGGACGAGGAAACCAAGGAAGCTACCATTCTCCTCTCGATCTTAAGCCTTTCCTGCCCGGAGATTTTCGCTCATCCGGTTGAAAACGCAGACGACATCGCAATCACTTTTCCCATCGGTCCGCCGAAACCTGAACCAATTGAGGATGCGCTTCCCGCAGATGCACTGAAGGAAAATGCTGGCGCCGAAGCGGGTTCGACGAAAAGCGATGCCGCTGCGGCGAACGATAGAATCAGGGTGAAACTGGCGCCCATCCTCGCCAATCTTCCACCCGAGTTTGAACTGTTTCCGGCTCCGATCCTGAAGGATCCAGAAATGGAAATCGATTTACCGCTGGACCTCGTTAAATCCCAACTGAAAAATGGGCGGATAGCGATTGCAGGAACGGCCTTTTGCGCAGCGTTGCCCGAGGATCTGCGGCATATTTTTGGAGCTATAGAACCGACCGCTGAAATCCCTATTCCATTGCGGGAAATCTTTCGAAGACTCTCTTCAGATACAATCAAGCTGCGGGAGGATTACGAGATCGGCTATTCGCTGGAACCGATTCGAACGCCTTTCACGGTGCACGCCGAAGAAGACGCTCTTCGATATGGGCCCAGCCCGAGACCCTCGGCGAAAGCGCCGGGTGTTTCAGGCAGCAAGTCCGCTCCCGAAGCAGACGCGACGAGGCGAGGAGTTGCGAGTGCCGGCCAGCGAGCGGAGAAGGCAGAAATTGATGCCCCCCCAATCACGGAGGCAGACTTTCCTGCAACCTTCGATTCGCCTACGCTGGAGGCTTTGTTCATGACTGATGAAGCTCTGGATTTACCCAAAACAATGCAGAAAGTAAGCAAATTGCCCGGACTTCGAGCCTGCCTGCTGACCACAACCACAGGGACCAAGTTATGGGGAGAGTCGGTTGACCCGATGGGCGAACCGGCGCTTTCATCGGCGTTCCCGCGCCTGTTTCAACAAGTGACATCGACGTTGGGTGAAACGCGATCCCTGCAGGGTATAACGCTTTATTTTGATCGAGATTCACTTAGCATCATTCTGTTCAACGAACTTTGTCTTGTCGTAATGCACGATAGTAGGCCTTTCCGTCCCGGGGTAAGGGAGAAGATCCTCGCCATCATGCAAGAACTGGACAAGATCAGTCGTACCAAATGGCGATCGGGGCCCTAGCATTCAATGCCTCTTCTGAATTACTCCAACCGGGAGATCCAGTTTAAGATCGTTTATTACGGCCCCGCCCTTGCCGGAAAGACTGCGAATCTCATCTATATCCACTCCCGCATTGGCCAGGCTTACCGCGGAGACCTCGTATCGCTGGCTACATCGGCGGATCGAACACTCTTTTTCGACTTGTTACCGCTACATGCCGAAATCCTGCAGGGATTTAAAACAAAGTTTCAGCTTTTCACCGTTCCAGGCCAGGTGATCTATAACTCCACACGCCAACTTGTGTTGCGCAACGCCGACGGCGTAGTTTTCGTCGCGGATTCGCAGTGGGACAAAATGGAGGAAAATGTCCAGAGCTTCCGAAATCTCGAAGAGAACCTTCTGACTCAAGGCGTGCCTCTCGATGAGTTTCCGTATGTCTTGGAGTTCAATAAGCGCGACCTGCAAGACATCGCTCCGGCGAGCTATCTTGAATATCTCCTGAATAACAGGAAAAGGCGGGTGCAGAGTTTTGAGTCGATGGCAAAAACCGGTGAGAATGTTTTTGCGGCTCTTGATGCCGTAACGCAGTTGCTTTTGCGAAAGTTTGATAGTGAACACCGCAAGCTGCGCCCTTCGTCAAGGCAGTAGAGATTGGGGTTCGGGGTTCGGGGTTCGGAGTTCGGGGTTCGGAGTGCGGAGTTCGGCGTTTGGCGTTCGGAGTGCGGGTGCACCGTAGGCCGTCTTTAATCGTACTCGTGCTCCTGCTCGAAGGAATCATTCACCGTTCGGAGCTCGGAGTCTGGGGTTCTGAATTCTGAATTCTGAATTCTGTATTCTGTATTCGCCGTCCGCCGTCCGCCGTCCACCCTCCGCCGCGGGGTTCGTCTTGCAGCCCGCGCGTTGCTCATCTATTAGTCTCCGATGATCGACTACATGCAAAAAGGCGGGCCCCTCATGTGGCTCATACTGCTTTGTAGCGTTGTTTCTTTGGCTGTTTTTGCAGAGAGGCTGCTCTATTTTCATCGCGCGACGATCGACGTGGGTGAGTTTCTTCAAGGTCTATCAAATTTGATTCGCAACGGGAGCCTCGCGGACGCTCGCGTAGAATGCCAAGCCACCTCTGTTCCTGTGACGAGAGTCATCCACGCAGCTCTTATTCGCCATCACCTGCCACGAACAGAGCTTCGCGAAATTGTTCAAGAAGCCGGGCAGCTTGAAGTTCCTCGCCTGGAACGTAACCTCGGGATGCTCATCGCGATCGGTTATATCTGTCCATTGATTGGATTGCTAGGGACCGTGACCGGACTCATTAAGGCGTTTGTGCAATTATCTGCAAATAATGGCTACGCAACGCTGGCCGATGTGTCCGGTGGAATCTATCAAAGCCTTTTGACGACGGCTGCCGGACTTGTTGTCTCTATCCCGGCGATCTTAGGATACTGTTATCTCTCGACGCGTCTTAACGCGCTACTCCATGACATGGAGCGAGCCGGGATCGAAGTCGTCAATCTTCTCTGCGAGGGTCAGCCAAGCTCATCCATTATTGAATTCGACCCGAGCTCCAAAGCAGCAAGCGAGCATCGATGAAACTCACCAGATCGGTTCATTTGAACCCGTTCCTGATCTTTATCATCCCGCTGGTGGATCTTGTCTTTCTACTTTTGCTGCTTTTTCTCGTCAGTTCCACCTTCCTTCTACACCCGGGGATCAGCGTCAATCTGCCCTTCTCCAAGTTCACACTCGGGCCGCAAAAAAATCCTTTGCTCGTTAGCATTACCGCTGGTCCCTACCCGATGATTTATTATCGGGACCAACAGATCCAGCTCAGCGAATTGGCTCGTCGCCTGGAACAGGATCGCGGTGGGGAAAGATCGATCGTGATCCAAGCCGACCGCCTGGCTCCTCAAGGGTCGGTCGTTGAGGTTATGAACCTGTGTCTGGAGAATGGATATTCGGTGATGCTAGCGACCTCGCCGAACAAGCAATGAACCTCCCGGAAACGCGCCTCATCTTCGATTGGCGAAAAGCGCGATGGGACTATCGACTGCCCGTTCTGGTTGCAATTTCATTGCTCGGCCATGTTCTTTGTTTCTACTTGTTCCATGTCATCTACCCGCCAACGACGAGCCTTCTTCCCCCTTCTGCTCAGGTTACGGTGTTGGATCCAACCAGTTCGCGCGACAAGAACATGCTCGAGTGGATGGAGGTGAATGACCCGGCAACGGTGAGCGCTCCGTGGTTCGACGCGAGTTTAGTTTCCAAGCTGGCTTCTCGTTACAAGCCTTCCTTTTCGAGCATGGCTCCTGAATTGAAGCCGTCCGATGCCTCTGAAGCTCCAGCAAAGGGAATTCCCTCAATTTTCTCCGCAGAAACGCTGATCCCGATGAGGCTCCATCCTGTGGCAACTGCGTCGCCGGAAATGTTTCCCTCGCGACTGGATGTAGCGTCAAGCCTGCGCGAGCGGCCGGTCATTTTCTCTCAATCGTTGCCGATTGCTTCGACCCTCGCGGGGCCGGTATCTTTCTTCATCGGGGTCAACCCGGCGGGAGAAGTTGACTTTCTGTTTTTGCGATCATCCAGCGGCAGCAATTCCCTTGATGAAGCCGGTAGGTCATTCATTAGGAAACTCCGCTTTAAGCAGGGATCCCATCTTGATTGGGGCGTTGTCACACTTCACTGGGGAGGGAACCCTCTGTGATCCGTGTCGAATTGCCGGTCTTGGTCCTGATCTATCTTTTTGTTTTCCTTGGCGCCATCTTTTCACTCTGGATCGTTCACGAATGGCTGCGCAGGCACCGCGAAAAGGAGACCTTGCGCTACCGGGTTCAATGCACCATTTGTGCCTCTATTTTCGAAGACAGGACGAATACTTTGCTCGCACGATGTCCTCGCTGCGGCAGTTTAAACGAGAGATTTAGAATTGGAGGACTTTGATTCTATGGCGATGTTTATTGGCCGAAACCGAAAAGCTCGTACCACCTATGGTTTCGACGAAATTGCATTAGTACCCGGCAGCGTGACCATCAACCCGAACGAAGTCGATATCACGTTCAGCGTACCGCGCAGAAATGCTGAGCCCCTCAAGCTGGCAATTCCAATCCTTGCGAGCGCGATGGACGGGGTTGTCGATGTCGATTTCGCGATTGAAATGGGTAAGCTAGGAGGCTTGGCCGTATTGAATCTCGAGGGAGTGCAAACCCGGTACAAGAATCCCGCCGAGGTACTATTGAAAGTTCTCGAAGCGGATAAAGAAAATGTAACCGCACTGCTCCAGAAAATTTATCAGGAACCTGTCCAGGAAGACCTGATCGCAGCGCGCATCAAAGAGATCAAGGATACCGGGGTCATAGCAGCTGTCAGCTCCATCCCCCAAAAGGCGGAAAGATACGGTCGTATCGCTCAGGAAGCCGGTGTGGATGTCTTTGTGGTCCAGAGCACTGTCTCAACGGTCCGACACATCTCGACTCAATATAAGTCCCTGGATTTAAAGGACTTTTGTACGCGGATGAATTGTCCGATCTTTGTGGGCAATACAGTCGGCTATGATGTAACTCTCGAAATTCTCGACTGCGGGGTTGCCGGTGTTCTGGTCGGCGTAGGCCCGGGGGCAGCCTGCACATCGCGTGGCGTCCTTGGCTTGGGCGTTCCTCAGGTCACCGCCACCGTCGATTGCGCCGCCGCTCGAGACTATTTCTGCAAAAAGACCGGGCACTACGTTCCGATTATCACCGACGGAGGGATGAGCAAAGGAGGGGACGTTTGCAAGGCCCTGGCTTGCGGAGCAGACGCCGTGATGATTGGAAGCGCCTTTGCAAGGGCCGTCGAAGCGCCGGGCAAAGGATACCATTGGGGAATGGCCACACCCCATGCGAATCTACCTCGCGGAACCAGGATTCGCGTTGGAACCACGGGCCCGCTGCGACAAATTCTTTTCGGGCCGGCCGATGTAGATGATGGGAGTCAAAACCTCGTAGGGGCTATAACAACCTGCATGGGGAATGTTGGCGCCGCGAACGTGCGAGAATTTCAGGAGACTGAAATCATTATTGCCCCCTCGATTCGGACCGAGGGAAAGCTGTTCCAACAAGTGCAAATGGTCGGTATGGGATCAAGAAACTCTTGATTCCATTCCTTGCGGTCAGAGATTTCTGTTGCTTAAGTTCATCAGGCGGACTAACGGCCTATCGAATTACAATGAGCAATCGAAAAGTGGTCGTAAGTGGTGTTGGAATCGTTTCCCCGATCGGAAGCGACCTGAAGACGTTCTGGGCAAATCTTGTGAACGGCAAGAGCGGAATCAGAACGATTACACAGTTCGATACCTCAACCTACGACTGCCATATCGGCGGCGAAGTTCCGGATTTCGATCCCACTTTGTATTTCAAAAATCCTAAGGACATACGTCGAACGGACCGCTTTGCGCAGTTCGGCATGGCCGCTGCCAAACTGGCGCTGCAAGATAGTGGAATCGATCTTGAAAAGGTCGATCGCTCACGCTTTGGCGTTCTTGTGGGAAGCGGCATTGGCGGGCTGAAGAGCCTTGAAGATCAACACACCGTCCTAATGAACAAGGGAGCCTCGCGGGTTTCGCCGTTCATGGTTCCAATGATGATCGTCAATATGGCGAGTGGATTGATATCCATGGAATACGACCTGGAAGGACCCAACTTCTCAATCGTCACGGCCTGCGCGACCGGCGCAAACTCAATCGGCGAAGCATGGCGCATGATCCGCGGCGGAGAAGGAGATGTTTTTCTTGCCGGGGGAACCGAAGCAGTCGTTTGTCCCCTGGGTATCGCCGGCTTTTGTTCGATGCGAGCCATGAGTACTCGAAATGAGGAGCCGGAAAGAGCCTCCCGACCATTTGATCGCGACAGAGACGGATTTGTCATGGGCGAAGGCGCCGGCATTCTCGTTCTTGAGGAATACGAACATGCAAAAGCTCGTGGCGCCGAAATCTATTGCGAGCTCGCCGGTTACGGCCTGACATGCGACGCTTATCATATGACCTCTCCCCGCCCGGATGGCACAACCGTAGCCAGGGCAATGCAGTCCGCACTCGATCACGCTGAAGCGCGGGTAACGGACATCGACTACATCAACGCGCATGCGACATCGACGCCAGTGGGAGACATTTGCGAATCTAATGCTATCAAGCTTCTTGCCGGGGCTCACGCCAAGAGCGGGCTTCTGGTCAGCTCCACAAAATCGATGACAGGTCATCTGCTTGGCGGCGCCGGCGGAGTGGAAAGCGCCGTTTGTGTGCTCTCCATCAAATACGGGGTAGTCCCCCCGACAATTAACCTGGATAACCCCGATCCGGAATGTGATCTTGACTACGTTCCGAAGGTAGCGCGCGAGAAGGAGGTGCGTTTGGCCCTCAATAACTCGTTCGGATTTGGCGGTCACAACGCAACTCTTGCCTTCCGCGCGTTGTGAACCTTGAGAATCTTTGAACAAACACGTTTTGCTCCTTCTTACCGCCGCAATTCTCTGGTCGCTGGGAGGCGTTCTGATCAAATCGATCGATTGGACGCCATTAGCGATCGCCGGTTCAAGGAGCCTGATAGCCATCGTGGTGATCGGTCTGGTGATGCCCGGTGTGTACAGGAAGATATCCTGGAGCATTCTTCCGGGCGCACTCGCCTATGCCGGTACGGTCATTCTTTTCGTTGTTGCTACCAAGCTTACGAGTGCGGCAAACGCCATATTTCTTCAATACACAGCGCCTGTCTACATCGCGATTATCAGTCCCTGGGTTCTCCAAGAAGGGACGAGGCCACTCGACTGGCTGCTTATCTTCGTCGCGCTTTGCGGCATAGCATTGTTCTTCTTCGATCAATTGAGTTTTGAAGGGTTGTCTGGGGTAATTGCCGCGCTGGCCAGCGGAGTGTCGTTTGCCTGGCTGACGGTCTTCATGCGCCGGCATCGAAACGAATCGCCGGAGGCAATCCTGCTTCTGGGCAATTTCCTGACGCTGCTCTTCGCCTTACCCTGGATGTTTCCTTTCGCGAAGCTCGAGCACAACGGCATCTGGATCCTTCTGCTTGGCGTTTTTCAGCTCGCCATCCCGTACCTGCTTTACTCGCGGGCGATCAAACATATCCGTGCTCTCGACGCGGCTATCATCAGCATCATAGAACCAATTCTGAATCCAATCTGGGTCATTCTCGTCAAGGGTGAACACGCTTCGCGCTGGTCGATCATCGGTGGAGTAATCGTCCTGACCACCTCATTGTTCAGAAGTGTACTGGCTTCGCGGGAAAAACAGGCAAACAGCGGCCCCTCCGGCGTCGCGCATCCTTAGCGCGTTTTGCTAACTCTACGAAGACTTCGGCGAGCTCAGTCGAGCTGCCCCCCGCTGGGTGCAAACGCGGCTCGCCGGAGGCTCGCCCTACCGACCGCAGGCCACCGAGATGTCACACGGTAGGTCCGCTCGGAGATCGGTCCCTACCCGCTGGCCGATCACAGCGCAATCTCGCTTTGCCAAGAATAAGCAGAGCCAAGCCATCAAGGGCACGCAGCCCTGACTCCTAACTTCTGAATTCTCCCCTCTCCCCTCACACCTTCACGCGCTCGATTTGCGCGCCCAGGCTTCCCAGCTTCTCATCGAGCATTTCGTAACCGCGATCTATATGGTACACCCGATTAATTTCCGTCGTTCCATCGGCTAACAAACCCGCCAGAACAAGAGCGGCAGACGCGCGAAGATCGCTTGCCATCACCGGAGCCCCGCTTAGATTCTCTACGCCGTGAATTCTTGCGGTCGCGCCATCCAACTCGATCGCCGCGCCCATCCTTTTCAGCTCGGAGACGTGCATGAAACGCTGTGGAAAAATACTCTCGGTTACCGAGCTTTCCCCGTTTGCCGTGGCCAGCAGCGCACACATTTGGGCCTGCATATCGGTCGGAAACCCAGGATAGGGTTGCGTCTTGATATCCAAAGACCTTGGCCCGCCGTTCGGGTAAATTGTGAGCGAACAGTTGTCTTCGGCAATGTGATAGCCGCAAGTTCGCAGCGTATCGGTGACAGCGGTCAAATGATCCGAACGAACTCGGTTCAAGGTCACCTCCCGGCCAGCAATCGCGCCCGCGACCAAGAACGTGCCGGCCTCAATTCGATCGGGTATAACCTCGTGCTCGGCCCCGTGCAATTCCTTGACCCCTTCTATGACTATGCGAGAGGTACCCGCACCTTCGATCTTGGCCCCCATTTTATTCAGAAAACTGGCAAGATCGACGACTTCAGGTTCACAGGCTGCGTCCTCGATAATTGTCACACCCTCGGCAAGAACTGCCGCCATGAGGATGTTACCGGTTCCGAGTACGGTGGTGCCAAACTTTCCTCTGAGCGAAACTTTCGCTCCACGCAGCGACGGCGCAAGAACCTTGACGTTGCCGCCATGGACGCGAACCGCTGCGCCCAAGGCTTCAAAGCCGCGCAGATGGAGATCGATCGGACGATCCCCGATCACGCATCCACCGGGCAAAGAAACTGTCGCTTCTTTTTCGCGACCCAGCAGAGGTCCCAAAACGCAAATAGACGCGCGCATCTTCCGCACGATTTCATATGGAGCAACGCTATTGACCTTTTCGGCCTTCACTGTCACTATGCCGCTCGCTCTTTCCACGTCCGCACCCAGATGCGTCAGAATCTGGAGCATGTAATGGACATCGCTGAGGTCAGGCACGCGCTGAACCACGCATGGATCACTTGTCAGGAGCGTCGCCGCTAGAATGGGCAAAGCGGAATTCTTTGATCCGCTGATTTTGACGGCTCCAGCTAGAGGACGTTGCCCATGAATCAGAATCTTATCCATACCGCGCAGTTAGGATCCGTTCGATCCCCTGGTAGTCTTTCTTTATGCCAATATCTCGGAAATTTTGGCCAGCCAAAAAACCTGCAACCCGCTGCGCCTGCCCCTGACCGACCTCGAGAGCGACCAAGGAATTTGGGGCTAGCTTTTTTGGTATCGACTCGATCAGCCTCTTGATAAGCGTCAATCCATCTTCGCCTCCATCCAAGGCAATGGCCGGATCAAATTTTACTTCCCTCGGCAAGTCGGCGAGATCGCCGGTTGCAATGTAAGGAAGATTTGCGACTACCCAATGGAAGGCTCCGTCGGCAGCCTCGAGCAAATCGGAACGCCAAAATGGCACCCGCGCATTCAATCGAGCCGCATTTTCTCGGGCTAAATCGAGCGCATCGTCCGAAATATCCAGACCAACTACCTCTAAACCCGGCCGTTCCAAAGCGAACGTGATCGCGAGAACTCCGGTTCCCGTACCGACGTCTACCAACCGGCCGCCGGGGGCCATCGAGGGCTTCATTTCGCCGAGCACAGTTTCAACCAGCAATTCCGTTTCGCCTCGAGGAATGAGAGCTCGTCGATCGGTCTTGAAAGTTCTGCCAAAAAAATCCCAGTGCCCAAGGAGATGCTGCAACGGTTCGCCGTCGGCTCGCTTTCGAACCTTTGTTCGCAAAGGCTCCAACAAATGCTCCGGGATTTCGCGATCAAACTCCAGATAGAGTTCGAGACGCTTCTTTGAAAGAGCATCCGCCAACAGATGCTCGATGTTCAGGCGAGGGTTGTCGATCTGCCGCTTGGAAAAATAAGCTGTGGTGCTTTGCAGAAGTTCGAGAACGGTCACTAGAATCTTTGAAAAGCAAAACTGGTTATAGATGAGTCAAGTTTTTTTCGTATTCGCGCATGGGTCATTGGTGGTTTTGCTTTTCAAGGATTCTATAAGCGGGACAATCACTGTGACTCCAATCCCGCTTCTTTGAGCCGCTGCTCCATATCGCTGACCTGAAGCGCGTTGACCATTTCATCGCATTGCCCTTCCATGAATAGATCGAGATTGTACAGGGTCAGCCCGATGCGATGATCCGTAACGCGATTCTGCGGAAAATTGTAGGTTCGGATTTTTTCTTCTCGTCCGCCCGATCCAATAAGATTGCGCCGGTGCGCTGAATATTTTTCGGCTTCCTCCAATTGCTTTTCTTCAAGCAAACGGGAACGGAGGATCGCCAGGGCTTTCTCTTTGTTCTTCTGCTGGCTTCGACCCTCCTGGCAGCGGACGATTTTTCCAGTGGGAAGATGCAAAAGCTGTACCGCCGAATCGGTCGTGTTGACTCCTTGGCCACCAGGACCTCCCGCACGGCTAACCTCGATCCGGATATCTTCCGCTTTGAGCTCAATGTCGACTTCTTCGGCTTCCGGAAGAACAGCCACCGTTGCGGTCGAAGTATGAATGCGTCCCTGTGCCTCTGTTACCGGGACGCGTTGGACACGATGAACGCCGCTTTCGTATCGCAGCATTCGAAACACCGACGTGCCGCCTAGCTTGAAGATGATTTCCTTGAACCCGCCCAGCTCAGACGGGCTGCTTTCCAACTGCTCGAGCCTGAATCCATGCGATTCGGCGTATTTGCTGTACATCCGATAAAGATCAGCAGCAAAAAGCGCGGCTTCGTTTCCCCCAGTACCGGCACGAATTTCCACGATGGCATCGCGATCTTCATGCGGTTCAGGCGGGAGAAGCGCGTATTGGACCGACTTGGTCAGTTCCGCTGTGGCTTTCTCCAAAGCCGGAATTTCGGCTTGAGCCAGTTCGGCCAGTTCCGAATCACTGCCTGCTGCCAACTCGAGATCCTCTTCGAGTTGACGCCGGCTCTTTTGCAGGGCATTCCAATCCCCCAAAAGCGTCTTGAGGCGCGAATGTTCGCGCATCACCTCTCGGGCCTTTTTCGGATTCTCGAAAAGGGTAGAGGAGGCAATCTGCTCTTGAAGTTCGTCGAACTGCCTGCGCTTTTGGTCAATTAATGGAGCGAAGTCCATAAAAATAAAACGGTGATTGCGCCGCAGCGCCGTCACCGTTTCAGATTAGAACGCCAATAGTTACTTCGACTTGCCCTTGCCCACCAACGTCTTACCATAACGGCGAGCGAATTTTTCGACACGGCCGGCGGTGTCGACGAATTTCTGTTCACCAGTAAAATAGGGATGGCAGGCGGCACAAATACCAATCTTGATATCGCGGCGAGTCGACCGAGTGCGATAAACAGCGCCACATGCACAGACGATTGTGGTCTCTGTGTAATTCGGGTGAATATCGGCCTTCATGGTTTTAAAAAAGAGCTCAAAGCTATCACACAGTTCTGGTGACGCAAGTGCAAGCGCGGCTCTTTGACAGTTTATGGGAAGCCGTAGTGCATCAGCAAGGCGCAAGTCCTGCGATCCGCGCGGGTGACGGCTCGGTCATTCGAAGCTTTCAAGATATCGAGAGCGAGCGAGTCGAATGGCGCTCGAAGCTTTCCGGCTTCAAAGCCGGCGATTGCATCGTGTGCACCCTTGGTAATGATCCCGCTTTGCCCGCACTTGTTCTGGCTTCCTGGGACAAAGACCTTGTGGTAGCGCCGATCGAACCGGATCTGCCAAAGGGGCAACTGGAGGGCGTCCTGCAGCTGACGAGTGCCCAGGCACTGGTTGGTACAAGTCGCATTCAGCGATTGCAAAATAAGCCGATCGCCTGGCACTGTCCAAAACCGGATATGCTCAAAATGACATCCGGCACGACCGGGACACCACGAGCCGTCAGAGTTCGCGAATCCCATCTGTTGGCCGATTGCAGGAATATCTGCGCAACGATGGGCATTGCTCCAGGCGACGTCAACTACGGCGCAATTTCTCTCTCCCACTCCTACGGTTTTAGCAATCTTGTCGCTCCTCTTCTATTTCAGGGAACGCAGTTTGTTTGCGTAACCGACCTGATGCCGCGCGCGATTTATCATTCTCTTCAGCACTCCGGGGCAACGGTTTTCCCTGGCACGCCAGCCCTGTTTCAGGCGCTCGCCTCGCTGGCTGATGCCGATGAACTGAAATCTCTTCGTCTTTGTATCTCGGCCGGCGCGCCGCTATCGCCCCAAATTTCTCGGCAATTCTCCAGAAAGTACCGATTGAAAATACATAGTTTTTACGGTTCCTCGGAGTGTGGCGGGATTGCGTACGATCGGACAGAGGACGTGGAATTACCGAGCGGTTTTGCCGGCAACCCGTTAGATGGCGTGAGCGTTGTGCGCATCGGGTACGATCGCATTGCCGTAGAAGGTGAAAACGTTTCTGACGGATATTTTCCTCATCCGGACGAAGCAATTTTGAACGGAACACGCTTCGTGCCAGGTGACATCGTCGAATGGTCTGATCGGGGAATGCGCTTGATTGGGCGCGTCACAGACGTTCTGAACATCGCCGGGAAAAAGGTCCATCCGTCGATCGTGGAAGAGCATCTTCGAAAATTGCCTGGCGTAATCGATGCCGTGGTCTTCGGGATACCCTCGGCAATTCGAAATCAAGACATAGTGGCATATGTCGCATGTTCGGCACCTGTTTCACGCCAATTACTTGAAAACCATTGCCGAAATGAATTGAGCAGCTGGCAGGTTCCTCGCGAATTCCGGATTTTATGTGAGTTGTCGGTTAACGCGCGCGGGAAGGTTAATCGCTCCGAACTGGCGAAATCATATCTGGCGTCCGAGGCAGAGAATAGTGGGCATTCATAGACAGCTAGCCCGCAAAATTCACGCGGTGTAGAAAGCGGCGCGTTCATTGCGGGCTAGAGAGCTTCTCTGAAACTTGACGTGTGGGGTGG
>Ga0182037_10001228_pt1 | contig 13285 bp, 15 predicted proteins | sample sta12Cox44000082_FD_125974 | JGI IMG/M metagenome (GOLD analysis project Ga0182037, IMG submission 125974) | Lab enrichment of tropical soil microbial communities from Luquillo Experimental Forest, Puerto Rico - statoxic.12C.oxic.44.000.082 | ecosystem: Environmental > Terrestrial > Soil >... | reverse complement strand
TAACGTCGGCTCACGACCACGTTTACTGTTAATTATGTATGTTTGTTCAGGGGCAGATGGGCGTGGTCGAACTTTTCCCGATGCTGACGGTGATCGCAGTGGCGATGGTGTTGGTGCGTATCATCGCCTAGCGCCCGCGACAGGCACTTACGCCGGCTTGTTCAGTTCGGCCAGCAGGTCGTGCAGGTCTAGCGGATGTGTGTACATCTGCAGACTGCCGTCCGACTTCTTCGGCCACTGTTCTTTCGGCCGGTCGCGATAAAGCTCGACACCGTTGTCGTCCGGGTCGCGCAGATAGAGCGCCTCGGAAACGCCGTGGTCGCTGGCGCCCTCGAGTGGGATCTTGGCGACGATCAGCCGGCGCAGCGCGTCAGCAAGGAGCCGCCGGGTCGGGTAGAGGATGGCAGTATGGTAAAGGCCGGTGGTACCGCGCGCCGGCGGCTGTCCGCCCCGGCTCTCCCAGACGTTCAAGCCGATATGGTGGTGATATCCACCGGCCGAGATGAAAGCCGCGCCGGGGCGGCTGGTGGTCAGCTGAAAACCCAGCACGCCGCAATAGAAATCGAGCGACCGCTGCAGGTCGGCGACCTTCAGGTGCACATGGCCGATCCTCACCCCTGGGTCGATGGTGGGAAAGCGTAAAGCTTGTTTTTCGAGGGTTTCGGGCCTGTTCATGGGCTGATCCTGGCTGTCCGGCGCTTCGATGCCCACATGTAAGGCACACGCTTGGTAGGATAAAGTCCCCGGATGTCCAATAAGACTCTTCCCGCTTCGATCGATGCCACCCTCGCGCTGCTGAATAAGGCGGACTACATCGCTGACCGATCGCTCGCAACCGTGCTCTATCTTGCCTTGCGCATGGGGCGGCCGCTGTTCGTGGAGGGCGAGGCGGGTGTCGGCAAGACGGAGATCGCCAAGGTGCTGGCAAGGACGCTCGGACGCAAGCTGATCCGCCTGCAATGCTACGAGGGGCTCGATATCTCATCTGCCGTTTACGAATGGAATTACGGCGCGCAGATGATTGCCATCCGGCTCGCGGAGGCGGAAGGTGCGGGCGACCGGGCGCGCATCGAGCACGATGTCTTCTCCGAGCGCTTCCTGATCCAGCGACCGTTGCTGCAGGCGTTGGAGCCGGACCAAGCCGGCCCGCCGGTCCTTCTGATCGACGAGGTCGATCGCACCGACGAGGCCTTCGAGGCCTTCCTCCTGGAAGTGCTGGCGGACTTCCAGATCACGGTGCCGGAGCTCGGCACGGTGAAGGCGGCGCATCCGCCGATCGTGGTGATCACGTCCAATCGCACGCGCGAGGTGCACGATGCGCTCAAGCGCCGGTGCCTCTATCACTGGGTGGACTATCCCAATGCCGAGCGCGAGTTGAAGATCTTGCGCGCCAAGGTGCCCGGGATCGGCAAGAAACTGTCCGAACAGGTGGTCGCGTTTGTGCAAGCCCTGCGCAAGGAGGACCTGTTCAAGTCGCCCGGTGTCGCCGAGACGCTCGACTGGGCCGGCGCGCTCAGCGAGCTTGACGTAGTCGCGCTCGATCCGGTTACGGTGTCGGACACGCTCGGCGCGCTGCTCAAATACCAGGACGATATCGCCAGGCTCGACGGCAGCAAGGTAAAGGCGCTGCTCGACGAGGTGAAGTCGGAGCTGCGCGCGGCGGAGTAATTTCAATGACCGACGGCCGCCTTGCCGAAAACATTCTCTACTTCGCACGCACGTTGCGCGCCGCGGGCATTCCGGTCGGCCCAGGCGCGGTGCTCGACGCGCTCGACGCGCTCGATGTCGCGCGCGTCTGCGACCGCGAGGATTTTTACTGGACGCTGCATGCGTTGTTCGTGAAGCGCCACGAACATATGGCGCTGTTCGACCAGGCCTTCCGCATTTTTTTCCGCAAGCGCGGATTTATCGAGAAACTGATTGCCCAAATGCTGCCCGGCGCGCCGGCCGCCGCGCCAAAGCCGCCGGCGCCAGGCGCGCAGCGCATCCAGCAGGCGCTATTCGGCGAACTCAGCAGGCGCGAGGAGAAATCGGAAGTCGAGATCGACACGCGACTCACCGTGTCCGACCGCGAGGTACTGCAGAGGAAGGATTTCGCGCAGATGAATGCTGCGGAGATCGCAGATGCGAAGCAGGCGATCGCGCGTCTCGCTTTTCCGGTCGATCTCTTGCGCACGCGCCGGCTCGCGACGAGCCGCCATGGCCACATAATCGACATCCGCCGCACCTTGCGCGCCAGCCTGAAGGCGGGCGGCGCAGTCATCGACCTCAAATATTTGGGTCCGCGCGAGAACGAGCCGCCCATCGTGGCGCTCCTCGATATCTCAGGGTCGATGAACCAATACACCCGGTTGTTCCTGCATTTTCTGCACGAGCTGACCGAGCACAAGAGACGCGTTACGACGTTTCTGTTCGGCACGCGTCTCACCAACGTCACTCGCTCAATCCGCCAGCGCGATCCGGACGAGGCGCTTGCCGCATGTTCGGCGCACGTCGTCGATTGGTCGGGCGGCACCCGCATCGGCTCCTCGCTGCGCGAGTTCAACAAGCGCTGGTCGCGGCGCGTGCTCACGCAGGGCGCCGTGGTGCTGTTGATCAGCGACGGACTTGAGCGTGACGCCGACGACACGCTATCCTTCGAGATGGATCGGCTGCACCGCTCGTGCCGTCGGCTGGTTTGGCTTAATCCGCTTCTGCGCTTCGAAGGGTTCGAAGCGCGCGCGAAGGGTGTGCAAACCATGTTGCCGCATGTTGATGAACTGCGGCCCATCCACAATCTCGATTCTATGAACGAACTGGTGCGCGCCCTGTCGCAGGCGCCGTCCAAGGATTGCGATCCGAAGCTGTGGCTGCGGCGGGTTGTTTGATGGAGATCAAAAATGCTTTCGCGCGATGAAGACATCCTGAAAGCCGCGGAGGACTGGAGCAAGGCCGGGCGCGGCGTGGCGCTCGCCACCGTGGTCGAGACCTGGGGCTCGGCGCCGCGGCCAGTCGGCTCTAATCTAGTCATTGACAATGAGGGCAATTTTCTCGGAAGCGTGTCGGGCGGCTGCGTCGAGGGCGCGGTGGTGACCGAGGCGCTCGACGTGATCGAAAGCGGCAAGCCCAAGATGCTCGAGTTTGGCGTCGCCGATGAGACTGCCTGGCACGTCGGTTTGTCTTGCGGCGGCACCATCCGCGTCTTTGTGGAGAAAGTCGGGTGAAGCTTGACATCCTTTCAGTGCTCAACGCCGAACGGGCCGCCCGGCGTGCGGTGGCCGTCATCACCAACGTCGAAAGCGGCGCGCAGCGGTTGGTAAAGGCCGCCGACGTGGGCAAGGAGCCGCTGCACGAACTGATCGAAAAGCATCTGCGCATGGCCAAGAGCGGAATGGAAGAGACGCCGCACGGCCGGGTCTTCATTACCGTGCACGTGCCGTCACCGCAGCTCGTGATCACTGGCGCGGTGCATATCAGCCAGACACTTGCGCCGATCGGCAAAATGCTCGGATACGACGTGACCATCGTCGATCCTCGCACCGCTTTTGCCTCGATCGAGCGCTTCCCGGATGTCAAGCTGATTGCCGAGTGGCCGGACGTGGCGTTGCCGCCGCTCAATGTCGATGGCTACACTGCGTTCGTCGCGCTCACGCATGATCCGAAGATCGATGACCCGGCGCTTAAACATGCACTGGCGCGCGACTGCTTCTATATCGGCGCGCTTGGCTCTAAGAAGACGCATGCTAGGCGCGTAATGCGGCTGCAGGCGGCTGGCTTGAGCAACGCTGAGATCGCCCGCATCCATGCGCCGATCGGGCTCGCCATCGGCGCGGCGTCGCCGGCGGAGATCGCTGTTGCCATCATGGCTGAGATCACGGGGCGGCTGCGCCTGAAAGCGGAGAAGGCGGAGGCGGCATGAAATTCGGCCCCGTCGCTTCCGCCGACGCTCTCGGCGCCACCGCCGTGCATTCCATTCGCCAGGGCGACCTGGTGCTCAAGAAAGGCACGCTTATCGGGCAGGCAGAAGTCGCGGCGCTGAGGGCTGCAGGCGTCAAGGAAATTGTGGTGGCGCGGCTCGAGCCGGGCGACGTGTCGGAGGACCAGGCGGCCGCTGAGATCGCGGCCGCTGTCGCCGGGCCGGGTGTGCGGCTCGACCGCGCCTTCACCGGGCGCTGCAATCTGTTCGCGGAAACGGCTGGCGTGCTGGTGCTCGACAAGGATGCGGTCGATCGCCTCAACCGTATCGAGGAGGCGGTGACGCTGGCGACATTGCCGGCGTTCAAGCCGGTGGTGGAGGGCGAGATGATCGCGACCGTCAAGATCATCCCCTTCGCGGTCGCCGCTTCCGCACGCGACAAGGCGGTGGCCGAAGCGGCCAAGGTAAAGCCGGTGCTACACGTTGCGCCTTACGTGGTGCGCAAGGTCGGCGTTGTTTCGACGCTGCTGCCGGGCCTCGCGCCGAAAGTGATCGACAAGACCCTGAAGATCACCGCCGCCCGGATCGCGCCGGCGAACGCCGAGATAGTCGCCGAACGGCGCGTGCCGCACGAGCAGGGCGCGTTGGCTCGCGCCATTGACCAGGTGCTCAAGGCCGGCGCCGAATTGGTGGTCGTGTTCGGTGCTTCCGCCATCGCCGACCGCCGCGACGTCATCCCAGCGGCGATCGAGGCGGCCGGCGGCGAGATCGAGCATTTCGGCATGCCGGTCGATCCCGGCAACCTGATGCTGATCGGCCGCCTGCGTGGACAGGCGGTGATCGGTGCGCCGGGGTGCGCGCGTTCGCCGAAGGAGAACGGTTTCGATTGGGTATTGATGCGGCTGCTTGCGGGGCTGCCTGTTAGCCGCGCCGATATCACCGGCATGGGCGTCGGCGGCTTACTGATGGAAATCGTCACGCGGCCACAGCCGCGCGAAGAGGCCGCGCCCGAGCATGGACGGCAAGTCGCTGCCGTGGTGCTGGCGGCCGGCCGCTCCACCCGCATGGGCGCAATCAACAAGCTAATCGCCGAGATCGGCGGCAAGCCACTTGTGCGCATCGCCACCGAGCAGGCGCTCGCCTCGCGCGCCAAGCCGGTGATCGTGGTCACCGGGCATGAACGCGATAAGGTCGAGGGCGCGCTTGCCAGTTTGCCGGTGCGCTTCGTCCACAATCCTGATTATGCCGAGGGCCTCGGGACATCGCTTAAGGCCGGCATCGCCGCGGTGCCGGCCGATGCCGATGGCGCCATCGTCTGCCTCGGTGACATGCCGCAGGTCGACGCCGCTTTGATCGACAAATTGCTCACCGTTTTTGATCCCGAGCGCGGCGCGCTTGTGGTGGTGCCGACCTTCGATGGCCGGCGTGGCAATCCAGTGGTATGGGCGCGCCGGTTCTTCCACGATCTGATGGCGATCAGCGGAGACATCGGCGCTCGCCACCTGATCGGGAGCTATTCCGAAGCGGTAGCCGAAGTGCCGGTCGCCGGCGAGGCGGCGTTGACGGATGTGGACACGCCCGAGTCGCTTTCCGCCGTCAAGGCCGAAATCGAACGCGCCTGAAGCTCGAATCATTGATCGCGTCTGCGACTCACCCCTTATCTGAAGGCGGGCTTGGGTAAGCGACAGGTGATGACGGACAGCTTCAGGCCAGTGGTGCACGCGCTTGTTGTTGCGGCGCTATTGCTCGCCACCGCGACTGTGATGCTGGTGACCGTCAATGCAGCGCGCGCGGCCAATGCGCTGGCAATCGGGGTCTGCGACGCATTCGGCAAGGGATACGATTTCGTCGACGTTGAGGACGCGCGCAACAACGTGGCACTTGCGGGGTGGTGACGGCCCCAAGCGCAGCCGCGCGACTTCACCCTGCGGCGCGCTTTGCGAGAGCTGAGGCCCGCGCCTCGGGGGTGCGTTAAACCGCGAGGAATGCGGGACCCCCACTTTCTTCTGCGACGTCCTCCTTCTGCTTCTGCGACTTGCTTCTGCGACGTCTTGCGTCGAGCCAACTTGTTCGGTTCGCGGGCGGTTCGACCCTGTCTTGCTACCTTCAGTAAATTTTAATTGATCCATTTAATTGAGGTTTTCGAGGCCTTGCGTGCTGGCCGCTGTCGCAGTAAATAATGACTGACTGGTCAGTCATAGGTACTGGTATGACCACCACGCATCCCCCTTCCGGCCGTATCCGCCCGCGCCGCCGGCGTAGGCCCGTTAGGGCCCATCGGGGCAGACGCGCGCTGCGTAATGAGGTGCGCAAGGCGCGGAGCGCCGCCCGCCGCGAGGCGGTCCTTTCCGCCGCTCTCGACGAATTCTCCTCGCGCGGTTTCGAGGCCGCGCGGCTCGACGACGTGGCGCGGCGCGCCGGCGTCGCCAAGGGCACCATCTATCTTTACTTCCGCGACAAGGAGAGCCTGTTCCAGGAACTGATCAGCACGATGCTGACGCCACTCGTCGGCACCATCGAAGCGCTCGGGGCCGCCGATATTCCGCTCAAGACGCTCGCCGATCAGATCGCCGACCTGTTCGTGCGCGAGGTCTACGAGACACGCCGCAAGGACGTCATCCGCCTGATGATCGCGGAAGGGCGGCGCTTCCCCAAGCTCGCCGAGTTCTATTACCGCGAAGTGCTCTCGCGCATCATCGCCGCGATGCGCGCGCTGCTGCACCGCGCGGCTGGCCGTGGCGAGATACCGGCCGGACTTGCCGATTTCCCGCAGATCATCGCCGCGCCCGGCCTAGTCGCCATCATCTGGAGCGGCCTCTTCGAACGTTTCGAGCCGCTCGACGTTCGCAAAATGATGAAAACCCACTTCGAGCTGTTGTTCGCGCCGAGGGGGCTGCCATGAAGGCGAAATTTGCCGTCATGGCCGCAGTCGTGCTTGCCGGTCTTACGCTCGCTGGTTGCGACAACGCCAATCAACGCAAGATGCAAGGCTGGGTAGAGGCCGAGCTGATCTTCGTCAGCCCCGACGAGCAGGGCCGCATCGAGCAACTGAAGGTGCGCGAGGGCGACTGGGTCACGCAGGGACAGCCACTGTTCACCGTCGACGACGATCTTCAAAAGGCGGATTTGATGGTGAGGCAAACGACCGTAGTCAACGCGCAGCAGAATTTCGATCGCGCGAAAGAACTGGTGCGCACCCAAGCCGGCACGCAAAAGAACTATGAAGATGCGGAAGCGGTGCTGCGGCAGGCCAAGGCCAACCTGGCCTGGTCGGAGACTCGTCTCAGCCGCCGCAACGCCTACAGCCCTGCCGACGGCACCATCGAGCAGGTCTATTATCGGCCGGGCGAGACTGTGCCGGCCGGCCGAGCGGTCCTCGCCTTGCTGCCGCCGCACAACCTCAAATTCCGCTTCTTCGCGCCGGAGTCGCTGCTCCCGGAGATCAAACATGATGGCACCGTCATGATCACCTGCGACGGCTGTGAGAAGGGACTAACCGCGAAGGTTAGCTTCATTGCCCGCACCGCCGAATACACCCCGCCGGTTATCTACAGCCTGGAGGAGCGCGCCAAGCTCGTTTACCTGATCGAGGCGCGGCCGGATCAGCCAGACAAATTCCGCGTTGGCCAGCCGGTGAGTGTCATGCTGCCGTAATAGGTGCTGAAATGAATGAGGCGAATGGCGCGCAAGGCCAAGACATTGTCATCGATGTCCATCACCTGACCAAAAAGTTCGACGGCAAGGCGGTGGTGCGCGATCTGTCGATGCAGGTCAGGCGCGGCAGCATCTACGGCTTCCTTGGGCCGAACGGCTCAGGCAAGACTACGACCATCCGCATGCTCTGCGGTCTGCTCACGCCCGACGAAGGCGAGGGTACCTGCCTCGGCTACGACATCCGCACCGAGACCACCAAGATCAAAAGCAAAGTCGGCTACATGACGCAGCGCTTCAGCCTGTATCAGGATCTTTCGGTGCGCGAGAACCTGGAGTTCATCGCTCGCATCTACGGCCTCGAGCGGCCGGTCGAGGCGGCGCGCGCAGCAATCGAGCGGCTCGGCCTTTCCGGCCGCGAAGAGCAGATCGCTGGCGAGTTGTCAGGCGGCTGGAAGCAACGGTTGGCGCTCGGCGCCTGTACGCTGCCGAGCCCGCAGCTCTTGCTGCTCGACGAGCCAACCGCGGGCGTCGATCCCAAAGCGCGGCGCGAATTCTGGAATGAGATCCACGCGCTCGCCGCCGACGGCCTGACCGTGCTGGTCTCCACCCACTACATGGATGAGGCCGAGCGCTGCCACGAGATCGCTTACATTGCCTATGGCGACCTGCTGGTGCACGGCACAGTCGGGCAGGTAGTCAGGGCCTCGCACCTGACCACCTATGTGGTGAGCGCCGAACACGGCGAGGGCTTGAGCCAATTGTCGCACGAGCTCACCGGCACGCCGGGCATCGACATGGTGGCGCCGTTCGGCACCAGCTTACATGTGTCCGGACGCGATGAGGCGGCGCTCGAGGCGGCGATCGAGTCCTATCGCATGAACCGGAGCCTCGATTGGCAGCGTTCCGAGCCTTCGCTCGAGGACGTCTTCATCGACCTGATGAGCAAGCGGCGGGATAATTTTCAATGACCCACCTGCTCCCGATGCAGACGGCGCGTCGCGTTCTCGGCGACGGATTTGTACGCAGGAGCTGGGCCATGTTGGTGAAGGAATTCATCCAGCTCCGGCGCGACCGCGTCTCGTTCGCCATGATAATCGTCATCCCCTTGGTGCAGTTGACGCTGTTCGGGTATGCCATCAACACCACGCCGCGCGATCTGCCAACCGCGGTGCTGCTGCAGGAGCAAACCGATCTTTCCCGCTCGATCCTGGCGGCGCTAGAAAACACCCGCTATTTCAAAGTGACAAAGCTGCCGCGCACCGAGGCGGAAGTCGATGAGCTGCTCGCTTCCGGCAACGTATTGTTTGCCATCGAAATCCCAGCGAATTTCGAGCGCTCGGTGCGGCGCGGGGACAAGCCGGCCATGTTGGTTCTGGCGGACGCGACCGACCCCGTAGCCTCAGGTTCGGCGCTCAGCACGCTCGGTCAGGTGCTGCAGACGGCGCTTTCACACGACCGCGCCGTGCCTGATCCGCCAGTGCTGCCGTTCGAGATCCGCACGCACGCGCGTTACAACCCAGCGGCTGAAACCCAGCTCAATATCGTCCCCGGGCTGGTCGGCACTATCCTCACCATGACAATGCTGATCTTCACGGCGCTGTCGGTGACGCGCGAGATCGAACGCGGCACCATGGAAAGTCTGTTGTCGATGCCGATCTCGCCGGTAGAGATCATGCTCGGCAAGATCGTGCCCTATGTCATGGTTGGTTTCACTCAAGCCGCGCTGATCATCAGCATTGGCGTCTTGCTGTTCGGCGTGCCGGTGATCGGCAATCTCGCCGTGCTCGCTGCGCTCAGCACGCTGTTCATCGCCACCAATCTGTCGATCGGCTACACGTTCTCGACGGTAGCGCAGAACCAGTTGCAGGCGATGCAGATGACGATCATGTTTTTTTTGCCAAATATATTACTGTCCGGATTTCTGTTTCCATTTGCCGGCATGCCGGTTTGGGCGCGATATGTTGGCGAAGCCTTGCCGCTTACGCATTATCTTCGCATCGTGCGCTCGGTGATGCTCAAAGGCTCGTCGTTCATGGATCTGCGCTATGACGGCGTAGCACTATTCCTGCTGATGCTGATTGCGATGACCATCGCCGTTACGCGCTTCCGCCGTACGCTCGACTAGCGGAACGTCAATACGCCGTTGCAGCGTAGGGGCTCGCGAGGTGGTCGCAAACTTTTCTACCAGCCCGCGGCGGCCGACCATTCATAGTCGCCTGTCTCATGTTCATGGGCTGCGGTGCGGTCGCCGCGCAGGAACGCCGCGCAGGCGGTTGGAGGGGCCGTAGGGAATGGTGATGTCCTTCTTGACGTCGATCGCCGGCGAATAGCTCAGCTCAAGCCGCGCCGGCATAACCTGCAGCTGTCCTTCAGCGCCGGTTCACCCACCGGACTGCGGAACAGCCAGCCGAGGTGAGCAATCCTTTCGGGTCGAGGTGCTGGGCTCAGCGGCGGCAAAGAGCTGCGCCGCGCTGAGGTGCTGCCCGCAACAAATGGAGGCCCCAACCCCAGCAACCCGACGGATAATCGCTGGGGTGACGGATACAACTTAAGCGGCCAGCCTGGGGGTCGAGGCTGCGAGGCAGAGCACAGAATGGCAGTAGGATGGCTGCGCGGCACGCGCTATATGCATGCAAGCGGCGGGCTGCTCGCAATGCGAGGTTTTATGCAGATTTCAATCGGTGATCAGCTCGATGAGCATGCGCGGCGACGCTCGATCGCCTTCCTCAATTGGGCACACGCGATCGATCATTTCGTATTGCTGATCTACCCGACCGTGGTGATCGGGCTCGAGGCCGTCTACCAGCGCAGTTATAGCGACCTGATCGCGCTTTCCAGCACGGCCTTCGTCGCCTTTGGGGTTTTCTCGCTGCCGGCGGGGTGGCTCGCCGACCGCTGGAGCCGTCGCAACATGATGGCGGCGTTCTATATCGGCTGCGGCCTTTCGCTGGCCTTGACGGCGCTGGCGTCAAACCTGGCGACACTGGCCGTCGGTATGTTCTTTCTCGGCATCTTCGCCGCCATCTATCACCCGGTCGGCATGGCGATGCTCATCGAAGCCTCGCAGGCGCGCGGGCGCTCGCTCGCCTTCAACGGTGTCTGCGGCAACCTCGGCGTCTCGCTCGCCGCCGGGATCAGCGCCGCACTCGCGACCTGGTTCGGGTGGCGCGCCGCGTTCCTAGTGCCGGCCGTGCTTTGTATCGCCACCGGGATCGTCTATCTCAGGCTCACGCCCGACGACCGTCACCAGGTCGAGACGCGCCAATCAAAGCCGGCCGTGCCGTTGACCGCCAAGCACGCGGTCATCCTGTTCGGCTTGTTCCTGATCATCGCGATGAGCGCCGGTCTCGTCTTCAACCTGCTGACCATCGCCTTGCCGAAAATCGTGGATGAGGGCATCGCTGCTTCAATGCCACTGGTACTGGTCGGCAGCATCGCTACCGGCGTTCTGGTATGCGGAGCGCTGGCGCAGCTTACCGTCGGCCGCCTGGTCGAATGGGTGCCGCCGCACGTTATCTTTGTCTGTGTGACTGCGCTCGGCTTTGCCGGCAATCTGTGGGCGACCTATGCAAGCGGTGTGTCCCTCATGATCGCGCTCGCCATCGCCATTGCGGCGATCTACGGGCAGGTGACCGTCAACGACATCATCTTGGCGCGCTATACGGCAGATGCCTGGCGCGGCCGCGTTTATGCCGTGCGCTACTTCACACTGTTTATCAGCGCCGGCGCCGCGGTAGCGCTGATCTCGCTGCTGCATAAGAGCGGCGGATTCAGTTTGGTGCTCGGCATCAATTCGCTGATCGCGCTTATCATGTTCCTGTCGACCCTCGGTTTGGTGGCGCTAATCGTGAGCATCGAGGGGCGTGCGGGTGCGGTACAGCCGGCGGAATAAAGGCTCGGGCGATGCGGGGCGTTACTCCCGCTCTTTCGGCTCGTCGGCGTCCCTTGCATCGCCGCCTTTTTGGAGAGTGAAGAGCCTACCGCGTCACCGCGGCGATCGCCCGAAACTCGAATTCGTCGCCCCATATATGCATCGACCAGCCGCGATATCAACCGTCGTGCTATTCGAACATCACCGGGATCAGATTCTTGACCTTAACGCGCGTGCGCTTCTTGATGTTTGAGACGATGCGGCTACGGTGGCACCTCTTGGGATCGCGGCAATAGCACAACAGCGCGATGCGCTTGCCAGATTTGATCAGCGAAACCAATTCACCAAGCTCTGCTTGCGCCTCGGGCATCTTGGCGTGCTTGTCGTAGATGCGCCAAAGTGCGTCGGTATCGCCGGCGCGCGCTGCCTGACGGCCTTCCACCGGCGTGCCGAGCTTCTGCAGATGCAGATAATCAATGCCGGCTTCGTCGAGCGCGGCGGCGAGCTGACGCTTAGAGAAGCCGGGTCGGCGCGAGGCGGCGACCGCGCGGGTATCGACCAAAAGATCCACCTTGGCGCTCTTGAGCTCGCGCAAGACCGCCGCAGGCTTCACCTGCTCGTAGCCGATGGTGAATAAAGGCAGCGCTTTGGCGGCCATCATAATCTGCGACCATCATAATCTATTGATCAGTGCCATGGCGGCGGCGGGCGCGCGCAGCTTGGCCTCGTGGATGAAATAGATGAACGTATCACGCGGCTCCTTTCTGGCCGGCGTCTTGTTGACGCGCGGCAGATCCTTCGGCTGGCCGCCCAGCGCCCAGGATTTGGCACGCGCGGCCCAGGCGTCGAGCGCCTTGGGCGGATATCCGGCTTTCAACTTTTCATCGCCTTTCTGCAGTCGCGCATAGACGAAATCAGCGGTGACATCGGCAACCTCAGTGTAGGTCTCGTGCTCAGCGTAGACGACGGCGATGCCGAACTTGCGTAGCAGCGCGATGAACGCGGGCGTCTTGAAGCTGTCGTTACGCACCTCGACCACGTGGCGCAACGTGCGGCCGTCAAATGTGGGTGGCAGCAGCTCGAGGAATCTGCCGAAGTCGACCTCGTCGAATTTCTTGTAAGGCGTGAACTGCCAGAGCATCGGGCCGAGATGCGCGCCTAGTTCAGTCACCCCGGATTCGAGGAAACGCTTGATCGATTCGCCGGCCTCCGCCAGCACACGACGGTTGACCGCATAGCGCGGCCCCTTGACCGAGAAGACGAAGCGGTCCGGGACCTCGGCGGCCCAAGCGCGGAACGTGGCGGGCTTCTGCGTGCGGTAGAAGGTGCCGTTTATCTCGATCGAGGTCAGGTGTTCGGCGGCGTAGGCTAATTCACGTGCGTGTGGAAGGCCCTTGGGATAAAACACGCCGCGCCAGGGCTCGTAGGTCCAGCCGCCGATCCCGACGTAGATGTTGCCCGCGTGCCTTGTCATGCTCCTGTCATGTCGGAGGTGTAGGGTGATTTGCAAGAGCGATGGAGTGTGCTTTGTGCCATCGCCGACGGCCACGATGAAGGGCGACGCCGGATGAACGCGCGCTCCTCAGATGTGGTCGTTTTCATTTCTGGTATTGTTCGCCGCAAGCTGCTGAAAAGCAAAGGCCCGGGATTTTTCCCGGGCCTTCGTGTTCTTGATTAACGGACCTTAGAAGTCCATGCCGCCGCCGGGGGGCATCGCCGGCATAGGCTCTTTCTTCTTCGGCAACTCGGCGACCATCGCCTCGGTGGTGATCAGGAGGCCAGCTACGGAGGCCGCGTCCTGCAAGGCTGTGCGCACGACCTTGGTGGGGTCGATGATGCCCTTGCTCGTGAGATTACCGTACTCG
>Ga0182037_10001225_pt1 | contig 13298 bp, 8 predicted proteins | sample sta12Cox44000082_FD_125974 | JGI IMG/M metagenome (GOLD analysis project Ga0182037, IMG submission 125974) | Lab enrichment of tropical soil microbial communities from Luquillo Experimental Forest, Puerto Rico - statoxic.12C.oxic.44.000.082 | ecosystem: Environmental > Terrestrial > Soil >... | reverse complement strand
GCAGGCTGGTCTGCAACGAGTTGTAGTTCGAGTTAGCAGAGCTTTCCTCATAGTTTATGTAGAAGAACGGAGAGAGCGGAAGGGCTCGCGGCGTTGAGCCGTCGAGGATGCAGGCACAACCAAGATCGGCGGCCGTGATCTGTGCCTGGCTGGGTTGGTTGATGTCGCGGAAGCGGAAGAGCTTGTGCCCGTTGGAACCGATGTAGCCGACCTGGAAGACCATTTTGCGAGTGAGTTCTTGTTGGAAGTTCAGATTGAAATTTTCCATGTAAGGCGAGCGGATGTGCTGGTCCACGCCGAAGGCGTCGCTCATGGGAACGATATCGGGAAAAACTGGCGAACCGGGCTGCAAGGGCGCGCCGCTAGGAGTCCCGAAAAGAATCGGCGCTCGGGGGTCAAAACCGGAGTACGCCGGGCCGGGATCAAAAATGCTGTTGAATGGCAGGTGGCCTATGAACATGTCCTGCGAAAACGCATCGTAGAAGATGCCGAAGCCGGCTCGCAGAACCGTCTTGCCTTTTCCAGTCACGTCCCAGGCAACGCTCGCACGGGGCGCCCAGTTGTTGTAGTCGGGATTGTAGAGGCGCCCATTGCCCACCAATGACCCCAGGCCTGTTGCGGGATCAATATTGGTGAAAAGACCGTGCTTTTCCTGGACGATGCCGAAGTAGTCGTAGCGAAGACCGAAATTCACGACGAACTTGCGGGTCAGGTGGATACTGTCCTGAAAATATCCGGCATGGGAATTCTCAAAGCTATTCCGATCGCTGTTACCCGAAGCTTGCGTAGAGTGGAAGATGCTGGTGTTCGGAGTGCCCGCGATAAAATCGTCTAACGTATCGAACTGGAGCTTTCCACGGAAACCGCGATTGAAGATCTGCGAGATCGAAGTACGGCGAAATTCGTAGCCAAACTTGATGTCGTGCTTGCCAGCCTTCCATGACAAGCCATCAATGTAGTGCCAGTTGGTGTCCACACGCTGGCGAGGATCGCCATTGTCCGCGCCGAGCGGAGCCAGGTTGCTGCCAGTCGTTTTGTTGACATTGATTTTGGGCAAGCCGAAGTTGTACTTATCCACGCCGGTATCGAAGCCGAGGGTCGAGGGATCAAGACTGCGATCCTGGGGAAAGAACCCCTCAGCGAAGCGATTCCAGCCGAACCGCGCCTCATTGACTATCGTCGGAGAGAGGGTTGTAACGTACGAAATCGAGATCAGTTGGACCCGCGTGGGCGTGATGGTGTTGTAGTTGGGAAGCAAGCCGCCGCCAACGAGTGCAAGCGGAAAGCTTTGATCGCTATCGCCGATGTAGTAGCGTCCGGTGAGGAGATTGTTAGCGTTGAAGCTGTGATCAATTTTTACGATTGCGCTGTCCACACGGTTGGAGAACGGTGTCGCCAAAGAGATATTGCTTCCGCCACTTACATAACAGTCGTTGCTGTTAGTCGGCGAGGGCCATGGATTCGTCGCCAGCAAGTTCGCAATCACAGGATTAACAACTCCGCCGTTGTCGGCCGTCGCCGTGGCGATGTCAGCAGCAGTAGGAACACAGGCAGTGCTGGCTTCGGCGCCCTTCTCGCGCATGCCTTCGTAGTCCACGAAAAAGAAGGTCTTGTCCTTTATGATCGGGCCGCCCAGCGAACCGCCAAACTGGTTGTTGTGAAAAGGATTCTGCTCCTGGCCGACTTCGTTAAAGAAGTTGCGGGCGTCGAGCGCATTGTTGCGGAAATAGTCAAAACCGGAACCGTGCAGCGAGTTGGCGCCGCTCTTGGTGACGATGTTGATGACGCCGCCGGCGCTTCGGCCATATTCGGCCTCGGAATTGGACAGGACGCGCAGCTCGGCGATGGCCTCGAGAGGAAGAATGGTGGCTGGCGTGCCGAAAACGCCGGCTTCGTTGATGGCCGGGTCGTTGCGGTAGCCGTCGTTCATGTCGGTCCCATCGAGCAGGAAATTGTTCGATCGGCCGCGCGCGCCGTTGACGGAAAACACGCCGAACGAACCGGGAGAGTCGGTGATCTGATCGGGGGAGCTGGTGACGCCGGGAACCAGATTGATCAACTTCTGGTAATCGCGGCCGTTGACGGGAAGATTGGTGACCACCTTGGATTCGACGATGCCGCCGAGGACATTGCTGGTGGATTCGACTTGCGGCAGCTGGTCCGCGTTGACTTCGATCTTTTGCGCAAGTTCACCCGGCTCAAGCGTCACGTCGGCACGAACTTCGCTGGAAACTGCGACTTGAAGTCCCGCGACTACGCCCTGGCGGAAGCCGGACTTCTCGACGGTGACGCTGTAGGTGCCGATGGGAAGTTCGGGAACGGAATAGGTGCCGTCTTCGCTGGTGCTGACGGTGCGGGAAAGACCGGTGTTGACGTTCTTCACGACCACGCCGGCGCCGGCGATGGCTGCGCCGCTGGGGTCGGTGACCGTGCCTAGAATCGTGCCGCGGAAGGTTTGCGCCGAAGATGGAAGCGCAGCGAAGAGCAAAACTGCGGCGAGGCTGACTGCGAGACTGCCGGCAAAAACAGATCTACAGATACGGACACACCCCATCATTACGTTCTCCTGTGCGTTCCTTGATTTCATAGACTCCCCCAAGAACTGCTCCCTGGCGGCACCCCAGCCGAATCCAGCAGAGACCGGGCAAGCAGACAAAACTCCGTTGTGCAATTACGGTAGTGTGAGTGGAATGGTGCGTCAAGTAACGGGTGTGGATGGTGTTCTTACGCTACACTGGGAGATTGCAAACTGGCCGCTGATTCCCGCTATCAAGCAAGGCCGGGCTAAGCTGGCCGCCACGGAGAAGGCTCAAGACGGAATGTCGAAAAAGCTGCCATCGATCGTGATTGTTGGTCGTCCGAACGTCGGGAAGTCCACCTTGTTCAACCGGCTGACCGGAACGCGGCGCTCGATCGTCACCAACGAACCCGGGATTACGCGCGACCGGATTTACGGCAAGGCGGAGTGGCGCGGGCGGACTTTGGAGATCGTGGATACGGGCGGGATCATACCGGACGACAAGGCGCTGATCCCGCAAGAAATCTTCCGCCAGGCGCGGGTCGCGTTTGAAAAGGCGGCGCTGCTGGTGATGGTGGCGGACAACCAGGCGGGCGTTACGCCGCTCGATCAGGAATTGGCAAGACGGTTGCGCGGAACCGGCAAGCCGCTGGTGGTGGCGGTCAACAAAGTGGATGCACCTGGACAGGAATCGCAGGCGGCGGAGTTTCATTCGCTCGGGGCGCGGATCTTTCCGATTGCGGCGGAGCATGGCACGGGCGTGGACGACCTGCTGGACTACGCCTTGGAATTGACCGGGCAGCCCTCCGCCTCCCCGCAAGGGGCGCACCCTGCGGCGCCAGATCTCGCCATCCATTCTCAAGAACAAGCAGCGGCCCCGATCGAAATCGCCATCATTGGCAGGCCGAATGTGGGCAAGTCCACGCTGCTGAACCGCATGGCGGGGGAAGAGCGCTCGATTGTGTCGCCGATCCCGGGCACCACGCTCGATTCGGTCGACACCGACGTGACGCGAGCCGGGAAGCATTACCGCTTTGTCGATACCGCGGGCATCCGGCGCAAGGGCAAGACCAAGCTGGTGGCGGAAAAGCTGAGCGTGGTAATGGCCAGGCGCGGACTGGAGCGCGCCGACGTAGCGGTGCTGATCGTAGACGGCGAAACCGGCGTGACGCAGGGCGACGCAACGATTGCGAGCTATGCGGAACAGTCCGGTCGCAGCGTGATTATCGTGGTCAACAAGTGGGACTTGGCCGTGGAGGCGGCCGGAGCTGCGGCCGAGCGCGAAGCGGCTACGGCCAAGGGCAAAGCGCGGCGGGCGGCCGCCGGCGATGACGGCGCAAGTTCCCGCGGCGGCGTAGCGGGCGGGCGCAGCGTGGACAAAGGCAAGCTGCTGCTGGATTACGAGAAGCTGATCCGGGCCAAGCTGAAATTTCTAAGCTACGCGCCGGTCGTGTTTTTGTCAGCGAAGACCGGCGAGCGCGCCGACAAATTGTTTCCGCTGATTGACGACGTGGCTGAGGCCAGGAAGCGGAAGATTTCCACGCCGGAGCTGAATCGCTGGCTCCAGTCCATCGACCTACAGCGCGGGACGCTGCCGAAGTCGCGGCCCATTCGGATCTACTACGTGACACAGGCCAAGACCGCGCCGCCGACGTTCTTGCTGTTTACCAACCAGAAGCAGCCCCTGCACTTTGCCTACGAACGGTTTTTGGAGAATCAGCTGCGGGAGAAGTTTGATTTTACGGGAACGCCGGTGCGTTGGGTGCAGCGGCTGCGCAAGCGGGACCGGAGCACGGGCGGAAAGCGGGACGACGGCTGAGAGCCGGACGGAACAGCAGCAGCTACATAAACGTCGAGCATCTTGCTAGAATCGCGCAAGCTGCCTGTTCGGCAGCCTCAGAAAAATGATGAGCAATAACGGAACCGCGACGCAGGCTTCTTGGCAAAAGGAAGAGGGGCAGTTTCGCATCGGCGAGGTGAGCCGGAAAACCGGCGTGAAGGCATTTGTATTGCGGTATTGGGAGACGGAGTTTCCCATGCTCGATCCGGAGAAGGGGCCAAACGGGCGGCGGCTTTACCGCGAAGAGGACGTACAGCTGATTTTGAAGATCAAGCGGCTGCTCTACGACGAGGGCTTTACGATTGCGGGTGCGCGGCGGCATCTGCGCGAAGGCAGCGCAGTGGATGAGGGGACGACGATTCCACCGGGACATGGCGCGCACCAACTGCTGAATCGCAAGCTGCTGCTCGATATGCGAGATTCGCTGCGGGCGTTCTTGACGCTTCTCGAAAAACGCTGAACGCGGTAGAATTGGGTTGTCGGGGCGTAGCGCAGCCTGGTAGCGCGCACGCTTGGGGTGCGTGAGGTCCCCGGTTCAAATCCGGGCGCCCCGACCATTCCTTCCTGAACAAGGTGCCGCGTTTGTCCGTTCCGGCGAATTTCAATTTTCTTGATCCGCGGCATCCCCTTACTCCATCCGAACCGGATGTGCACCGCGAAGGCTCTTGTAGCGGAGATTGGACAAGAAGTGACGCCGGGACACTCGCGCTTTGGGCACAGCGTGAAAGGGATATCGCAGCTCGGAGGGACTCGGGCGAAGCGCCTTTCCTGTCGAAAGAAGCGAAAACGCCTGTTGCGGCTGCGCCTCTTTGGCAAAGGAAGCCCTTCGAACCAACGGAGTGCGGCCAAAAACCAGGCCTTTTGGGAGACGGGACGATCGGCTCCGCGGCGCCATGAATCCAGATCACGAGGACTTTACTTCAGGCAATGCCGAACATTCTGCTGACCAATGACGACGGTTACGGTGCGGAGGGCTTGCGGGCGCTGCAGGAGGCGCTCGAGGATCTAGCGACGGTGTGGGTAGTGGCGCCGCTTGCGGAGCAAAGCGGGACGGCGCAGTCGTTGACGCTGCGGCGGCCGATTGTGGTGCATGCAAAGGGCGAGCGGCACTGGGCGGTCGACGGAACACCGGCGGACGCGGTGATTGTGGCCCTGCACCGGCTGCTTCCGGAGCGGCCGGATTTGCTGATATCCGGCATCAACCACGGGGCCAACATGGGCGAGAACGCGTACTACTCGGGAACCGTGGGCGCGGCGCGGGAGGCGGCGCTGCATCACATTGCGGCGGTGGCGATGTCACTGTGCTCGCGCAAGCTCCACTTTAAACACGCGGCCAGGATTGCGCGTTCGACGGCGGAAATCATTTTGAAGGAAGGTTTGCCGGACCAGGTACTGCTGAACGTAAATGTGCCGGAGCCTTGGAGCGGCGAAGTGCGGTTCACACGCCAATCGAAAAAGATCACCCGCAATCAACTGACGGAAGGCAAAGACCCCAAGGGCCGCTCGTATTACTGGATTTTTGAGCAGAAGATTGACAAAGACATCGAGCCCGATACGGATTATGCGGCAGTTTTCGCGGGCGATGCGAGCGTAACGCCGCTGCACCTGGACCCGACACACGATGAATCGCTCGAGCGGCTTGCGGGCTGGGCGGAACGCATGGGGGCCGGGGCGGCCTCTAAAAGGTAAGAGTTTCTCCTTCCACAAGACAAAACAACCCGGCCAGCCGGGAGCGGGCGGGTCCGTCTTCGCTTTGCGGACAACGACAAATTTGGTCCAGCGTGCGGTCGGCGTGCGGTAGGATACGTGCGCGATGGCTGGCGCGAAAAACTATGACGTTGTCGTGGTCGGCGCCGGAGTGTTTGGTGCGTGGACTGCGCTGGCTTTGGCGCAACGCGGGAGACGCGTGGCGCTGCTCGAAGCCTATGGTCCGGGGCACTCGCGGTCGAGCTCGGGCGACGAATCGCGCATCATTCGCATGGGCTACGGCGGGGATGAGATCTACACCCGCTGGTCGCGGCGGTCGCTTCATTTATGGAAAGAGCTTTTCGCGGCGGTGCGGGACGAGTCTTTGTTTGAGGAGACAGGGGTGCTGTGGCTGGCCGAAGCGGGGAATGCTTCGCTAGCCGCCACGCGCGAGGTCTTGACGCGCTGCGAGGTAGAGTTCACGGAGCTGGACCGCGCCGAACTGAGCAAGAAATATCCGCAGATCAACTTCGCAGGAATCGAAAGCGCGATTTACGAGCCGGAGAGCGGCGTGTTGATGGCGAGGCGCAGCGTGGCCGCCGTCGTTGCGGTGGGGTGCAAAATGGGCGTCGAATACCAGACCGCGCAGGCACTCGGGCCCACGGGCAGCAGCGAGATCTCGCACCTTGAAACCAGCGGCGGGGAAACGTTCGCGGCAAGCCAGTTCGTATTCGCATGCGGAGCGTGGCTCGGCAAACTGTTTCCGGGGGTTTTGGGTGAACGGATTTTCCCGACGCGGCAGGCGGTGTTCTACATTGGAGTACCGGCGGGCGACGAGCGCTTTTCGCCGCCCAAGCTGCCGACGTTCTTATTCAGGAGCGACGAGTCCTATGGGATGCCGAATCTGGAGAGCCGCGGGCTCAAGGTTGCGCTCGACCGGCATGGAGAGCCGGTTGACCCCGACACGCAGTCGCGCGTGGTGACAGCAAGCGAGCTCGAGGGAATCCGAAACTACGTGGCCTACCGCTTCCCCGCCCTGGCCGACGCGCCGGTGGTGGAAACCCGCGTCTGCCAGTACGAGAACACTTCCAACGGCGATTTCCTTGTGGACCGGCACCCCGAAATGCCCAACGTGTGGCTCGTCGGCGGGGGATCGGGGCACGGTTTTAAGCATGGACCGGCGCTGGGCGAATATGTAGCGGCGCGGTTATGGGCTGGCGCGGGAGAGCCGCGGTTTTCACTGGAAAGCAAGACGACCGTACAAAGCCGGACCGTTTTCTGAACCTGCTTTTGGCGAAACTATTTCCCGCCGCATGCGTCTTTATGAGCGAGGCAGGGTGTGGTCATTTCCTTTCGTTCCCATTCGCAGTAAATTCGAGCGGCGGTTTTTGGAGGCAGTATGTTCTTGCGTTTGTTGCGTGGTGTTGCCCGGGCAGTGGCCATACTGGCTGTGCTTGTGCTGGCCACCGGCGGCTTACAGGCGGCTCCGGCCGGCGAATTGAAAGTCGCGGTGGAATATTACAAGTTGCCGAACGGATTGCGGGTTGTGCTGTCGGCCGACCACACCGCACCGACCGTTTGCGTGGCCGTGTATTACCGCATCGGATTTCGCGTTGAGCCGAAGGATCGAACCGGCTTCGCGCACCTGTTCGAACACATGATGTTCCAGGGCTCACAGAATCTGGGCAAGATGGAGTTCATCAAGCTGGTGCAGCAAAACGGCGGCATCCTGAACGGCTCGACCCGATTTGACTTCACGAACTACTTCGAAATTCTGCCGTCGAACAAGCTCGAGACGGCGCTGTGGGCCGAGGCCGACCGGATGAACGGCCTGGCCGTTACCGAAGAAAATCTGAAGAATCAACAGGGCGTGGTCGGCAACGAAGTCAAGGTCAACGTGATCAACCGGCCTTACGGTGGTTTCCCGTGGCTGGACATGCCGCAATACGCCAACACCAATTGGTACAACGCGCACAACTTCTACGGCGACCTGAAGGACATCGAAGCGGCGACTCTGACCGACGTGCAGTCGTTCTTCAAGACCTACTATGCGCCGAACAACGCGGCGCTGGCGATCGTCGGCGACTTCGAAGTGGCGCAGGCCCGGCAGTGGGTGGAGAAGTATTTCGGCGGAATCAAAGCATCCGACCTGCCACCGCAGCCCGATCTGAACGAACCCGAGCAGAGCAAAGAGAAGAACGCCTCGCGCGTCGATCCTCTGGCGAAGCGGCCGGCCATGGCGATTGCCTACCACATGCCGGAGCGCAATACGCCGGAATACTACGCCATGGGCTTGATTGATCAGATGCTGATCGAAGGCGACGACAGCCTGGCTTATCAGGAGCTGGTGCAGAAGCAGGGCCTGACGGCGGGAGTGCAAGGCGGAATCAACTACCTCGGCAACATGTTCAACTACAAGGGGCCCATGCTTTTCATGGCCGATGTTCGGTACGATCCGGCGACGAAGCCCGAAGCGGTCGTGAAGGCGTGGGATACCGCATTGCAGCCGCTCCGCGCCAAACCGGTAGACCAGGCCATTCTGGAGCGCGCACGCGTCAAGCTGCGGTCGGACCTTTACGACAACATCGGTTCCGTGGGTGGTTTCGGGCTGGCGGACCTGCTCGCCAGTTTTGCGCTGTTTGACGACAACCCCGCGCGAATCAACACGCTGGTTTCTGAGTTCGACAAAGTCACGCCCGAGCTGATCCAGAAGACAGCGCAGGAATACCTGAAGCCGGAAAACCGCACGGTGCTGGTCCTTGAAACCAAACCCGCTGATGCAGCCAAGCCCGCCGAAGCCCCGGCAAAGAACTAGGAGAGCGAGATGAAAACGACTATCAGCGCCAAAATCGGTTTCGCTGCCGCAACACTCGCTTTTTGCGCCTTGTCGCTGGCGGCACAACAAAAACAGGCCCCTCCCGCGGGCGGCCCGCCGAAACCGTTCAACGTTCCCGCTCACGAAAGCTACACGCTGCCCAACGGCATGAAGGTCACATTGGTTCCTTACGGAAACTTGCCCAAGGTGACGTTGAGCCTGGTCGTGCGCACCGGCAATCTCAACGAGCCCGCCGACATGCCCGGACTTGCGGACTTGGTCGGAAAGCTGATGAAAGAGGGAACGAGGTCCAAGAGCTCTAAACAAGTTGCGGAAGTGGCGGCGGGCATGGGCGGCGCGGTGAACATCACGGTTGGCGCCGACGAAAGCGACGTAACTACCGATGTGCTCAGCGATTTTGCCGCGAAGGCGGTGACCCTGCTCTCTGACGTCGCGCAACATCCTCTTTTTCCCGAATCCGAACTGCCGCGCCTCAAAACCGATGCCGAGCGTCAGCTTTCTATCGCCAAGGCCGTGCCGCAAAATATGGCTCTCGAGAAGTTTCGCAAGATTCTCTACGGCAACCATCCTTACGGAACCGTTTTCCCGACGCAGGAGAGCATCCAGAAAACCACGGTCGCGGATATCAAGAAGTTCTACGAGGGAAATTTTGGCGCTTCGCGATCTCACTTGTATGTCGCCGGCAGATTCGATTCGGCAGAGGTGAAGAAGGCGATCAAGGCCAGCTTCGACGAGTGGTCGAAAGGCGCGGCAGCCGTGAGCAACGTGCCGAAGGTACGCGCGCAGCACGTCCTCGAGTTGACCGACCGTCCCGGCGCCGCGCAGTCCACGTTGCTGGTGGGAATGCCGGTGCCCGACGCGACCAGCCCGGAGGCCATTCCTTTAGGCGTTACCAATGCGCTGCTGGGCGGATCGTTCTCTTCGCGCATCACCTCGAACATCCGCGAGCAGAAAGGCTACACCTATTCGCCTTCCAGTCAGATTTCGCGCCGCTACCACGATGCGTACTGGGCGGAGACGGCCGACGTGACCACGCAATACACCGGCGCCTCGCTCAAGGAAATTTTCGCGGAGATCGACAAGCTGGCAAAGGAACCGCCGGCGGAAGGCGAACTTAAAGGCATCCAGAGCTATTTGTCCGGCTTGTTTGTGATCCAGAACTCTTCGCGGGGCGCGTTGATCAACCAGCTGCGCTTCGTGGATTTTCAAGGGCTCGGCGAAGACTATCTGAAAACCTACGTACAAAAAGTGAACGCGGTGACGCCTGCCGACGTTTCGAAGATGACCGCGACGTACATCAAGCCAGATCAAATGACGATCGTGGTGGTTGGCGACCAATCCAAGGTGGCCGAGCAGGTGGCGCCATACGGTGCGAAGCAGTAGAGGCTTCGCTTGCAATTCAGACGGTGCGGGGACGAGTTACGCGGCGGCGGGCAACGCCGCCCGCCGGCGCACGCCGCCCGCGTTTCGACTTTTCCTGATAGAGGCGCTCATCGGCATCGGATAGAAGCTTTTCAATCCGCATGCCCCCTCCGCGGTAAACACTTACCCCGATGCTCGCTGAGAGTGCGGGTTTTTCCGGGTCCATTTCCATGACGTGACGAATGCGGCCGGCCACGCTTTCCGCTTCGGTTTCTTCCGACTCCGGCAAGACCAGCGCGAATTCGTCTCCGCCATAGCGCGCGGCGGTATCGATCGAGCGGCAGTGTATGCGCAGGATGTCGCCCACGCGGCAGATGGCGCGGCTGCCGACCAGGTGTCCGTAGGTGTCGTTTATTTTCTTCAGGCCGTCGAGGTCGAGCAGCAGGATTGCAAAGGGACGGCCGCTGCGATTGGTGCGCTCGGTTTCCGTTTCAAGAACGTCCAGCAAGCGCCGGTAGTTGGCAAGACCGGTGAGCGGATCGCTCACTGCAAGGTGTCGGACCTGTTCGAAAAGGCGCGCATTGTCGAGCAGCGCGCCGCCCAGGGCGATGGCGTAGCCAAGGACAGTCAGAGCCTGTGAGAACAGAAAGGGGGCGTCGAGCAGCGCCTGGGACTGCGAGGCCGCCAGCTGCGCCGCAAAATTCATCCAGGCTGCAACGTAGATCGACCGGTCAAACGCCGTAGAGACCTGCTCTAGCCTGCGGCGATACCAAAATGCGGCTAGGAGAAACACGGCACCCGGCAGAAGCTGCTGTGGCGACGGGAAGAAGGCGCTGGGGTGCGGCGATACGTCGGTCGGAAGGCGCCGCAGAGCTGCGGTGATCCCGTAGGTCAGCGCCACCACGCTGAACAGCGCGCCGGCAATCTCGATTTTCGGCTGGCGCGAGCGCGGCAGGAAGTGTTCGACCAGCAAGGCCACCACCAGCAGCAGACCCAAGATAATCCGCCCCACCCATAGGGCCACGGGCGCCCACTGAATGCGCAACTGCTGCTCGGCCGGAATCTGAAAAAACAGAATGCTGGAGCCCGCGAGCACGGCTCCCGAGAGCATGAAGCCCGCGCCCAGGATCAGCGAAATGCGGTCCTGCGTGCCTTGAAATCGAACCAGGGTGACCGCGGAAAAGACGAAAGCGAGCAGGCCGGTAACGACCTGAAGGTACCCCAACAGGGAGAGGTCGGCGTGCAGCGGCACCGGCCGCAGCCACAACGCCAACAATAGTATGAGAAGCAGCGCCACCACGTGCCAAAAGACGGGTGTTGCCTCCCACCGCTCCGGATTTTGGGTCCCTTCGCCCATGAACACGTAGGCCCTTACTGGGGTTGGGCGCGTTCCATTCCATTAGACTCGATTGCGACGCGCATGCGTTGTCGGATTTTCGCTGTATGTTGCGACTGGCCAAACTGGCCATTCGAACAGGTACCTACTTGCCCTTGGGCCGCCTGGACCGGATGAAAAGAGTTGCGCGGGCCCGATAAATTCCGCACAATCTGTTGCTTAAATCGTTTCAATTTTCGAACTACACGCGGAGGCAGAGAGCGCTATGAGCAGCCAGGCCGGCACAGGAGCGCTCCACCTAAGACGAACCCTGACCCTGTGGGACTTGATCCTCTACGGAATGATCGTGTTGCAACCGGTGGCGCCGATGTCCGCCTTCGGCGCGTTGAGCGATCGAGGCCGGGGCCACGTGGTAACCGCCGTGCTGATCGCCATGGTGGCGATGCTCGCAACGGCGGTGAGCTACGGCCGGATGGCGCGCATCTATCCGAGCGCGGGTTCCGCTTTTACTTATGTTGCCCAGGAGATTCATCCCTCCGCGGGATACATCACCGGTTGGAGCATGGTGATGGACTACATCGTGAATCCGCTGATTTGCACCATCTGGTGCGCGGGCCAGGCACACGTGTTTGCGCCCGGGCTTCCCATCTGGGCCTGGAAGATCTTCTTCGCCGTGGTGTTCACACTGCTGAATCTGCAGGGAATCAAGACTTCCGCTCGGGTCAACGCAGGAATGGCCGCGGCGATGAGCGCGGTAGTCGTGGTAATTTTCGTCACGGCGATTCGCTACATCCTCGGCCATCCGCACGATGACCCGGGATTCTTCTCTAAGCCCTTCTACGATCCGGAAACTTTCAGCTGGGGAAATCTCTTCGGTTGCACTTCGCTCGCCGTGCTGACCTACATTGGTTTCGACGCCATCTCCACTCTTTCCGAGGAAGCCGAGAATCCGAAGCGGAATATCCTGCTGGCGACGGTCGGAACGTGTCTTGTGATCGGGATTCTTTCCGCCGCGGAAGTCTACGTTGCGCAGCTGGTTTGGCCCGCCGCGCGGCCATTTCCGGACCAGGACACGGCATACGTTTATGCCGCCGCCCTGACCTGGGCGCCGCTGTTTAAGATCGTAGGATTCACGCTGCTGGTGGCCAATTTTGGATCGGGAATGGGGGCCCAGATTGGAGCCGCGCGTCTGCTCTATGGCATGGGCAAGAGCAATGCGTTGCCGCAGTCGTTTTTTGGCAAGGTGGACCCGAAACACCACATCCCGAGCAACAACGTGGTCTTCATCGGCGTGATCGTGCTGGCCGGTTCGTTTTTCTTGACCTATGGGCGGGGCATCGAACTGCTCAACTTTGGCGCGCTCATCGCCTTCATGGGTGTCAATGCCGCGGCCTTCATGCGCTACTTCGTGCACGGGCACAGGAATGTAGTGAACTTCTTGCCTCCGCTGGTGGGCTTTTTCATTTGCCTGGGACTGTGGTGGAGCTTGAGTGTGCCCGCAAAGATCCTCGGAACCGTGTGGATGGGGCTCGGTATCGCTTTTGGAATCTGGAAGACGAACTGGTTCCGCAAGCACCTTTCGTTTGAGCTGCCCGCGGAGTAGCTCCTGATGAAGCAACCGTTGCAAACGGGTACGCTGCTGCCGGATGATGCTGGCACGGAAAAAACCGTGAAACGGCCGTCCGGTAAATCTGCGGCAGTGACCATGAGGGACGTGGCG
>Ga0182037_10001221_pt1 | contig 13321 bp, 18 predicted proteins | sample sta12Cox44000082_FD_125974 | JGI IMG/M metagenome (GOLD analysis project Ga0182037, IMG submission 125974) | Lab enrichment of tropical soil microbial communities from Luquillo Experimental Forest, Puerto Rico - statoxic.12C.oxic.44.000.082 | ecosystem: Environmental > Terrestrial > Soil >... | reverse complement strand
GACCCGATGACTCAATGAGTCAATTCTTGAGTGTCGACCACGACGTGCTTGATGCGCTTGCGCCGCCAGGTGTACGTGACGTGCAACCTCCCATCACGCGTTTGAATGATGGCGGGGTAGGAATACTCTCCCGGCCCGTCTTCCAAAGTGAGGGGCGCGTTCCAGGTTTGGCCGTCGTCAGGAGAGACGGCCAGGACCAGTGGGGTCCGCTCTGCCTTCGAAGCGTTGTACGCCAGCGCCACACTACCGTTCCGCATCTTGACGGCGTCTATTCCGCTGTTCGGATTAGGCAATGTCGTCGGTTTGGCGTCGCTCCAGGTATGGCCGCCATCGTCTGAAGTCGCCGCGCAGATAAAACCGATGTCCTGGGTGGCCCGCACCAGCATCTTCACGTGCCCGGGCGATGTTTCCCACAACGTGGGCTGGATGATGCCATGATGGTAGCCGGGAACGCTGATCGGTCCATAATGACTCCAACTTTGGCCGCCGTCGGAACTAAGGTCGACGCCACAGGTCCAGGAAAGCGCGGTCTCGACTGAGGATCCCGCCAGAATGTCGCCATTGGATAGCGTCACCGGTTTGTTCTTGATCGGGCCCAGGATTCCTGCCGGTAGACGAACAGCGTCGCTCCACGTGGCTCCGTCGGCAGAAGTCCGAAACGCGCCTGACCACGTTCTGGGGCTTCTACCGAACTTGTAAAAGAGCAAGAGTGTCCCCCTGCGGTCGACGAAGAGCACCGGATTCCAGCAAGGCACATCGGGCTCCTGCACCAGGACGGAAGGCGCAGACCAGGAGCCGGCGTGGTGGCGCGCCCCCCAGATGGCCACACTCCGGTCGCCCTCGTGTTCGCCGCCAAACCATGCCGCCAGCAGGTCGCCGTCCGGCAACTTCACGATGGTGGAAGCATGACATTCCTTGAAGGGCGCCTGGGTAAAGATGAATTCCGAGACCACCACCGGACTCTTCGTCAGCGGAGAACTTTCGGCAACCACGCGGTCGGAGCGACAACCGGTTGCCCATGCACACAAGAATAGAAGCGCAGGCAGAGGGCATCCCGTCTTGCGCTCGGTCTTAGGCCCTTTTAGGATGTCAAGTCTTCGCGTCACCGACGCCACCAGTACCGGAAGTGAGCTCTAGGGGGGACGCGAATCGCCGTCTGCCGCCTTGCGCTGCGGCTCATCCCTTGCGCTTTACTGACGGAGGCTGCTTTCCTCAATCCGCTGGCGGCAATCGTCCGATTGCGGTCGCGCAGCTTCTCCAGAATCTTGTTCTTCGACAGCGGAAGGGACGCCAGCTGTTTCGGCCTCTCTAGCTAAAGCCTGATGCAAAGCCCCGGGGTTAACCCCTTGAGTATGTTAGCAGGTGTTCGCTGGACGGCGGAAGCTGCTCTTGGCACCCAGTCCACCTTCCCAGTTTCTGTCTGCCACAGATCTGCATCCCGACACCCTTCGACGGGGATATTTGCACGCCGAAGATCTGCATCAGTTAGCCGACCATCACTATTCCCGTCAGCTATTCGGACACCATTACCTTCACGGCGGATTTCACCTTGAACGCGCACTTGAGCGGTGCGACCTGGCTGGTGGACGTGGTCATTGTCGGCATTCCAGCTCTCGACCTGAGTACCGCGGCAGTAGCCATCTTGGCGGCGATCGGCGCGCCCCGTTCTCATACATGCGTACCGGCTTCGGTCCGGCCACCTATCGTCGGGGCATTCCCCTGAGTCGGCTAGGGAAGCGACTAAACCCCTTCCCGCTGGTTCATTTGCCTTACCACCGGCTTGTGAATCCCTGGACGCTGGGGGCGGTGTTGCATGAGATCAGCCACAACCTTCAGAGCGACCTCGGCCTCGGCCGCGATGTTCCCCGTAGCATCGCGCTGTGTCTCCTGCGCGCCCGTATGCCGCGTTCCGTCGCTTCGACGTGGACTCGATGGAACCGCGAGATGTTCGCCGACATGAGTGCTCTGCTGCTCGGCGGTCCGGGCGTAGTAGGCGTCTTGATGGACGTCATCGGTCGCGGAGCCGTCACGGTGGTAACCTTCAATCCACGCGGCGTCCACCCCACACCATACTTGCGCATGTTCAACAGCATCGAGCTGCTACGGCGCATGGGCTTTACAAAAGAGGCGGAGCAATATCGCCGTGCCTGGACACGCATCTACCCAAGCGCGGCAGCCGGAGACATACCGCAGGACATGCTCAGGACTTTTCCCAAGGCCTGCGCCTTAGCCGTGGATGCCATGTGCTACCGGCCATACCCCTCACTGGGCAACAAGAGCCTGGCGCAGGTGATACAGTTTGGAAGGAAGGAACAGCAGATGATCGAAGAAGCCGCCCGGCGGTTGGCCGCCGGAGTGGACCCTGGGATCATTCCGGAACGTTTCGTCATCGGCGCGGCACGGTTGGCACTGGACCGTCGCCTCGCTCGACCCGGCGTGATCACCGCTAACTTTTACAAAACCCTGGCAAGCGGATAGCGCCCATGGCACTGGAAAAAGCATTCCACGAGTTGTCGCATCAGCTCCGCAAACTCCGCGACACGTTTCTGGGGGTTCGCCTGACCGTCGTTGAGGACAAACCGCCGCGCAACGAGGTCGTGCTGGTCGACAGGTTCGGCGACGCTATCGAGGATGCGCTGGGATGGGTGGAGGAAGCGCTGACGGCGTCGGCCGATGGTGAGCAAGCCGTTGGCAACGCACCCGACATGTACCGCGCACGGCGTGCCCTCACGGCGTTTCAAGAGCACTTGAATCGGTTGGCGCAACAGTTCTCATGTGAGCTGGTCTCCTACGAACGTATCAACGAGCTCACTAGGTTCGGGCGCCGGCGCGGAGGCGAGTGGCGCCGCTGAACGAACGCGGTGAAACAAGCGCTCGACCAATGCCGGCAGCCCTTGCAGGATGTCAACCAGACGCTGTTTCTGTGCTGGCAGGAACTTGCCGAGCGCCTGGGGATGACTTCTTGTATCCGTTCAGAACACAACCATCGGCCAGCAAATCTCTGCCGCCGAGCTTGTGGGCAAGGATCTGGCGGGGGAGGGCAACACCTGAACAGCGGCGGGCCTGGGTATCATCATGGCCCGTCAGGCGGTGGTACAGGCACTTTCCGGCCCTCAAACTGTTCTGGGAAGGGCTAAAGGGAAGCTTATGGAGGAAACGGCCATGGCTTTGAGAATCACCGATTGCAGCGTGACGACAGACACGATCACGATTCTCTTCTCTGATCCAGTCGACATAACAAGCAACGGACCAACCAGTACCACAAACCCAGCGAACTACACAGTCTTCGATTCCGGGACCGCCTTCGACCCACCCAAATCGCCGCGGGCGGCAGCCATTACACCGAGCTCTGACGGCAAAACGGTGGCTATTAAGCTCGGGCCCAAGACTTTTGGCCCAGGTAATTCGATTGTTGTCGTTGCAACGAACCTCGGGCTGGCAGCAAGCCCAGGAGTTCCGGCACTTGAGGAGGATCCCCAAACCATAGCGCGCCAGGTGCCTGTAAAGGGCGGAATTGGCAGGATCACAAGGGATGTGGAGCATGCCGTCGCATATCCCATCCTAACTGAGGAGGCCGGGTTCCCGCCATCACCTGTAGCCGCACCGGCAGGAGGCGGTCCACAGCTTCCTGGAGGCGGCGTCTCCCTCGGGCAGGTCGCCGCGAAAGCAGTGACGGATGTCCTCGGCTGGAAAGTCAACGCCTCTGATCCGAAGGGGTTCGTCGGAGCGCTGACTACGTCGTTCACTTTAACGGAAGTCGAAGGCCATACCGAGGCCATGTGGGTTCCGCGCACTTATGCCGTCCAGACGGACCTGGGTGGAGGCATCATTGGCGCGCAGGCCAGCCTCTATTCACGGGCCAAGGATGCCCTAGACAAGTGCCTGCCACTCCTAGACGGTTTGTACCCTCTCGACCCAGAAGCCGATGCCGAATATGTGAAAGCCTTGCGGGAGATGGCCCGCAGCCAGATGAACGAAATCGTCAAGGAACTGGGAGCGGTGGGCGGTCCCTCGGTGCTCCGCTAAACACGTATTTTCAAATTCTGCTAGGCCAGACCCAGATCAGCTTCACCCCGGGAGTCACCAAGGTTGAGTTCGACCCTGATAAAGTCAAAGGCACTCTCGGCCCTCAGAGACACCTTCGGGACCTTCTTCACGAACAATCCGTTTTCGAATTCGGTAGAGGATGAGCAGGATATAACCAATTTCCGGATCATCTCGGATTACATCACTTCTCTATTGCAGAGCTGGATCAGCAACGGCCAGTTCTTTGTGCTTGGTCCGCCCAGCCAGCCAGCTTTCTATGGGACGCAACTCGTACTCATCTCGCGGCAGTTCTCCGTCATTCTCGAAACGGTTAATGAGGTGCGCTTTGCGCTCGATTCCGTGTTCATCGGGCCATCAGAGCGGCAAACCCTGCTGCTTAATTTCAGCGATGGCTCGCCGTCTATGTTCCTCGAGGTCCGCGGACCACAACGGGACCTGCGCTCCGGGGATTTACGGCGGGGCAATTCACAACCCCCTCCAGGTGCTGTGTGAAATCATCGCTAGGTTGCATGATGCGAACGGACAGATCGCGATACCGGGACTCTACAACAGCGTCCGCCGGTGGAGCGAAACGGAGCGCGATTACATGGCGCGCATTGGGCCGCCGGATGAGCAGATCCTTGAAGATGCCGGGGCAGCCCGAAGTTGGGGTGAGTGTGGCTACACGCTGTATGAGCGCACAACCATCCGGCCGGCTCTGACGGTGAACGGGATCGTGGGCGGATATCAAGGTCCTGGTAGCAAGGGCGTGATTCCTGCCCGCGCCCTGGCCAAGCTCAGCTTCAGACTTGCGTCCGATCAGGAACCGCAGCAGGTTGAGCGGCTCTTTTCGCGAGCACATTGCCCGTCTTACGCCTCCCACCGTCCGCTCACGGGTGCGAGCTGTGTCGGCCGCCAAACCAGCGCTGGCGAGCCGTGGGCACCCCGCAATGCGGGCCGCGACGCTTGCGTATGAAAAGGGTTTTGGCACCGCACCCGTCTTCTTGCGGTCGGGTGGTACCATTCCCGTGGTTAATATGTTCCAGAGCGGCCTCGGTATTCCGACGGTCCTCATGGGCTTTGCCCTCCCTGACGACCGCATGCACGCGCCTAACGAGAAGTTCCATCTTCCCAATTTCTACAACGGAATTGCGACATGCATCTGGTTCCTGGCTGCAGTCGGAGCGGCGCGAAAGCTCCTCTTCCAACCCAAAGAAACGGAAGCCGAGCTCGCGTCCTCGGCGTTGTGAGGACCTCATGATTACTGACTCCCATTGCCACGCTGGAAAAGGCGACCTGATGACGGCACCCTGGAACACCGATGCACCCATTGAGCCTTATTTGCGGCGCGCACGGGCTGCGGGCATTGATAAGACGGTAGTGTTTGCGCTCTTTCACAGCGACTACCCGGCAGCCAACGAGCAGGTGGCCCGCATCGTGGCCCGCTACCCCGATCGGCTGATCGGCTTCGCGTTTGTTCATGCCGCCCGAGATGCTGGACGCATCTTCGCGATGGTCGAACGCGCGGTAACACGATGGCACTTTCGAGGCATCAAGGTACACGGACACGATGCCATGCCGACGCGAGAAGTCTGCGAGGTTGCGAGAGCCTTCCACCTGCCTCTCCTAGCCGACGTTGTGGGTCGGGCGGAGGTTGTAGACATGCTGGCACCACAGTATCCAGACGTGAATTTCATCATTCCTCATCTCGGCAGTTTCCGCGACGACTGGCAGCAGCGAGTAGTAGACCAACTGGTTCGCTACCGCAACGTCTATACGGACACTGCCGGCGTTCGACGGTTCGATTACATCGTGCAAGCGGTGAAGCGCGCCGGGCCCCAGAAAGTACTCTTCGGCTCGGATGGGCCCTGGCTTCACCCAGGCGTCGAGATTCACAAGATTCGGTTGTTGGGCCTGTCTGCCGACGAAGAAGCACTTATCCTTGGCGGTAATGCCTTGCGGCTAATGCGCCAGGCGTTGGTGGGGTCGACCGCAGGCTTGGCTCAGAGGCACTTTCGACGCCATCGTGAACCTCGCCGATCCGACCGTCCCGAAGCGGAAACCGCGGACAGCGCTCGCCGGCTGGCTCGCGGGTGTTCGGCGATTAACCGCCGGATGAAGGCGATCTCTTCCGCGCTGACCTCTCGGCTGCGGTATTTCCACGTGGCGGCCGTGCCTGAGTGTGGCATACCTGAAAATGGAACGCAAGAGCCCCAGCCGATTTTTTCCTACGTGCCTACCCGTCGCCATATCGGCGCCGCTGCTGCCTCCGGGTTGCCCGCGGCCAGCAGCAACTGCACCTGATGCGCCTGCAGCCTCCGGGTAGGCTCCTTGCCACTCGGCCACCACACAAAACGTCCCTTGGATAGCCGCTTCTGCGCTAGCCAAAACCCTTGGCCATCGTAGGTAAGAATGCGAATCGACGTTCCGCGTCGGCTGCGGAACACAGCCTTCTTGCTCGCATTGCAGCCGCGGTGAGCGAGTTGCCCGTTGTCCGGAGTCGTCTTGCCACCTTTGCTGTAAGGAACAATGTGTATCAACCGTGCTGTCATCTAGAAAATGAATCTGGTTCTTGCAGAGCTGACACACGGGAGAGTGTTCAAAGAGCTGCTTCCTGAATTCAAAATCGAAAAACCTGGGCTCCACTAGCGTGCCGGCGATGATGGGCTCGACCAGCTCCCGGAACTTTGTCCAGCGGACCTTGGTTTGGGCTGTGCTGCCGGTACGCTTGGAAATTGCATCTCTGTTACGCTGCTTTCTGAACTTTAGCGGGCGGCTGATTCATCAGAGCCGACGCCTGGATGTCAAAGGCTGTGACGGCGAATTTCGTGTCCCAACTGCCTCTGTTCGTTCGGGAGCTGACCTCGTAAAGCCTTGCGGCCTTGTCTCCGAAGGCTGCGTAAGCGCTCTGCATTGTGTGCCTGCCCTTCATACGTTTCTCCGAACAGGCTGGCCGAAATTCGATATACGTACCGGCCCAGGACATCCTCATCGACTTCCAGGATCCACTTGGCCAGGTTGAATTTCTGGACCTCTTTCAACAAGTCCTCGGAAAGTGAGAAAACGGCATCAAGATGTACTTCGCGGCCACTCAACAACGAAGACCCCCGCGGCTCCTTCAAAAGGGCAGGGACCAGCTCTCTTCGTACGGCTGCTGAGCAGTACCGCAACCACTCGAGCGTGTTTCGGCAAGGTGCCACAGCGACGGCAAGCCAATGCAGATCATCTACCACCTTGCCCTTCAGCGCCACGGGGAGTCCAGGCTGCAGTGTGCAACGGACCCGGTGGGTTCCTGCCTACCTGAACCTTGCGCATTTGCTGACGGACGGCTTCTTTCCTCAAGCCGCTGGCAGCAATCGTCCGACTGCGGTCGCGGAGCTTCTCCAGAATCCTGATCTTTTCCGAAAACGGAAGCGAGGCCAGCCTTTTCCTCCTGTCTAGTTCCATGTTATTCCTCGAGATACTTACGCGCGAAGCTCTCCCATTTGGGCGTTGGACCATGCTTCATGAGGACGCGCTTCAACTTGTCGGTATCCACGGCATTCTCTTCGAAAAATTGCACAATCCGGGCATGGTCCTTCGCCCGCCCAGTTTGAAGCGCGATGGCAACCAGGTGTTCCGCCGTCAAGACCCAAGTTCGAGCGCCCTCAATGTCCGTCTCCGGAGCCTCGGCTAGTGCCTCTTGTTCCAGCGCATTACGAGGCGCCAGGAACTGCACTGGCCAGTCCCCAACGACGATGCGCTCCCCTTCCATTCGACAACCGCGGGCCGCTAAATACTTGTAAATAGGCGCAAGGCTGAGGAGTGAACTCCCCGGCGGCGCGGGCAGCATCACGAAGATCTCGATATCGGCGGTCGCTGAAGGCTCCAGATAGAACGTCGCCCCGACTGCGCCCGCGATCGCATACTTGCCGATCACGCCCTCGGTCTGCATGCCGTTAATCATTTCCAGCGTTGCTTTCAAGGCTTCCTCACAGAAGCTTGGAGCAGGCCCTCTTTGCACCGGGCTACAGCCGTCAGCACACGGCACAAACATCCGGAGCTTCCTTGCCTGAACAAGAACCCCTCGTGGGACCTCGTCGATGTAAAGCCTGTCTGGCCCCCCGCCACCCGGCTATGACCGTTTTGGTCGGCTCTGGCAATCAGTTGCCCTCTGCGACCTCAGGTGCAGGCCTTTTGAACACGACGAGCATGGGGCAGGCATGCTCATACCTTAAGAGTACCGCTCGAATCGAGGCCGCGGGACAAAAATTCCGCGGTAACAACCGTTGCGCCGGCTTCAAGGAGCAGGCCTGGGCGCTCACTGAACGTGTAGACCTGCTTGCCGGACTTGAGGAGATCGAAAGCCAGGGCCTCGGTCCTGCTGCCGGGCGCGGCGTAGGGGACTAGTACTTCGTCGGAGATTGCCGCGACGAACCGGTTGCGCTCGGCGGCGAGTTCAGAGGTGACTCGCTTGTCCTTGTCGCCGAAAGGAGAAAGAAGGAGCAACCGTTTGGCAGCAATCGCCTTCTGCCACTCTTTCGCTAGCTGGGGTGTGCTCAGTTTGTGGGCCTGAACGATGACGATGGGATCCGCTCCACGAAGTAGAATGGGCAAGCAGTCCTTTTCGATGGGTGAATGGAAGCCACTCACAATCGTAATACCCGACCCGCGCACCAGTCGGGCGAAGTCGTCGGTCTTCAGGATCACGTCGCCGGGACATTTCTGAGAGCAGATCAGCCCCAGCCTGTTGTGATCAGGTAGGTGCATATCGCCCAGTACGTCGACGGCCCCAGCGGTTGTTTCAATTCGTTCGATGTGTCGGCTATTCCTCTTCCGATTCATAGTTCTGCGATAATCTGAACTTGGCGTCGAAGCTCTGGGCGAAATCAAGCTCCTCAAGGCAGAGGCCGTAAAGGTTGGCGAGTCGGCGCATCGATTTGGTCTATGAGGTTCTTCGATTTCCAGCCAAAGAACTCAGCATAGGAAATGTTTTCACCCGCCTTCGTGTTGATCTGCTTGATCTCGGCATTCTTAGTTACGTCCGCCGTCAGAGCGCTGCCGAGAGCAGCGAGTTGTTTATCGCTCAGTGCGCAAGCGGGAACGGGGAAGGCCGACACAAGCGTGTCGCTAAGATGGAAGCAGTCTCCGTAAACGACGAAGTACGCGTAGAACAAACTGCAGCTGAGGATTGCATATACCACATCGGCGGTTGCCGCGTCGTGGAAGTACAAGTACCGGCCGTGTGGCGGCGCTCCTTTCTGGCCATTACACCGATAGAATGGCAGGCGATTGTCGCCTTGACCCAATATTCGGTGGACTCCTGATAAAAGATGAAATGTTTTGTGGGACGCGTGCTCAGGGCCAAGCCGAGCGGCCGCGTGCTTGGACCGTTGGCCTTCTTGAACAGCCGCACTGCTGTTGGAGAAGGAAGCTTCGGTACGCGGCCCGGAAACAAGGACTTGATTGGTTCGGCGAGCACGAAACCGAGCGTTGTAAACAGCTCCCCACGGGCGACAGACGGCCAGCGGTGGTATTTCGTACAAAAAAGTGACGTTCCTCCGTCGACCGATGGGCACCGCATGGAATTGAAGATCGACGCTCTGCAGTGCTCCATGCCATCAAACAATCTTCCGGGTCGATCACCGAAGGTCGCGACATACAGGGACTCACTGTGCCTCTTTAGCACGTCTCGCGTATGATGAGAGTTTCGAGGAAGTAGGGCTCGTCCTGGAAGATGCGGGCCAGGGCCGCCGCCATAATGGTCTTGCCCAAACCCACCACGTCGCCGATCACGACTCCGCCGCGCTTGTTGAGGTAATGGGCCGCGATCCTGACTGCCGCCGTCTGGAACGGCAAGAGCTGTGTCCCGAAGTCCTTTGGAACCGTGAACTCCGAAAGGCCGGCCCGCGCTTCTTGCGAGAGGTGATACGCCATCTTCAGGTAAATGTGATACGGCGGGATGGGCTCTTCACGCGCCCAACTGTCGTCAATGATTTGAGCGAGTTCCTTAGAAATATCGACGCACCAAGTATCCGTCCACAGACCCTCGAACCACTGCTGTAATTTGTTACAGGCGTCGTGGTCGAGAACGTCCACGTTCAACTCGCCGTGCTTACAGAGGCCAGCCAGAGTCAGATTGCTGCTGCCCACGAAGCCAATGCTGGGATTGTTGGGATCGGCGCGGTGAGCCAGGTACAACTTGGCGTGCAGGGGATGCCGGAGGAACAGCTTGACGATAACCTTCTTAGCTTTCAACTGTGAGCTTAGACGCCGCAGTCCCTTTTCGTCTTCGTCTGTGGGTGCTCCGATGGTCAGTTGTGTTCGGAACTCCTGCGCTGCCGCACGCTTGAGGCGTTGCGCTGCCTGCACGTCCATGGCATCCGTTCCGGACGTGAGGCTAAGCCGTTGTCGCAGCTCCTCCTGCGGCAGCTTCTGCATCCCGACCATCAACCGGCAGCAGGCGCCTTCGCCACTGGGCCAGGCGTCGATTAACTGGTCGATCTGCTTCCATCCGCGCAGGTTGAAGTAGCCAACGCAGAAGTCTGCCCTGTGGGAAAGTCTGAGCGTGTCCGACAATGCCGGAAGCAAGGACAGTGCTATGTTGTCAAAAATTCTGGGCACTCAACGACCCCAGTCCGTGTCTTCCAAAGGCGGCGTCGCGTTGCACACATCCTCTGGGAACCTCGTCAGCTCTTGTTGGGGTTCGATGGAATTCACTCGACCGGCTCCCCTCTTGCCGGTATATAGTTGCTCAATTCACTCTACATCCGGCGGTTGCGGAGAGCAAGGCGGGACCGATGGAAACCGAAACGGGTCCAGTGGGGGTTGGGTCATTCGGCTTCCCCCTTCCCCGGCGGTCAGTGCAAATAAGGGCTCGTTTCGGTGGGCGGCCGCACTACGCCCCGTGATCAGCAGCGCCTCAGCTTGACGGCTTCCCGCTCCAGGGCTTCCCGCAAGAGCTGTTTTCAGAAGCACCTTAACATTTGGGGGCTCCTTACCCATCCGTCAGCCGACGGATACCCTCTCCCGAAGGGCCCCAAGGGAGAGGGCTGTCTTCCTCAACGATTCCAACCCTCTCCCGGTGGGCCGATCGTTGCCCGTATCCTCGGCCGGGACACCCGGCGTAATTAGTATTCAGCCCTGAAAGGGCGACCCTAACAGAGCCCAGGCCAAACGGCCTGGGTTAACATGAACCCTGTTGTGCGCGGGAAGCCCTGAAAGGGCGAAATAAACCTTCACGGGGCGCGTAAACACGGGCACAGGAACCTGGGGTGGCTTCTATCACGCCCTTTGAGGGCTTGTACGCCGAGCTAGGGCTGGGGGAAGCGTCGTGACCCAGGCCGTTGGCCTGGGCTGAGTTAGTTCACCCCTTTGGGACTCATTTCCGACGTCGGTATCACCCGCACCCCGGCGTCCGGCTAGCAAACGCGAGCGGCCTGGTCACCAGCCCTCGCAGAGCTACCGGCCGTAGTAATCCAAGCTAGTGCGCCGGGCTACACCGCAGGCATGCGCGGCTTCCAGGCGCGCCGAGGTTGACTCTTATGCTTTCGCCCAACACGTCCGCTGGGGGCGTCCAGTGGGCGGCGAATTCTCGCTAACCGGCGCAATGCTCTCAAGTCCACTGGACCGCGCACCGCCGCCGGGAAACGGCGGGTGGCGCTGAACGCCCGCCGTCGCGGCCTGTGCTCCGAGGAGCTGGAACAGCAGTTCCGGACGCGGGGCGAGGACCCTCGGGAGTTCCGCCGGCTGCATCGCGATCTGATTGCCGTTTTCCACCCCAAGGATCGTGTCGCGGTGGAGGCGGTGGGACTTATGGCACACGCTTGGTGGGAGAAGGCACGGCGGATTCGCAACTGGGTGGGCGCTGGCCAGCCGGACGCCGACGACCTCGACGCGCGCCTGGACAGATTGCTTGTGTTGTTCGCTCATGCGGAGGCTTGGCGACACAGGTGGTGGGTACATCGACTGGCTGCCGTCCTGGGCCGGCCACTGGGGTCTCCTCCCGATGTGCGACGGAAGGTCGAGGCTCGACTGCCACTTTTCGGAGCCAAGCCGGGTCAGCGAAAGTACACACGCGAGACAAGGTGTGAAGTAATGCCAGAAGACCCACTCACCACAGAGACGCAGAGGCACAGAGAAGTTCGATGAAAGTGTGGGCGGAGACCATTAAGGATTCGGAAGGGAGTTGGGCGCGCGGACGACTGGGGAGATGTAGCCCGTCCACAAACACCATTCCCACGCACGGCACCTGCGAGGGTTTCACGACAGGCGAACAGGTACTCGCCGAGGCTTTCAGCTTTTCAGAGGATGGCAAGATTGCGAGATGCTTGCGCGCAAGGAGGGTTGCCCAATGACCAAGTTCAGCCGGAGCATGGTCGAGAACTTCAAGGCCTTCGAGCAACTGGAGAAGACCGAGCCCGGCTTTAAACTGCACCCCGCATTCTTAACGGTGAAGGGGCTGATGCTGGCAATGGCAAGGGCGAACATGCCGCCCCAAGAGCAGGCGAAGCTCAAACAGGAGTGGGACGACGCGGAGCGGGAACTGTTTGGCCGGGCTGAAAAGTCTGTGTAAGTGGGCTATCTGCCCACCGGTAGGGCAATACCTTGACGAGTAACACCGGCATAAAGACAGTAATAACTCCAGCCACGTGAATGGTGATATAGTCGTGCCGTGTGAAGTGATGCGATGCATAGCGCATCGCCCATGGGGCGAACTGGCGCCATTCCTCAAGCACGTGCAGGGAGAAGGCGAAGGGGAACAGCCAGATCGCCTGGCGAAAAACGAGGTCGCTCAGCAAGTGACTGATCCTGTCGAAGTTCATCCTCACTCCTGTCGACCCCTCACCCGGCTCGCTACGCTCGCCACCCTCTCCCCAAGAGGGCGAGGGGATTTGCGGTTGAATTGGGCGCGCAGGCCTTTTCCGGTCCTCTCCCCCAAAGGGGCGAGGGGATTTGTCAAAGTTTACGCGGGGCAGGACACGAGCTCAGGGCTCTTCGGCCAAGGTGAGTTGCCTTGTCCCTGAGGCGCTGGCTCGTAGTGGTGCTGGCCTGCGCACGAGCCATGCGCCAATTCGGTAGAGCAGTAATAGGGCCAGCATCATGCCGTAGAACACCGGTTTGCGAATGTCCGACTTAACCAGTCAGTAGTAGTGCACGACGCCGGCGATGGCGCTCGCGTATACCAGGCGATGCAGCGTCTGCCAGCGTTTGGCGCCCAACCGTCGAATCCATTCTGCAGTGGAAGTAGCACTTTGCGCGCCGGAGTGATGGCGAGAGTAAAAATTGTTGTAGTGAGTCACGTCGTTGTATGACG
>Ga0182037_10001220_pt1 | contig 13323 bp, 15 predicted proteins | sample sta12Cox44000082_FD_125974 | JGI IMG/M metagenome (GOLD analysis project Ga0182037, IMG submission 125974) | Lab enrichment of tropical soil microbial communities from Luquillo Experimental Forest, Puerto Rico - statoxic.12C.oxic.44.000.082 | ecosystem: Environmental > Terrestrial > Soil >... | reverse complement strand
GGAGGACAGGTGGCCTATTATTTTTAGTATTACTAATACTAGGAGAACGCGGTGTTAGGGCTGGGATATGCCGCAACGTTCGAGGCGCGGAGATGAAAAACCTGTTGTGTGCGGCTGAGGAAGAGAATGCGCTTCGACAGTGCTGCTTGTCGCTGCGCGACCACGATGGCATGCTCCAGCTTGACCTGGTTTGTAGCGCGCATTCCGCACAAGGAAGCCAGCCATCGTGCGAAACCGGCTGCCTGCAGTCGAAGTAGAGCCACCTGAAATGGCCGCTTGCAATCGATGAGAATCATCCAGAGTACGACCGTAAGAAGCGAGGAATCCGCCACGGCGGCTTTGTCGGGAATTGTAGAGCGCCTCCATCCGCGGGCCGAAAGGCATGTTCTGGGGTTCATAAAAGCGTGACATCTGAGGAGGAAACGAATGATAGGTCCGGAACGAGAACAGTTAGCAGCATAACTTCTGTCCGCGCTATGTCTCATTTGCGGGCTGAGACGCGCGGTGCCGTTCCGGAGCCGAGCGCGTGCGACGGATCGGCTTGCGGGCCACAGGGTTTTTCCCGAAAATGACGGCTGAGGTTCAATACTGCTCAAGGGGCTTTTATGAACTGGCAAGATGAGTTTCAACGGAAGTCGGTCAGCGCTGCGGAAGCTGTGCAATGCATTCAGTCAAACATGCGCGTGTACATACACCCAGGCTGTGCCGAGCCGGAAGCCCTGGTCGAGGCGCTGATGGCACGCGGGCCCTTCGTCAGGAACGTGGAGATCGTTCACCTCATGACCACCGGTCGCGCGGACTATATCGCCCTGCAAATGGAAGGGCATTTCCGCCACAACGCCATGTTCATCGGCGGCAATGTCCGCCAGGCTGTCAATGACGGTCGCGCAGACTACACACCCATTTTCCTGAGCCAAGTGGAAGAGCTATTTGAGAACGGCGAGATGTCCATCGACGTCGCCCTCATCCAGGTCTCGCCGCCCGACGCCCACGGCTTTTGTAGCTTCGGCGTCGGAGTTGACGCCACCCTGACCGCCGCGCGCTGCGCCAAGCTGGTTGTCGCGCAAGTCAATGACCAGATGCCGCGGACCTTCGGCGATTGCTTCATCCACATCAAGGACATCGACGCGGTGGTCCCAGTCTCGCGACGCCTGTGCGAACTGAAGCCGCGCGAAATCGACACTGTCCACCACGCCATCGGCAAACAAGTTTCCAGCCTGATCCAGGACGGCTCAACACTGCAATTGGGCATCGGCGGAATTCCAGATGCGGTTCTTCTCGAACTCACCAACCACCACGATCTCGGCATTCACACCGAAATGCTGAGTGACAGCGCAATCCCGTTGATTGAGGCGGGCGTGATCAATGGCACCCGCAAATCCATTCACCGGGGCAAAATCATTTTGTCTTTTGTCTTGGGCTCGAAGACGCTCTTCGACTACGTGAACAACAACCCCATCTTTGAATTCCTTCCCAACAGGTACACAAACGATCCCTGGGTGGTCGCGCAGAACGAGAAAATGGTGGCTATCAATTCGGCTTTCCAGGTGGACATCACCGGTCAAGTTTGTGCCGACTCGATCGGCACGTGCTTCTACAGCGGCATCGGCGGCCAAGTGGATTTCATTCGCGGCGCTTCGCACAGCAAGGGTGGCAAGCCCATCATCGCCATTCCCTCAACCGCCAAGAACGGCACGATCTCGCGCATCGTTCCTATGCTCGATCCGGGCGCGGGCGTGGTCACCTCCCGAGGCGCGGTGCATTACATCGTGACGGAGTTTGGCGTCGCATATCTCCACGGCCGCACCATCCGCCAGCGCGCCGAAGCCCTCATCGAAATTGCTCATCCCGAATTCCGGGATGAACTGTACTCGTATTGCGAACAGACGCGCTGGCTGCAACGCCGGTGCTTCAACAAGGGTGAACCATGGCGACATAACCGTGAGATAAACTGACAGAGAAGGCATAACTCGAGTCAGATACGTTTCAACAGCTATTTGGAGCAGGGCGGCGCAACTTTTCTAACGAGTCCTTTCGTCCTTTCGACTACTTCGCAAGCCGAACATCCGAAAAACTCGCAACAACGTTCTAGACGGTGAACGCTACTACTGCTATCGACTACCCGTCAATGTTCTACGTGACGTACGAGGTTCTCCGGTTCACTGTCTGCGAGGCGGTGCCCTGGCCACTTGTGATTTAGCGACCTGAGCGTAGGATTATCTTCCTTTTGCGTTCGGGCCGTTTCTACCAGCGTCGCGGGACAGGCGTGCAATGTTTTTTCCGGTATTATTAAGGCATTTCTCTTGAAGGAGGGAGGCTGTAGAAATGGAACAAGCGTCTGCGCTGGGTCCACGTCCGCACTTCCTAATTGCGGACGACCATGTAATGTTTGCTGAGGCCTTGTGTGCCTACCTGGAGAAGACTTATACCGTTGTTGGGATCGCCCCGGACGGTCACACCATGGTGAAAGAGGCCCTTTCGCAGAGACCAGACGTGATTATCGTGGATGTCGGAATGCCACGATTGAACGGACTAGATGCGGCTCGCGCCGTGAAAGAGCAAGACCCCAAGATAAAGTTCGTTTTCCTAACCATGCACGACGATGCGAATCTTGCTGCTGCAGCTCTTGAGTTAGGCAAGGTTGCCTTTGTTTTGAAGCACTCGGCTGGATCAGAACTTTTGAAAGCGATCGAGCACGTTTTACGCGGAAAGCGCTATGTGACGCCGATCCTGCAGCCGAAGGATTGGTTCGACGCTAGAGCAAAAGCCCGGCGATTCTCGAAGGAAATCACCCCACGTCAAGAGGAAGTGGTTCGATTGCTGGCGGAGGGGCGGCAAGTGAAGGAGATCGCCAGGTTGCTGCACGTGAGCGCGAAGACAGTGGAGTTCCACAAGCGCGAGATCATGCTCGCCTACAGCTTCAAAAACAATGCCGACCTGGTATTGTTTGCGTTGAAACGCGGCCTCATCACGGACACCCAACTAGAATAGACTGAAATACCGTTGCGGTGCGCAAAAACCTCGTCCGAAATGAACATCCTTCAAAATCAATTTCTTAGGTGTGTAGGCCTCCACAGCCAGATTTCCAGAGTCGACGACGACAGTACCCTGCCCGGGCTATAGAATCGTCCGGCCATGTATCCAGCCCAGGCAGAACGGGTGTTGGTGTTAGCACAATAGCCACCACAATCCCTTTGAGTGGCCCATGGAGCACACAATCACCCCGCAGCCAGCATTGCTTGCGGCTCCTACACTCTGTTCGCGAAATCACAAGTCGCCAGCCTCAAAGGCCTCATGCCGTCCACGTTGCGGTTAGTACTTCAAGTACCAACAAGGCGTCCTTCAAGTGTGTGACATTTTGCGGGTTTGGCAGGATGATTTGGGTGTCAGAGTCAAGATCCGCAACCTGTCGGCGCGTCATTCGCGCCGCGAGCTCGTCTTTAGAGATCCGCAGCGCGTCCCTTGAGAATCGCGGCACTAGGACCGGCAAGAAACGGCATGTTACCAGTTCATTTTCTGGCAAATCGATACGAGAGGCTGACTATGCGTTTGACCATTTGTATCTTGGCGTCAGTTTTTCTTTCGTGCGTAAGCCGAGCCCAGACCGCTGGAGGAGCGCCTGTTTTCCAAATTACCCCAGCCGTGAGCTCAGTTAAGTTCGACGTGGAGGCGTCGGTGGACATCAAGGGTAAGTTCGACAAATGGGACGCCTCGCTGACCTTCAAGTCTTCAGATGTGTTCACCGGGGTGTTGGATATCAAGATTCAGGCCGACAGCGTGGATACCGGAAGCGGCGTAAAAAACGGTAAATTGAAAGGGAAGGATTTCTTCGACGTAAAACAGAATCCCTATATCACATTCCACTCAACGAAGATTGTGCAGACGGGTTCAGACACTTTTGAGGTAGACGGCGACTTCACCATCCGCGGGGTATCTAAGGCCGAAAAGCTCACCCTTAAAGTGGAAGGACACGGCACGGGTTCCGGCACGATTAGCGGTACGATGGCCTTCGATCGGAAGCAATACGGGATGAACAGCGGCATCCCCTTCATTAAGATAGCCGACCGTGTCGAAGTAACCGTCATGCTCAAGGCAACGCGTGTCAGTGGACCTCCGATCGTCCTTAAGCAATAGCTCATAGTCACCGGGTGGCTCTCGCTAATTGCTTACACCTCACATAGCTCCCGGTAAGTCCTAGTCGCGAAACCGGGTGCGCCGTTTATCAGGCGCTGACGCAGCTTAGTCCGTAGCCATGTCCCACAGCCGCCCGCCGTTTTGAATTATGCCGATCGAACACTGGACTGACGGAATCGCTGGATCAGAATCCAGATGCTGATGACGAACACCCATGCCGGGAACATCAGCGCTGTCCAATCACGGGCTCTCACGGTTAGCAAGAGAACCAACGCAACCACGTAGCCAAGCAAAGCCAGCCAGCGCGGCATGGCTCGCGTGCGTAGCGAGATGGTAGACGCCGTGATAATGAATACACCCGCCATTCGGATTCCATATACGGTCGTGATTTGGATTCCGGATCGGCCCAGGCTGTAACTGCCCGAGCTAACGAGCTTCCCAGCTTCTCGGCTCATCTCCGCAAGAAGTCCGCCCGCCAGTGCCGCCGAAGCAAAAAGGCTTGCCACATACAACAAGCCGCTGCCGAAAAAGACCGTGGCAAAAAGGCGGTCTTCATACTCTCCGAGGTGGTCCCGGAACACACCAATGAACCACAAGAAAGAAATCCCGGCGAAAGGCACCAAGTTTAATGCCAATAGAAGCGTGTTTGCATGGCTGAGCAACTCCTCGGTGGAAGCAAGCGGATTTGCAGGGACTGCAGTTCGGATCAGCAAGTGGCTGCCGATGGTTAAGGAGGAAAAGAGAATACCGGCAAGAGCGGCCGTACGCGGCATCTTCAGCTTCCGACGCAGTTCATCCGTTCGACCCATTACGGCTCGAATCTACATCGATTTGGCCGCTGGGAGCCACCTCACCGATTCAACGCATCTAACCTAAACACAGCAAACGGTGACGAATGGTAAGCAGCAGCCCGAAACAACCGGCTGTTCACGATCGAGTGAGGCTGTCTGGGAGAGCACTCTTGTGTCTTGCCCTTCAATTCTCGTTGTTTGCCGTGATCGTGTCGGCGCAGAACGCGACGCCAAACAGTCCTGCGGCGAAAAAGGACAGTCAGATCAACGTGAACTGGTTCTACGGGTCCTATGTTCCCAGGGAAGTCCCGCTGGAATCCTTGAACGCGGATCAACGCTTCAAACTCTACATAAGGCAGACATACACCACCTGGGGCATCTACATCAAAACCACTGTCTTTGCCCTCAGGGATCAGGCGCACAACACCTATCCGGAATGGGGAGATGGTTTTGGGGGGTTCGCTAAGCGACTCGGCACTCGCCAAGCTGAATTCATAATCCAAAACTCTGTTATTTCGCTCGGCAACGGGCTGCTGGGGTGGGAGCCACGCTACGATCGTTGCCGGTGCGATGGGTTTTGGCCGCGAACACGGCACGCCATTATCCGAAACTTCGTCACCTACGACCGCTCCGAAAAATCGTTGCGGCCTCAACTATTTCCTTACCTCGGTGCCTTTACCGGAAGCGTTACGGCCACGGCTTGGCAGCCGGGCCATCCCAATTGGCAAGTGCAGGGCTATCAGGCCGTGATTACGCAAATTCCCGTTGGCATTGGAATTAACTGGATCGGAGAGTTTGCACCGGAGATTGCCCGGGTTTTTCACAAGAAATAGAAGAGGGAAGTTCACGATTCAAAAGAACTGTCATCCGAAACCGACAATGAGGAACTCCGGTTGCTCTCTGACGGACTCTCAATAATCCGAGACCTAAAGAAAGACAGAAAGACCGGCTAGGTTTTGTCCACAAGGCCCGATTAACGCTAGTTCGATAAAGCCGTTACCTAAAGAGTTAGCACTGGGCCAGACCTATTCGGGGCGCACGTATCTAGATTTGCCTTCGGTGGCCGCACGAATGTAATAGCGTGCGCCACGACACTCATTTCCATTAGCCTTGACTTGCGGCGCCTGACTAATTTTCAAGAGCTTTTGCGAGATCGCGCGGGAGACCTTTTGCGTGTTCATAAAAATAGACGGAAACTGACCCACATGACACAGAATCTAGAGACGGGGCACCTTAATCAGTCGTGAGAAGACACGGACATGGCTTTGACGTATTCCGAAGCGAATAGTTCACTCTCCGGATATTTCTCTTTCAATTCGCGCAACAATCTTTGCGCGAGAGCATTCTGATTCTCGCGGCGGGCGGCAAGAGCAAGGATAATCTTGGCGAACGGCTGTAGATAGCGTCCGTTTTCGGCGGTCTTGGCGACCTGCTCCATACCAAGCTTTCTGTCGCCATGAATTCCACCGAACCAGAGCGCGACGCGGGAACCAGAGTTCAGCGTCCCGACAATGTAATTTGCGATGCCGAGTGCGATGTATGCATCTGTCGCCTCGGGATGAAGCGTCAACAGTCGTTTCGCATATTTGTTTGCTTCTTTCATATACTTCAAACTTTCGAGATGCTTCTTTTCTAAAATCGATAAAGCGTCCGATTCCATTCCAGCGGCAAGCGTCAGCGCAAACAGAGCTTCGCCGTCCTCTGGATTGCTTTTCTGGCGGTCTCGAGCGAGTTGCCGGGCTTGGGCCAGCGCTTCTCGGAAATGCGTCATGCGTTTCGAATCGGGCTTGCCGTCAATTCCGTGCAGAAATTTCTTTTGGTCCAGGAAAAAATTACTGGTTAGGACGCCTTGGCGGTATAGCTCCTCGAATAGATAACTGGCGGCGACGGCGACCTCACCAAAAGGCTCCTTGGGATTTCGGGATTCCCAGCTTGCGAAAACTTCACGGGCTTCGGCGAATCTCTGCTGGTAGAGGAGGTCGAATCCAGCGCTGAGCTCTGGTACGGTTGTCAAGGCTGGGGAGTTCCCCCCTGGTGCTTGCGAGGCAAAATCTGCGCTTGGGTTCAACAGTAGTAACAGCGCTAGAAAACCAGAGCGACGCAGCATAATCAACCGTTTTCGTTTCTTACAACATCCACTGGTTTTTTGGTGCTTAAAGTGGCCTTGATCCCGTCTGGCTTCTTTGGGGCTGGCACGCGAGGAATGTACCTTTCACAAGGCGCATTTTTCAAGGGCTCGCGGCCCTTGCAGCTCGAAGCGGGGCGGTCAACCACCTGGATTTGGCATGAAAACTAGTGAGTTTGAAAGAAGCTCCCGACCGAAAATAGTGGAAAGACGAAGCAACACACGAGAGTCCGCTTTGGCTCGTTAGTTGAAAAATGGCCGCCCCCCGGCGTACATTCCTCGTGTGCCATCCCCAAAGCGACAGTTCCGCGTGGCGAATTTTATTCTGTGTTCATTCGATTGGCTGAACATACCCAAGAATGACGACAACATTAGAACCGTGGTGAAGGCCATGAATCATAAATCGGGATTGGCGCCGTGTGCGTTGCTTAGTGATGGAATCCCCAGAAGAGAAAGTCAGGAAAGAGGCCGAGGATCTATTGGCGCAACTTCAAAAGGCTCGCGAGAAACCACAATTCGTACTTCTCGACAAAAAGGCAGGCGACTGAGAAAGCTTACGAGGCGCTTCTCGGCAAAATAGAGCGGATGGAAGGCATGGGCCACCGACAGGTTCCGTGTAGGACAGTACCAACAAAAGTTTGTTCGCGGCTCACCTCGGAATTGGATACGTATCCCGCCTCTCCATCACTTAGCACCGACTTCACGACAGCTTAGCCCAGTTCGAGCCTTTGTTGAGACACCATGAGATTTGTATTATCCAAAAGAAACGGCGGAGTGTTCTGCACATACGGCTCTGACCGCGTCATCATCTTGTTGGTGTTGGGCTGCGGGCGAAGGATAGGTGCACAGGATATCGATTTCATGGCTCTTGGCTAACTGGTTTAAAGATTGTTCGAGACGAATCGCAGAATCCGTTTTGCCTTCCGCCCACAGGAGACCTGCTCGTTCACCGCATACGGCAACACGGGGATGTGTGTTACCCGTTTTGGCGGCGGCTTCCTTCAAAGCATTAATGGAGGCAACAATGCGTGCGGCATCAGGCGGCTCGGAAACATCCGCTGCTATGTAGGTTCCTTGTCGGATCGCAGCATCAACATCCACACTGTGCCGTTGCAAGTTCTGAAGGAGATTGCTGCGGTGCGAGTCGGTGGCCCACACAATGCCCGCATTGCCACCCTTTAGGGCGACGGCAATAAATCGAGTCAGCCCGTCCAGAATAGCCGTGTCGTCAGAACAGAAGAGAATTTCGTGGCGGGGTGCGCGAACGGCGATGGCCTGGTTAGGCTCGAGGTTACTGCTGACGAATCGCCTGCCGCTGAGAACTGCGTTGAAAGCAGGAAGCAGATCGATCCCGGCCTCTAACTTATGAACGTATCCAAATCCGCGCGCAAGGGCTTCCCGTACGACATCCGGGGAAGACTCTTGACTGCAGAACAAGATTTTTGTCGTCGGAGCAAAGCTCTGAACCCGTTTAGCTACCTCTATTCCATTCAGCCGAGGCAAGCCGATATCAAGCAGAATCAACTCGGGATTCAGCTCTTTTGCCTTCCGGACGGCTTCCAACCCGTCCGCGGCTTCGGCCACCTCAAAAACAGCCATCTTTTGGAGGAGTGAGCAGGCGAACCGGCGAAACGGTTCAAAATCATCGACCACCAATATCTTCGTCAGTTGCGGCAAGCCCTGCTCCCCAATCGTCGCTGGGTCGCCCTTGGGGCGGCGGTGACATGTCTCCATTGCACTAGGCTCAGACGACTAATACAACTGTCAAAAACGACAGAATCCTTTGCTTGCTACCCGCGTCGTTAGTCCGGTCAAGCCGTTAGCACGTGGTCACTCGATTGCGGTGGACGCGGGCCTATGGGAATTCAATTGTGTGGGAAGGAGCGGTGTTGAGGGGTGTCTACACGAAATTTTCTCGCTCCCTACAGTACATTCACCTTTCCACTCAGGTGTGAGGCCGCATTAAGTTCAGTAAGTTGCGGGTGTGCTCACGCCGCACCACGGTCGTATACCGACAAGCGGAAAACCAGCCGGGGGCGGCCGCCGCCCTGGGTTCGTCTTTCCCATCCGAAGATTATGGCGACCGCTTTGATGGTGCGTAATGGAGCTGAAATATCCGCAGGGGCAGGAACCCATCGCTTCGGCGATTCTCGAATTTAATCGTGAGCAATTACGTGAAAAGGTACAAAAGGCAGAGGAAGCAATTGCTCAGAGAATTGAACAGCTGGCATCCGATCCGGGTAACGGACACGAACGTCGGGCGCTCTTCGACGGGCTGGATCTTCTCCGGAGTGCAAAAAAAAGACCGCCTGGGCAATCCCCGAAGCGAAGGGTGAAGAACCGCCCCGCAGTTGACGCGGCGCCTTTTATTCAGCGCGTAGTGGGTTCAAGTCTTCTTCGGAAATAACAAATTCTGTTCGACCGCAATCATGGCACGCCAGTAGCACAGGATGCACCACCATAGCGATAGGCTCCGAGAAATCCATTTTAATCGGCTTCAGCGAGGTGAGATTCCAAAGGAGAGCCAGCGTATCCTGTCCCTCGATAGGAGGGAGTGTCGACCTGCTCTGCGCAGGTCAGGAATTCTCCGCCCAAGAATTTCTGGCAACCCAGCTTCCGATCAGGAGGCTAAAGTGTGAGCCCAGAAAATGCACAGGTCCGTGCACACCACAAAAAGGACCCAACGAATCGATCGAACAATTCTGCAAAATGGAGACCGAAGGAGGCCGGTTAACTCACAGGGGGGCTACAAGCCCGGGGTTTCTTTGTCCGTTCCAGCCCGTTCGTTTCCGAAGCTCCCTTTGCCATGGGCTGTACGGGAATTTTCGGGAGGGACAGCAAGGAGGAATGAGCTTTCGGAATCTACGACCCGAAACACTCATTCCTTCCTGCTGTGGCATTCATTTGTCATCGCCACATTGGCGGTTGCTTTTCTATGGTTCCTGCCAAAATTTGAGGTTAAGCGCCCGCGGCAGCGGCCCTTTGACTGAGGAAGTCCTTGGCCTTGGCAACCTCGGCGTCCCATATTTTAAGTTGCTCAGGGGTCAGGAATTTTTCGATTTTCTCCCGCCCAGCGTCGCGATTCTTGGCAATGTATTTGACAACGTCTTCTTTAGAGACATTTGGATTCTGCTTCCTGTATTCCTGCAGCTGTTCGTATTTTTCTGTTAGGAAGCTCCTGAGATCTTCCTTTTGCTTATCCGATAGGTTTAGTTCTGCCCCGAGACGCTTCAGTTCCGTCGCAATGTTGTTGAGTTCATCCGGAGTCATGATTCTTCTCTTTCTGGGCGGATTTGACTTTTTGCAGGAATTGACTGGTGGGCGGCCAGACCAAATACAACCTTGTGGGTCGTACCCCTGAGCTGGGTTCTTGGGATACGCCCGCCACCATAGTCGAATGCGTCGTCGCGGTCAAGAACCACAAAGGGGAACCACGAAGGGAAAGTGAGATTCACACAATGATACGCAGCGCTCTCCGCCTAAGTCATCTGCCCATGTCGGGGAAGCAATGAAGGGAAAGTCCGCTGACCGAAGAAGCGACGGCTAGCTGGGATTCGACATTCATTCGCCACGAAGTGGCTCCAAGTCTTCCTTGGGAATAGAAAATTCTGCTCGACCGCAATCCAGGCACACTAGGAGCACGGGGTACACCAAAACAGGGCGCTTGTTCGCATTGCTAAGCCTTGGAAAATGGATGTCGACTTCCGATTCAAAGTGCTTTTGATGTGCTGACCCGCACGAATGACAGGCCACCGGACTTCCTCCAGCCAATCATTCTAGGCTAGATCACCGTAGAGTCCAGTGAGGATGCCAACGCGCCCACCATGGTCGGCGTCGGTGGAGAAAAAGAAGAAAGAGACCATAGACGATGGTCGGGCCACTGTGAAAAACTCGGGTCGATCAGAGGGAGGGTAGGCTTATGCCTCGCTCGTTTATTCTGGTGGGCATACTGATCTGCGCACTCGTCCCGATGGTACAAGCCGACGAGCAAGAGGCACAACAAGCGCTGAGAAACGGAGAGAAGATCTCCACTGCGCTGGCGATGGTTACAAGCACGGCAATCTCCCCGTTAGTCGGCGTGTGCGTCACCGGTGTGTGGCAGTACTATCACACGCCACGAGCACAACGCGATCAGCTGCCGCTGATTCAGAAGCCGAAATTCTGGATACCGATCTTGGTGCTGCTGGTTCTCATCTTCATCAAAGACACTTTCGGAGGGTTTGCACCCCTGATTAAGAAGCCTCTGGACGCCGCCGAGGTCCTGTTTGTCAATCACGCAGGGCTGGTGTTGATTGCATTTCCCGTGGTGCTAAACCAGGTCGCGCGTGTGATGGGGTTCCAATCGCTTCGAGGACTCTTCGCCTATCTGCTGAGCGGGCCTGTAGTGTATGCGGCCACGGCACAAACGAGCAGCGGTCACCACGCCTTCACCGTAGCGACGGCTGTTGTCTATACCGTCGTGGGATTGGTAGTCACATTTGTCGTTTGGCTCGTTGGGCATTCCTTTGATGTGCTCGCTCTGATCAGTCCATTTCCGTTTCTTGATTTCTTGCTGAAGACGATCAGAAACACTATTTTCGCGGTGCTAGCGATCACGGCGCTCATTAGTCCCCGCCTCGGGCTGCTGCTATGCCTCGGCGTCATCGTTTTCTGATTTTCGGGTGGGCCCTGCGGACAGCCGTGTTCGGCACCGTCTTTGCGTTGGGATTGCTGCGGGCTTTGTTATTTGACGCGCAGAACAGGCCCAATCTCGGCGACAGTGTGCCTGCCTTCTCCACGCGCGTACGCACGGTGCCTCGGCGGACTTACGGACGGCTTCACACGGGCCAGGATGGCACGCTGATGTTTGGTTACCGGCGCCTGCTGGTTGGGTCGGAAAAGAAGCTTGTGGTAGGCAAGGCATCGAGTTTCGAGGTCGGCCAGGGCATATTTTTCCCCTCGGTGATCGAGCCCATCGAATCAGCAGGTAAGCACAGGGTCGTCTTTCGTCTGCTACCCACGCACCGCGGCGCTGAGGAACCCGTTCGCGCCTGCCTGGGGCTTGCGCAGGTGCGGGATATGCGATTTACCAAAGGCATCCGTTCATTCTGGAAGTTTGTGATGGAGAGCGGAGGAGAGTCCTCCGTCGGCCCCTAGCGAGGAATGGTGTGGAACGCGGTGGTCTTCAAGCACCGTGCCTGAAACTTGAACCGATGCCACCTGCCATATCGCTATTCTCATACGGGAACAGGCGAATGGTCGCTGCTGCAACCATTAATGGTAAGAAGGTTAGGTTGTTTGAGAGCCCTTCAGAAGATTCTTCGACGCCCAAGTACCTAAGGGGAATCAGCCTCCTTAGACCGGCTGGGGCGTTTGGCTCTGAACCTTGACTTGGGTGTTCAAGCGGAGTAAGAAGATGCTCAGTGACCTTTGGGAAACAGCACTTTCCGACGATGTCGGCATGTTCTTCCACTCAGGTCAGGTCATACCCGTCCAGGAACCCCGCCCATAATCGAATCCCAAATGAGGGGTGACAGTCATTCGGAAGTTCATTAAGACACTTCGCTGAACCAAGGAGGATCAGCTATGGGCTTTCTCGCATGGATCGTGGCTGGACTGATCGCAGGTTGGCTAGCGGGCCAAGTTATGAAGGGTGGCGGCTACGGGATACTGATCGACATCGTTCTTGGCATCTTAGGCGGTATTCTCGGAGGATGGATCTTTGGCATGCTGGGAATCTGGCAGAGCGGCGGAATGATCGGATCAATCATTGTGGCGTTCGTCGGGGCGGTGATTCTGGTGTGGATTACCCGCTTGCTTAAGAAAGCCTGAAGGAAATAGTTGCGATGATAAACGCAATCCATTATGGGAACTCGGTCCAGTCCGATATCTTTTGTCGCGGTTGGGTTGCTTCTGGGAAGTAATCTGCATGTACCAACTCAAAGGAAATTCTGATTTCCTGGATTTTCTTTGGTCTGGGGCTTGGTCTCGCTGGTTCTTGTAATTTTGGCGGAGATACTCGTTTTTTTGCACGGGAGAATGCGTTATCCATTGGACGAGCACGGTACCACGAGCGATATCGACAGTGCGCTTCGTCTTTGCGAAATTTGCTTGGGAATAACTCCGGCGGAAAATCGAAGTGAGTTCCGAGCTGCCAACAGTGAGTAAGGCCGCAAGGAAAAGGTTTTTGAACCTTGGCGCTGATCATCCGGCCGGTTAAGAAAGGTTGCTACTATGATGCACCACGTTTTCGAGACGGGTCCTGCACTCGCAAGACGGCTGTCGTGGCTGATC
>Ga0182037_10001209_pt1 | contig 13401 bp, 10 predicted proteins | sample sta12Cox44000082_FD_125974 | JGI IMG/M metagenome (GOLD analysis project Ga0182037, IMG submission 125974) | Lab enrichment of tropical soil microbial communities from Luquillo Experimental Forest, Puerto Rico - statoxic.12C.oxic.44.000.082 | ecosystem: Environmental > Terrestrial > Soil >... | reverse complement strand
TTGCGACGCGCGATCTGGGCCGGCAAAATCACCGTGTATAGCAGCAGCGACGACGGCGTGATGGAAGTGCTGGATGAACGCATCAACAAATTGCACACACCGTTCGAGCTGGAGTGGCGTCGCCTCTCGAGGCAGCCATGGGATTGGAAGCTCGTGCGCGTGAGCAATGCGGCGTTTGAGATTCCCGCGGACGTTTATTAAGGCCCCAGTGATTCGGCGGTCGCAGACTGCCGATACAGTTTTATTTGGTCAGCGCCTGGCGCAACTGCGTCTTGGCAGCATCCACCTCACGTTGCGTTTGCTGGCAAAGTAGAATGCCCCGGAGTGTGTCGCCTTGATAATAACGGGCGATAAACTTTTTCTTTGCGTACGCGCCATCAAGCGCAACACGCGTCGGCAGCACACTGAAATCGCCGACAAAATCTATCTTCAAATCGAACATCTCCGTCCAAAAATAGGGGACTTGCTCATAGCGGATGCGCTTTTTGCCTGTCATGTTCGCGCCCGCAATCAAGCCCTGGCTACGCGCGTTTTCCCAATGCGTCTGGCGTCGCACGCCTCCCATTATCCGGTCTGGATAAAATGCCAGGTCGCCTACCGCATAAATTCCTTTTTCTTCGGTCTCGAGATATTCAGTGACGGGCGACCCGTGTGGCCCCGCTAATGGAGTATTGCGAACCAGATCCAGATTCGGTTCCGCGCCGACGGCGACCACAGCGAGGCCGATCGGGAACCGGTTGCCGCTTTTTGTCTGAATATTGCGTAGAACGGTTTTGCCCTCAAAACCATTGAGAGCTTCTCCCATCGAGAGGACCACTCCATGTTTGGAGAAATAATCGGTCAGCCAGGTGCCCGTCTCAGGATCCAGATAACGGTTCAACAAGTACGGATCACGATGCATCAGGCCAACCTTCAGTTTCATCATTCGCAGACTTGCTGCGGCCTCGCATGCAAGTAATCCGCCACCCACGACCATGATGCCTCGTTCCACGCCCGACATCTCTCTTAAAGCGAGCGCGTCCCGGATCGTTCGCAGGTAGATCACGTTGCCAAGATTAACTCCGGCAACCGGCGGGCGGACCGGGCGGCTTCCCATCGCCAGGCATGCTTTATTGAATTCAATGCTTTCGCCGTTGGCCAGCACAGCCAGACGCCGCTCGATATTGAACTGCGTTACAATTGTGCCAAAACGCGTCTCGATCTTGTGCTTTTGAAACCAGCGCTCGTGGGGTTCCTGCAGTTTTTTGAGATTCGGCTCCTTTTCGCGCAAAAAACTCTTGGACAGAATCCAACGTTTATAAGGCGGAAAAACCTCGGCGCCGACCAATGTCACGGATCCGCGCTTGTCGTATTTGCGAATGCCTTCGCAGGCGCTCGCTCCGGCGATGCTGGCACCAACGATGAGATAATCACGCCGAATCATATCGGAAAACACACACGATAATTTCGGCGCTGTTGCCTCGACAAGCTAAATTGTTCGCCTCCGATATTATTATTGCCATCTCGATCTTTCATTCGGCAGACTCGCTACGCCATGAATGAATCCGTTACTCAACTCAAGGATACAACAGGGAATCCGGCGCCCCTGGGGCTGCTTGGCTTTGGCATGACTACTGTGTTGCTCAATCTGCATAACGCGGGGTTGTACGAACTTAACAGCATGGTTCTGGCGATGGGAATTTGCTATGGTGGTGCGGCGCAAATTGTCGCCGGCATCATGGAATGGCGAAAAGGCAATACGTTTGCCAGCACCGCGTTTCTTTCCTACGGCTTATTCTGGCTCTCGCTCGTGACGCTGATCATCTTGCCGAAACTTGGCTGGGGCGCGGCGCCCAACGAAACCGCGATGGCAGCCTATCTCGCCATGTGGAGTTTGTTTACCGCAGCGATGTTTGTCGGCACGCTGCGGTTGCACGTCGCTGGCCAGGTCGTTTTCGGTTCGTTGACGATCCTTTTCTTTCTCCTCGCCATTGGTGATCTCATCAATGCGGGTCCCGGCTTCAGGCAGTTCACCGGCTACGAAGGAATCTTCTGTGGTTTCTCAGCCATTTATGCCGGCCTCGCGCAAGTGCTCAACGAAATCTACGGCAGAATCGTCCTGCCCCTCGGCCTGGTGACGAAATGATTTCTACCCGCCAATCACGCGAATAGACGCGAAAAACAGAATTTCTTGAATTAATTCGCGTTCATTCGCGTGATTCGCGGGTTAATCTTGTTTTAAGAGATTTGCTGCGAGTTTGAGCGCCGATTCGCTCTTGCCCCCGAGCATCCGGGCGATTTCTTCCTGGCGCGCTTTTCCGCTGACCTCGTGCAGATTGGAGAAGGTGCGGCTGCGGACGATATCCTTTGTCACGACAAAATGCGAGGACGCGGTCGCCGCGACCTGCGGCAGATGCGTGATACAAATCACCTGATGATCGCGTCCCAGCATTTGTATCTTTGCACCGACCGCGTGGGCGATCTCTCCGCCGACGTTCGTATCGATCTCATCGAACACGAGCAAGGGAATCGCGTCGTGCGCCGCGAGCGCCGATTTGATTGCCAGCATCAAGCGCGAGATCTCGCCGCTCGACGCAATAGCGCGAAGCGGTTTAAGCGGCTCGCCCGGATTCGGTGAGAAAAGCAATTCTACTGAATCGAATCCATTCGGACGCGGCCCATCAAGCACACTGAGTTTTACTTCGAATTCCGATTGGCGGAACCCGAGATCGCGCAAATTGCGCTGGATGTTTTCAGAGAGTTTCGGTGCAGCTTTTGTCCGAAGTTTGCGCAGCGCGTCGCCCGCACGATTCATTTGCGCGCGAACTTTTTCGATTTCTTTTGCGAGACATTCCAGCTCCACATCGAGACCTTCGATTTTCCGCATTCGCTCCGCCGCGCGCTCGCCAAATGCAATCACTTCAACGATCGAGCCGCCGTATTTACGCTTGAGAGTTTCAAAGACGGAGACGCGCAGCTCGAGTGCGGCGAGTTGTTCCGGATCGAGATCGAGTCTTTCTGCGTAAGTGGAAAGCGCCTGCGCAATATCAGAAAGCTCAACTACGCTCGCGGCGTGTGCCGATGAGAACTGCGCAATCGAGCTGTCGATCTTTTCCAGTTCACGCAGCAGCCGCTGTGTTTCCGCCAGTTGAGAGAGAACGGAATCGTCCGTTTCGGAAAGTTTGTTGGCAATCGCGCCAGCCAGTTTGATCAACCGTTTACTGTTGCTCGCCATTTTGTACCGCCTCTCGATTTCTTCTTCCTCGCCGGCCACGAGGTTCGCTGACTTAATTTCCGTAACCTGATGCTGGAGCAGATCGAGCTCCTGTTCGCGCGCCGTTTCCGCCGTATCGAGCGCAGCGTGTTCGGCAAGCAATGTCTGTAATTGCCGGTAATGCTTCCGATATTCATCGACCTGCTCTTCGGCGCGCGCGAACGAATCCAGCAAGCTCAATTGCGTCTCCGGCGAGAGCAACGACTGGTGATCGTGCGGCCCATGAAGATCGACCAGCTCGTCGCCGAGATTTTTCAGGACCGACAACGTAGTCGGCGAACCGTTGATGAACTGCCGGTTCGTTCCGGTTGAGGAGAGGGTGCGCTTCAAGATCAGATCGTTCTCGCACGGTTCGATGCCGGCTTCGACAAGCCGCGGATTTAATTTCTGCAAATCGTTTCCACTGAAAACAGCTTCCACCGTGCAAACATCAGCCCCGGTGCGGATCAGCGATTTATCCCCGCGCTCACCCAGCAAAAGTTGCAGCGCGCCGATGATGATCGATTTTCCCGCGCCGGTCTCACCAGTGACCGCGATAAAGCCCGGAGCGATCTGCCACTCGAGCTCTTCGACGAGCGCGAGATTCTTGATTCGTAGCAAGATGAGAACGGCAGGCATTCGCGAAAGTTAATGGTTGAGAGTTGAGAGTCAGGGTTTTGAAGATTTCAAACCGTCAGCAATCAGCTTTCAACCCTTGAAAACCGCCGGTCCGTTTTCCCGAACAGCCCAGGCGATTGTGGTCAATCGCCCCTACCAGGATTGATATCGAACATTCATTCGCGTAATCCGCGGGAAGAAAATCTCACCGAATAATTCCGCGTTCGCTTTGTTCGATGAATTGGATGATCTCGGTGATCTCTTCGGTTTGCGGTAATTCTTTCTGCATCGCTTCGATGGCCTGGCGGGTGTTGTATTTCGATCGGTAAATCAGGCGGAATGCTTCCTTGATTAGTTTCACGCTTTCGGGCGCGAAATTTTTTCGTTCCAATCCAACGAGATTGATTCCGCGAATTTCGGCCGGGTTACCGTCGGCGATCATGAACGGCGGAACGTCTTGCACGATTTTGGAACAGCCGCCGGTGATGGCGAACCGTCCGATCCGGCAAAATTGATGTACGGCGGTGAGTCCGCCCATCATGGCATGATCGCCGACCCGCACATGACCACCCAATGTACCGTTGTTCGAAAAGATGACGTGATCACCGACGGTGCAATCGTGCCCGATATGACTGTAAGCGAGAAAATTTCCGCGGTTGCCGATCCGTGTTTTGCCCTCGGGCATCGTGCTGCGGTGTGCTGTTACGAATTCGCGAAATGTGTTTTCGTCACCAATTTCCAAATACGTCGGTTCGCCGCGATATTTTAAATCCTGCGTTTGCTGGCCGATGGAGCAGTAGGCGTAGAATCTGTTTTTTGCTCCGGCCTTCATCGGCCCGCACAGGCTGACGTGATGTTGCAGCCAGCAATTTGGCCCGAGGACTACATCGGGTCCGATCACGCAGTATGACCCGACGATTGTTCCTGCACCGATTTCCGCCCCCGGGTCAATGATCGCAGTGGGATGAATCTGGACGTCAGACATAATGACGAATGACTTTGTCATTCTCTTCATTTATCCAAAAACGTGAACATTAGTTCGGCTTCGGAGACGATGGCGTCATTGACGACGCAATGGCATTTCGCCTTTGCCAGGCGTTCGCCGCGCGATTTGGTGAGCTCGGCGTGGATGAAAATCGTGTCGCCCGGCAAAACGGGTTTGCGGAATTTCACTTCGTCCGCGCTCATGAAATAGCCGATGCGACTGGTGGTTTTCGCCAGTTTGAAGAGCAGAATGCTCGCTACCTGCGCCATTGCTTCCACCTGCATCACGCCAGGCATCACCGGATGACCGGGGAAATGACCTTGAAAGAACGGCTCGTTAATCGTGACGGTTTTAACGCCGACACATTTGGTTTCAGTTTCGAAGCTGATGATGCGATCGACCATGAGAAACGGGAAACGATGCGGCAAAATCTGCATCACCTGGTCCGTATCGAGTCCTCCATCGCCACTTGGGATTGTTCGCGGCGCGGCCACAGCGCTTCTGCGGGTCTGTTCGCGCGCGATTGACCGCGCCAGGTCGGCGTTGGTGGCATGACCAGGCCTCACCGCCACCACATGACCGCGAATACGCCGTCCGACCAAAGCGAGGTCACCGATGATGTCGAGAATTTTATGGCGGACGAATTCGTCAGGGAAACGTAACGGTTCCTTGCTTAGCACCGCTTCCCCGCGCACGACGATCGCGTTTTCAAGGCTGCCCCCTTTGATGAGATTTTTGTCCATCAGTTGCTTCACATCTTCGTAAAAAACAAATGTGCGGGCCGGAGCGATCTCGCGTTCGAAAACTGCGGGCGTGACTTCCACCGACAAAAACTGCGCGAACCGATTGTTTGGTCCGGCTTGCGTGCACGAGATGCGGAACCTGTCGTCCGGCAACAAAATCAGCAGCGCGCCCGTTTTAGATTCCACGTGCATCGTGTCGCGCACGTCAAAAAATTTTCGCGGCTCTTCCTGCGCGGTCACGCCAGCCTTCCTGATTAGATCGACGTAGGCTTGCGCGCTGCCGTCGCCGATTGGCGGTTCGTTTGCGTCCATTTCCACAATGGCGTTGTCCACGCCCATCGCGCAGAGCGCGGCCAGCACGTGCTCGACCGTGTGCACGCGGATGGAGCCTTCGCCTATCGTCGTAGCGCGCTCGACCATCTTCAGATTCTCGATCTTTGCGTCGATGGTCGGCTCGTCCTGCAGATCCTTGCGTTTGAATTTGATTCCATAGTCCGCCGGCGCGGGATGAAGTTTGAGCGCGACCTTTTCGCCGGTGTGCAGGGCGGTGCCGCTCAAACTGGCGGTCTTGCTAAGGGTATGTTGAAGGTCGGGCGTTACGGCCATTTGGACTAGCAATCGCTTGCGTTGTAGCGGTGCTTGTGTCAAGCACCGTTCTTTGATGTCGGCGGCCACCCGCCTTCGCCAAGGCTTCGGCGTGGCAGGGCAGACCGCAGCTACAGCTCATTTGAGTTCAATTTCGCCACAATCAAAGGCCATCATGTTGTTCACATTCGAAATGCGGAATTGACGCACCGTTGTTCCGTCATCCTGCCAGACATCGACTGCATTCTCGCCTTTCTTTGAGATCCCTGCGCGAATCAAATTCTGGGTCTCACTCACCGTAATCAGCGGCAGTTCGTCACTCGTTTTCAAATAGCTTCCATCGCTATCAAATCCAATGCCGATATCAACGATCGATGTTTTATCATTGCGCAAGGGGTTTGGGACAAGTCTCACTTTGGCGGTGCGAGTTGCGTTATTTTCTATCACCGCTGGCGGAGCCTGACCGAGATCTTCTACCTTAAGCGAACCCACCAGGTAGCCGTGCGCGTGATATTTTCCAGCGGGCAAGTCTTCATCCTCATCGTTCTTGCCGTCCCATTGCGTTACCAGTGCGTCCGCGCCGATTGCGAATTCGTCTAGTTTCGATTCCTGATGCAGAACGCGCATCAGTTTGCCGGTGCTATCATAAACGCCAAGACTGATTGTCCCTTCCATGGGCGGTGGAACGAAACTGATCCGAACACTTCTGGCGGGTGAAGGCGTTTGCGCTGCAGCGGGCGCGGGTGCGGGCGACCCAGACGAAATCGAAGTAGAAGGAGATGTCTCATCTATCGCCGAAGAAGTCGGGGCGGGTGATTCCTGCGCGAGCGTTTGGCAGATCGATGCTAGAGCGATCAAAATCGCGAAATTAGCTCGTTTTGTCATGTCGACCGAAGTGGGGACATCTCTGGCTGTCGGGAAATCAGTGAGAGAATGTCGAGAGATTCCTCGACCTCGCTCGGAATGACAAGTGGGCTAAGCATAGTAACGCCAATTCACATTCGAGAACAGATTGTCGCGCCGTTCGCACTCATGCAGAAATTCGTCATCGACGTCATTAGTGACAAACTGATCGTGTAAACGGTTGAAGCGAGCAAGATGATCAACCGTGCGTTTAGTGGCGTACTCCCGCGCGGTCCCGGTTTTGATCAAAAATGCCCAATCACTCGCCTGGGCGAGCAAAAGTTCGCGGGCGAGTTGTTTGAGTACGCGATCGGAAATATCCGTCACATTCGACCCACCCATCGCATAGCGCCGCGCGATCCCTGTCATCTTTTGGGCTGCGATCTGCAATTGCGGATAAATCCAAGCGTTACTGGAATCGAGCCATACGGCCAGATGGCCCTTCTCGCCCCAGGTGGATGCGGCAGGTTCAACGATCTGCTGCGTAGGATGCGTCGCCAGAAATTCGCTTGGCGTAGTGAGCTGCAAATCCGGTTCGCTTGCCGCCTGGCGGATGAATTGCTCCAAGAAAATTGGCCCTTCGAACCACCAATGCCCAAATAATTCAGCATCGAAGGGAGCGACAACGATCGGGTCAAAACCCGATTCGCTGATTTCGCCAATTTGCTGTCGGCGCTGTTCGAGAAAGTGACTCGCGTGCCTCGCCGTCGCATCTTTCGCTGCCGCGCGATCATACAACTGTTTCTCATCACCGCGGCCGGTGATCCGATGATATTTGACGCCGGAAAATTTTCTGCTCCCGCGTGTGATTGGTCCCAAGTGTTCCATGGGAAGATCGAAACCAATATCGCGATAAAATTCCCGGTACGCTGGATCGCCCGGATAACCTTCGTGCGCGCTCCAGACTTGCCGACTTGTGTCAGGGTCCCGCGCAAACGCAGCCGGCCCCGCAGGCGTATAACAGGGCGCATAAATCGAGCGGCGTGGTGGCGGTTTTCCAAATAATAAGCCGTGTGCGTCGAGAACGAACCAGCGAATATTCGCCTCCTGCAAGACTGCTTCCAAGCCCGGCGCGTAAGCGCATTCTGGCAACCAAAAACCGCTTGGCTCCGCATCGAAGAGATCGACATACACATCGCGTCCGGTCAGAACCTGCGCACGCGCCGCTGGATATTGTGTTGTAGCCGCGGGCGTTGACCGCAGTGGCGCCGTGTGCAGTGAGGCTTTGTCCCGGCCGAGGTCGGCGCCCGCGGCTACTTGCTGTTGAAGAATGGGAAGCACGCCGTGCGTGGCGGCGCTGGCGATGATTTCAAGCGCCCCCGTTTCGCGTAGCTCCCGAAAAACAGAGAGCAAATCGCATTTCCATTCCTCGACAAAGAGACGGCGGTTCTCCGAGAACAGCTCGAAATAAAAGTTAGCGAGTTCGCGAAGCTGGGGATGCTTACGGTTCCGGCTTTGTTCGCCCGCAGTGAGATCGATCAACGCGTCGAGGTGCCGCACATAACGCTCGCGCAAAAGCTGATCCTCGAGCATCGCGCACAGTGTTGGCGTTAACGACATCGTGAGTTTGAACGGCACCGAGTCGTCCACCAAACGCTGCATTACGCGCAGTAGCGGAATGTAAGTCTCCGTTATCGCCTCGAAGAACCAGTCTTCTTCGAGGAAATGCTCGTGTTCGGGATGGCGAACGAACGGAAGATGCGCGTGGAGGATGAGGGCGAGGTGACCGGAAAACATTGCGGATTTCGGAGTGCGGATTGCCGATTGATGAGCTAGTCGCCGGCTTTAAAATCCGCAATCCGCAATCGCCAATCCGAAATCGTTAGAGTGTCCGGCAAAAGTCTTGGAAGCGATCCAGACCTTTTTTGATCACGTCCAGGCTTGTAGCGTAGCTGAAACGGACAGTGCGGTCGTCGCCGAAGGCGGCTCCAGGAACTACGGCGACGCTGGCTTTACTAAGCAGACGGTCGGCGAAATTTTGAGATGTCAGGCCGAGCTGACTAACGTTAACCAACACATAAAAAGCGCCCTGCGGTTTGATCGCGGTCACGTTAGGGATCTTCGAGATGCGATCGAACATGTAATTGCGACGCATGTCGAATTCCTCGCGCATATCGGTGACCGATTGTTGATCACCTCTTAGCGCGGCCAGCGCGCCATATTGCGAGAAGGACGACGGATTCGAGGTGGTATGGCTTTGGATTGAATCGACCGCTTTGGCCACCGCTTCCGGCGCCGCCATGTAACCGAGGCGCCACCCTGTCATGGCGTATGTTTTGCTGAAGCCGTTCACAGTGATTGTGAGATCGTACGCTTCCTTCGAGAGCGACGCGATACTCGCATGTTTTGCGTCGTCATAAACGAGTTTCTCGTAAATTTCGTCGGATAAAATGTAAATGTCTTCGCCGGCGGCGACATCGACGATTGCCTGCAATTCTTCGCGTGTATAAACAGAGCCAGTCGGATTGCTGGGACTATTCATGATCAGCATCTTGGTGCGCGGCGTCATTGCATTTTCGAAATCCTCGGCGCGCATTTTCCAGGCGTTGCGCTCACTGGTAGGCACAATCACCGGTTCGGCGCCGACTAATCGGACCATCTCCGGATAACTGACCCAATAAGGCGCGGGGATGATGACTTCGTCACCGGGCTGGCACGTTGCGAGAATCGCGTTGTAACATGAATGCTTCGCGCCATTGCTTACAATGATTTGGGCGGCGCGGTAACTTAGCCCATTGTCGTTCGCCAACTTTTCCGCGATTGCCTGACGCAACTCCGGGATGCCGGCGCTTGGCGTATATTTTGTAAAACCAGCCTCCAACGCCTCGATCGCGGCTTTCTTTATGTGTTCGGGCGTATCGAAATCCGGTTCGCCTGCGCCGAAGCCGCACACATCAATGCCTTCGGCCTTCATGGCTTTGGCTTTGCTATCAATCGAGAGAGTGAGCGAGGGAGTCAGTTGAGCGGCGCGTTCGGAAATTTCCATGGGTGTCAGCTTATTCAAAATGGGAGCGCAAACTATTGGCGGTGGTAGAAGTTTTCAATCAGAGGTTTGAAATTATTCTCCTCAATTTGGATGATTGCCATTTCGCGTTTCGCGTTCTCAATGGAATCCGAGGCATGCGCGGCATTGATCATGATCGTCTGTCCAAATTCGCGGCGAATTGATCCTGGTGGAGCCTTGGCCGGGTCGGTCGGACCAAGCACGTCGCGAATCTTGCGCACGGCATCGACGCCCTGATAAACAATGGCGATTGATTTTTCCGTTCCCGGAGCGTCGCTTTCCTGCGTCGGACAATCACTTGGCTTTCGGCCAGCCATGAATTCAATAATGCTTTCCCAGTTTTCGCGGCCGCTTGTCGGGCCAAGTTTTTTCTCAAGGACTGGGAGCACAGGTCCGTAGAAGTCTTCTGCCTGGGCGACGCTCATGCAGTGCACCTTAAAGCCGATGATGGTGAGGCCGGATCGCGAAAACACTTCGATGACTCCGCCTGGCCGGAGATTTGGGAACTTGAAATTGTCGGGCTTGATCAGGACGAGCGTTTTTTCAATTTGCGCGTCGGTGGGAAAGGGGACGGTGCGATCCAGGATGCCGCCGTCGGAATCGGAAAATTCGGCCCAGAGTTTTAGACCGCGCTCGACTGCTTTTGGATCGAAAGCTGCGAGCACGCCAGGCTCAAAATAAGTTACGCTACCTGAATCATCGGTAATGTAATCGCCGTAGGTGTCACGAATGGTTTCGCCGCTGGTGCGCTCATGTACGATGTGGCCGACGGTGCGACGAATCTTTTCAACCGCGTCCGCGCCACGAAAAATGAGGAACAACACACGCGCGTGCTGACCGTCCTTTTCTCCGGTGAAATTTTTCAGGACGTACTCGCGAATCAGCTCCTGGGTCGCGCGATGACGCGGATCGGTTTCCGTCACGATCGTGTCGGCGTAGCGCTTTGCCAATTCTGCACTGGGCGAAAACATTCGTCCGCCGACCAGATCGAGTCCGGTGCGGGAAATCAGCCGGCCAACAATACCGCCGGTGCGCGATTTGCGCATCGAGTATGGCGTAACGATGACGTACGCGAGCTCTTCAGTTTGCATTCATGTTACTCTAGCGGCGGTCGACGAGCGCCGCAAAATTCTTCTCCCAATGCAATGCAGTAGGGAAATAGACAGAATCTGCGTTTGGCAGCGTCTTGAATATAAAGACTGTCTGTCGTGAAACGATTTTACCTATGTGCGGTTTTTCTGGTGTTTTGTTCTGCACAGGCTGGGTTACCGCCGCTTATTCCGCGAGAAATCTTGTTCGGCAACCCGGCGCGGACGGACCCGAAAATCTCGCCCGATGGTTCGCGGCTGAGCTGGCTCGCGCCCGACAAAAGCAATACGCTGAATGTCTGGGCGAGCACGCTCGACGGCACGAACCCACATTGCGTGACGAACGAAACCGCCGACCCGATTGAATGGTACACCTGGGCCGGAGACGGGAAACACGTCCTCTATCTTCACGACAATGCCGGCGACGAGATTCCGCATCTTTTCTCAGCCGACCTAACGAACGGCAACGTGCGCGATCTCACACCGTTCCGCGGTGTGCGCGCGCAAAATGTGCTCACCGATTCGCGGCATCCGGATTCTGCCTTGGTCGCGCTCAATTTGCGCGATCGAAACGTCTTCGACATGTACCGCGTGGACCTGCAAACCGGCGCGATTGCCCTCGAAGCTCAGAACCCCGGGGAGGTACTCACGTGGAAAGCCGATAATAATTTCGTCATTCGCGCCGCCACTGCCTTCGACGGGAAGAGTGGTCGCACGATTATTCGCGTGCGCGATGCAGCTGATAAGCCGTGGCGCGACCTTGTGGTGATGCCCTTTGAGCGGGCGCTGTTTGCCGGACAAGTCGTGAACGGGTCGCTCATTGTCGGCTTCGATCCCGATGGCAAAAGCCTGTTGATCGTTTCAGCACTGCATTCGGACAAGGGCAGATTGTTGCGGGTCGATTTGCAGGACGGTCACGAGCTTGGAGTGATCGCTGAAGATCCGCACTGCGACGTCGAATTTGTCGATGTCGGCCGCCTTGGAATGGAGCCGGGTGTGATTTTGCATCCCGTCACGGACGCGCTCCAAGCCGTCCAGTTCAACTACACCACGCGGTATTGGTTCTTCGTCGATCCTCAATTGAAGGCAGATTTCGAGGTGATCAGTCGCGACGTGCCGGGCTTTATCGATCTGGTTAGTCGCGACAACGCCGATCGAATTTGGATTGTCGCGATCCGGCGGAGTGATGCGCCGGGCAAGTTCTATACTTTTAATCGAGATAAAAAAAAGCTGACGCCGCTCTTCAATGAGAATCCCGATCTGGCTAAATTTAAGCTCGCAGCAAAACAACCGGTCGTGATCAAGGCGCGTGATGGCCTGGAGTTGGTAAGCTACCTAACGACTCCGGTCGGAATCGAACCAAAGAAGCTGCCAATGGTTCTACTGATTCACGGCGGGCCCTGGGACCGTGATTCCAACGATTATGATCAGGAGGTGCAATTTCTAGCCAACCGCGGCTATGCGGTGCTGCAAGTGAACTATCGCGGCTCGACCGGTTTCGGGATCAAGTTCTTCAATGCCGGGGACCTTCAGGTTGGGCTTGGGATGATCGAAGATGTTATCGATGGAGCGCGTTGGGCCGTGGATCAAGGCATCGCTGATCCCAAGAAGCTCGCGGCGATGGGTGGCTCGGGCGGAGGCTTCGCCACGTTGCGAGCACTGGAAATGCGGCCGGACCTTTTCGCCTGTGGCGTTGATGAATTTGGGCCTGCCGACGAAGGGATGGGCTTGCGTTTGTTTCCAAAATACTGGTCAAACATCGTGGCGCGTTGGCGTCGGCGCGAGGGAGATGTCGATCATGATGAGAACTGGAATCGAAAAATCTCGCCGCTTTACCACACCGACGCGATCCGAGCACCGCTGCTCATCGGTCAGGGCAAAAATGATCCGCGAGTTACGATCGAGAATGCGGACGCGATGGTCGCAGCGTTGCGCAAAGCAAAACGCGAAGTGACGTACGTGGTCTATTCGGCCGAAGGACACGGTTTCGCTCGGCCGGAAAACCAATTCGATTTTTACGGCCGCGTTGAAGAGTTCCTCGTCAAGCATCTCGGCGGCCGCGCGGAACCATGGAAGAAAATCACGGGTGCGACCGCGGAGCTGAGGTAGGGCGCGACTGCCGGGCGCGGCGCAATTGCATCGCAGCACGGTTCGCATGGCAACGCCCCGATGTGTCTCCTCGGAGGGGCTTATTTTTTCTCGGGCGCTTTTTCACCCATCTTCTGCGCCAGACCGGCGGCGTA
>Ga0182037_10001203_pt1 | contig 13451 bp, 16 predicted proteins | sample sta12Cox44000082_FD_125974 | JGI IMG/M metagenome (GOLD analysis project Ga0182037, IMG submission 125974) | Lab enrichment of tropical soil microbial communities from Luquillo Experimental Forest, Puerto Rico - statoxic.12C.oxic.44.000.082 | ecosystem: Environmental > Terrestrial > Soil >... | reverse complement strand
GCCTACAACACCGTCGTGCCCTCCTCGGGCAAGGTGTTGACCGGCGGTGTCGACGCCAATGCGCTGCAGCGTCCAAAGCGCTTTTTCGGCGCCGCGCGCAACATCGAGGAAGGCGGCTCGCTGACCATCATCGCGACCGCACTGATCGATACCGGGTCGCGCATGGATGACGTGATCTTTGAAGAATTCAAGGGCACGGGCAACATGGAAATCATTCTCGACCGTAAGCTGGTCGACAAGCGGACCTTCCCGGCCATCGATATTCAGCGCTCGGGCACGCGCAAAGAAGAGTTGCTGATTCCGAAGGAAGACCTGACCCGGATTTGGGTGCTGCGCAAAGTGCTGAACCCGCTGAGTCCGGTGGAAGCCATGGAGTTGCTGATCGAGCGTCTGGCAAAGACGACGACCAACAGCGAGTTCCTGGCGAAGATGAGCCAGTTGTAGCGCGATCGACAATTTGTAGTTCGGAGGTGAAAGCGAGGACTTCGGTCCTCGCTTTTGGTTTTTTTGGGGGAAGCGAGGTCGGGGAAGGAACGCGTCTTCGGCAAATCGGGTCAGGCCCTCGCGACGCGGGCGCTACATGTCGAGGGGAGAGGCCTGAACATATAATGGAGATGCGCGTTCATCCTGTTTGCTCGGGGGTGGGTGGTGGCTAAACCGTTTTTCTCGCTGATTCTCGGCATGATGCTTTGCGGCAGCAGCCTGCTGGCTCAGGTGCAGAATCCTAAAATGCCACCCATGCCCATGCCCCAGGGGCAGCAGCAGTCGGAACCGGAAGATCCAGCCAAGGCAAAGCTAGAGCGAGAACTGGCCAAGAAGGCGAACCAGGAGCGGCAAGCGGCACTCAGGCGCGACACGGAAAAGCTGTTGAAGCTGGCTACTGAGCTGAAGGATTACGTGGACAAGACCAACGAAAGCGTCCTTTCCCTGGATGTCGTCAAGAAAGCCGAAGAGATCGAGAAGCTCGCTCACAGCGTCAAAGAGAAAATGAAAGCAAACTAGCCGTGTGAGAAGGAATTCACTCCCCACAGGCCCCAAAAGGGGCAGGCAGTTCCACGTGAGACCGTATCGGCTAAAGCGATACCCAGATACAAAATTACCCATTGGGCAACATGCGATGCTGTGATTGTCAGCAAATGGGGGGCAGCCTGGACTTTCCACATCTTGGTGAGTGGATCTTCTAGTTGCAACTAGCTTGCAATTGTAAGAGAATGTTTACATGCCCATGCCTCAGACAGAGACTCCCGGCCGCTTGCAGGCCGAACTGATGTCGCGCGGACTGCGCATGACGCGGCAGCGCCGGACCATCCTGCAGGTCGTGGAGACGGCTAAGCAGCACCTCGACGCCAGCCAGATCCTGCGCAAAGCGAAGCAGGTGGATCCGCAGATCGACCGGGTCACCGTCTACCGCACGTTGAACCTTCTGAAGCGCCACGGATTGGTCGACGAACTGGACCTCATGCATCTGCAGGGAGAGAAGCATTATTACGAGCGGCGTCCCCAGCGTGACCACATCCATATGGCCTGCCTGCGCTGCGGCAAAATCGCTGAATTCGAGAGCGACTTGTTTGACCGGCTGAAAGGACAGATCCAGCGTGATTGCCGCTTCCACATCGTGGTGAGCCGCCTGGAAGTGGGTGGCTACTGCGGGCAGTGCCGGACGGGCTCTTCGGCATAGTCCTGCCTGTTGCATCTGGTTGCAAATACTCTGAAACACAAAGTGCACCGGGAGATTGACCCCTGCCTTGCGGGGTGGTTAGTATTTGGAGTGGAATTTATATGCAAATCAGTTGCAACTAGGAAATCGTCCTTGCGATCGCTCATCGTTTTGTTGCTTATGCTGGGCGCATCTTCTTTTTTGAGCGCCCAGGAAAGTCCTTACTTCGTCACCTACGATCATCACCTGGAGGAGTCGGGGAATCTGGAACTGGAAGTGTTCACGACTTCCGGGATTCCAAGATCCGGGCAACAGGCCTACGTGGCTCCGTATATGGAATTGGAGTACGGCGTAACGGGGCGCTGGACTTCGGAACTCTATCTCGAAGGGCAGGGCACGCTCGGGGACAGCGCTGTGTTCACTGGCTGGCGGATCGAGAACCGGTTCCGGCCCCTGAAGCGGGAACACTGGATCAATCCGATTCTGTACCTCGAGTATGAGAGCACGAGCGAGGCGTCGCGCATTCAGAAGGAAATTGTGGATGGCGGGCCCGACGTGCTTTCCCCGAACTCGCAGTTGCAGGCCAACAAGAACCACGAACTGGAAGCGAAGTTGATCCTGTCGGGGACCCCGCACGACTGGAACATTTCCGGAAACTTCATCACCGAGAAGAACCTTTCGCGGGGCGAGGGATTCGAGTTTGGGTATGCTTTTGGCGTGGCGCGTCCACTGGCAACGTTGGCTTCAGGCAACGTATGCCACTTCTGCAGGGAGAACTTCATCGCCGGCATGGAAATATACGGCGGCTTGGGTAGCACCCAGGACGGATTCGGTCCGAAGAATAAGGTGCACTACGTGGCGCCAGTGGTGTCGTGGCAGGTGAGCGAGAATGGTTCGCTGCGTTTTTCTCCGGGGTTTGCGCTGACGGGCGATGGCAGTCCAGTTCTGTTGCGCCTCGGCTACAGTTACGAGGTTCGCGGATTCGGCAGCAAGGTGGCGCGCCTGTGGGGAGGCGGACGGTGAGGACGATCGCGATTCTTGGGGCGCTAGGTGCTGTGTTCGTGGCAGTGACACTGGTGGGGCAGAACACAGCCTATGAACAGGACCCCAGTTGGCGCGCTCCGGCAGAGGCCGTTGCCAAAAAGAATCCGTTGGCAAGCAAGCCTGAAGCGGCGGCGGGCGGAGAGAAGCTGTTCAGGAGGAATTGCGTGGAGTGCCATGGCGAGGACGGCAGTGGACTGGTGAAGAAGCATGCCGCCGATTTGCAGCTAACCAAGGTGCAGGAGCAGAGCGACGGGGCGCTGTTTTGGAAAATCACGAACGGGAATCCGGATCGCGGGATGCCTTCGTTCAGCCGCTTGCCGGAGTTGCAGCGGTGGCAGTTGGTGTTGTATTTGCGGAGGCTCAAACCGCTGCAATGAGCTCGCCGTTCACTATCCTTGATTGCTCCCACCCGAAATGCTTCAAGTTGAGAGGAGCAGGGAGACGCAGCACGCAAGTGCAGGAGACAAGCATCCACAACGTTCTAATTTGGATGTGAACAAGGGTGGAGCAATGACCTCGGTAGGAGATACATCACACTGAGCCACAATGCCGATCTCACCAGCCCTCGGAATGCTGGCGTTCGGTTGTGGAGCGTCAAACCCAAGCAGACAAATGTAAGACAAAGAGTACTTTCAAAAGTCGTGCCAATGGTGAGTCCCCACCAGAAGAGGTTTTTGATCACCGGGTACGATAACAGCACTGCAACAGCAAGGAATAGCCATCGATCGGTCTAGTAGTTGACGGTCATTCATCGGAGGAACGAGGATGTGAAGTTTCTTGCCCGTATGCTTTCTGGGATTTTACGTGACTGCTTCGCGATGTTTGTCGGCCCACCACGCCCAGGGATAACGATCCACATGCTGAGCGCTCCCCATGCCATCGATCGAACGCCGGGTGGCGCGCCCGCCAAGAGGCTGGCAACCCAGCCGATGAACGAAAATCCCATCAAAGCCCAGAAGGCGTAGCGGCCGATGTGGTCACGTGCGCGGGTGATATCTAGGTAGAGCCAGATCCCGGTTGCGAAGATCGCGACTTCAAGGACAATCTCGGGCACCCAATAGTTCCAGAGCCCCCAGCCAAATTTCGGGCCGCCCGGCCACAGCGGGAGGTCAGGCCGGTGTACCAGGAGATCGAGCACCCAGTGGCTCGGGACAGCCAGGCCAACGATCAAAGCATCGTTCCAGTTTCGGCGAATGGCGTAGTAGAGCCCTCCGACCAACAGAGCCCATCCGACCGAAGTTAGCAAGCTGTGAGAAATCGGGTAGTCACAAAAGTCGAAGGGCGACATGCGCGTGATTCCCGGCGCTATGCGCACATGTTCAAGGCCCAGCAACAGGAAGATGGGCCATATGAGATCGAGGAATTGAGCGGCGAAGAAGAGCGTTCCGAGTGACGTGCGAGGCGCGAGCTTTTTGGCGGCTAGACCAACTCCGAAATGGCCGATGAACATGGGGGTACGGTAGCACAGCTGCGAGCTTGAGCCGCGAGCGTCGAGCGAACCTCGCGGCTGAGGCGACTAACGGACAAACGGCGGCCGGCAGGAGTGTCCACCCCACACGAGAAAGGCCATCCGGTGAGCCGGATGGCCTTGCTAAACACAGAATATCTGTCAGTCGCGTCTAGTCGGCGGCGGCCGAGGCGGCCTTCGGCGCAGGCTCTTCCGAGCCGATGCGCATGCCGTAGAACGAGCGGTAGACGAATGCGACCGATACCAGGAAGAAGATCAACGCGAAGGCGTGGGTCAGAGCAGAACCCTTTTCCGCAAAGGACACGGCGAGTTCGACCGCGAGCAGTCCGAACAGCGTCGTGAACTTGATTACGGGGTTGAGCGCGACCGAGGACGTGTCTTTGAACGGATCGCCGACCGTATCGCCGACCACAGTGGCGGCGTGCAGTTCAGTGCCCTTCTGCTTGAGTTCGACCTCGACAATCTTCTTGGCATTGTCCCATGCGCCGCCGGCGTTGGCCATGAAGATAGCCTGGTAGAGCCCGAAGATCGCGATCGAGATCAGATAGCCGATGAAGAAGAAGGGCTCAATGAAAGCGAAGGCCAGGGTGGCGAAGAACACTGCGAGAAAGATGTTGAACATGCCTTTCTGCGCATAGCGAGTGCAGATCTCCACGACCTTCTTGCTGTCGCTGACCGAGGCCTTCTCGACGCCCTCCAGGCGAATATTCGCCTTGATGAATTCGACGGCACGGTAGGCGCCGGTGGAGACCGCTTGCGTGGAGGCCCCGGTGAACCAGTAGATCATGGCTCCACCGGTGATCAGGCCAAGCACAAAGGGAGCATGCAACAGCGACAGGCTGTTGACATTAGAGGTCAGTCCGCTGGTGAGCGCCATGATGATGGAGAAGATCATGGTGGTCGCGCCTACGACGGCGGTTCCGATCAACACGGGCTTGGCCGTTGCCTTGAAGGTGTTGCCGGCACCGTCGTTTTCTTCCAGCAGATCTTTGGCGCGCGAGAAGTTGACGTCGAAGCCGTAGGTCTTCTTGATTTCCTGTTCGACGTTGGGTACCTGCTCGATCAGCGACAACTCATAAACCGATTGCGCGTTGTCAGTCACTGGGCCGTAGGAGTCGACCGCAATGGTGACCGGGCCCATGCCGAGGAAGCCGAAGGCAACCAGGCCGAACGCAAACACGGCGGAGGCGACCATCAGGGCCGACAGTCCCATGGTGCTGACGTAGTAGGCGACCGACATCAGGGCGACCATCGAGAGGCCGAGCCAGTAGGCGGAGAAGTTTCCGGCGACGAATCCGGAGAGAATCCCGAGCGATGCCCCGCCTTCCTGCGCAGAGGTGACCACTTCGCGCACGTGGCGTGATTCGGTGGAAGTGAAGGCCTTCACCAGTTCGGGAATGATGGCGCCGGCGAGAGTGCCGCAAGAGATGATGGAAGCGAGCTTCCACCAGAGCGAAGTGTCGCCGCCGAGGTCGGGGATGATGAGCGCAGAAACAATATAAGTAAGAACGATCGAGACGATCGAGGTGATCCAGACCAGCGACGTCAGAGGCGCCTCGAAGTTCATGTGGTCGGCCTTGCCATAGCGGGCTTTGGCGATGGCGCCATTGATGAAGTAGGCCGCTGCGCTGGCGACCAGCATCATGATGCGCATGACAAAGATCCAGACCAGCAGTTGCACCTGGACTGTCGGGTTCTTCACAGCGAGCAGGATGAAGGTGATGAGGGCAACGCCGGTGACGCCGTAGGTTTCGAAGCCGTCGGCGGAAGGGCCGACCGAGTCGCCCGCGTTGTCGCCGGTGCAATCGGCGATCACGCCCGGATTCCGGGCATCGTCTTCTTTAATCTTGAAGACGATCTTCATTAAGTCGGAGCCGATGTCGGCGATCTTGGTGAAAATGCCGCCGGCGATCCGGAGCGCGGCCGCGCCGAGAGACTCGCCAATGGCGAACCCAATGAAGCAGGGGCCGGCGTAATCTCCGGGCACAAAGAGAAGGATGAACAGCATGATCAGCAGTTCGACAGAAATCAACATCATCCCGATGCTCATGCCGGCTTCCAGCGGAATTTGATAGATGGAGTAGGGCTTGCCTTTGAGTCCGGCAAAAGCGGTGCGCGAGTTGGCGAAGGTGTTGACGCGAATGCCGAACCAGGCCACGCCGTAGCTACCGGCGATGCCGACCAGGCTGAACATCAGGATGATGGGCAGGGTGACACCGACGGATTTGCCGGGCACGGGCGCGAGCCATCCGAAGTAGGCGGCGATGATGACCGCGATAAACGCCCATAGAACAAGGATGAACTTCCCTTGCGTGATGAGGTAGGTCTTGCAGGTCTCGTAGATCAGCTCGGAGATTTCGAGCATGGCGCGATGCACGGGCAGGTTTTTCAGCTTGGTGAAGATGACCATGCCAAAGCCGAGGCCGAAAACACAGAACAGCAGGCCGACCATCAGGAGTTTGTGGCCGTCGATACCGCCGAGGAACGGGACTTGTGAGAGGTCGGGAAGTTTCAGCGATGCTTCGCCTCCGGCGCTTTCGCCAGACTGAGCGAGGGCAGAACTAGAGAGCAGCATAAGAGCAAAAACAGCAGCGGATGTCTTGCGAATTCGGCAGCCCAAGGACGTAGCTGTAGCCATCCAGGTGCGCATAGAGGAGTCCTCCGACAATGAACGTTTCGGGATTAGAGAGTGTTTTCGAGCCTCTGGCCAGCCAGCAACCGGTCCCGAACGCTCAGAAAACGGGCGCCGGGAGAGCGCAGGCTGGAGTTCCGAACACGCTTCCACTGCAAGACATGAATAGGAGTGCTGAGCTTGGCCGCGTCGGATTTACGTTTGCGCCGCAAGCGTCCGGAAGAGGAACCAGTCCCGTGACAGACTTCGGCTCAAGACGGGATTTTATAACACGTCGGAAAAGGCAGGTCAAACCCTCGAAAGGAATGTCTTCGCAGGAGGTCGGGTCCACGGTGCGAAGCACCTTATCGGGGTTTTGCGAAATCGGGAAACACGGTTTGTAAAAACGACGCTATTTTCAGCAGAGCAGGTGCTTTGATATTATGAGTCTGCAGTGAATCGGGCAGCGATTTCCTCGCGGCCCACGACACTCCTCAGTAGCTCAATGGCAGAGCATCCGGCTGTTAACCGGAGGGTTGTAGGTTCGAGTCCTACCTGAGGAGCCATTTTTTCAAGCAGATAACCGAAACCGCAATCACTTCTGCAATCAGTTATCCCGGGGAAACCGGCCCAGCGCCAGGTCAACGACCTTCGCGCCGGCCCGCTCCATTTCGTCCGTCACCACGTCGCCATAGATGTTGAACGTGGTCCTGATGTCGCTGTGCCGCATCATTTTCTGCGCCACGGCTACCGGCGTGCCCACGGCGTCAAGCCAAGAGAAGGATCGTGAACTCCGCTACCAGTCGGCGGCTGAGATGCGCGCCAACTTGAAGCGCTTGCAACGCGAGATTGGTTCCTCGCGCACTTCCGTGGTTGTCGACAACGCGCAGCCAGCAACCGCCGGCGCAGCCCCCTTGTCACCAGCTAAAGCGGGATCTAAGACCGTCGTGTCTCGCACGGTTTTCGCATCGAGTCTACTTGCGGTGGCCGCAAGCCTGCTTGCTGGCAAACTGCTCTCTTCGAAACCACCACCGCCGCCGCCGATCTATCGACAGCTGACCTTCCGCCGTGGCAGCATTCGGTCTGCCCGTTTTGCTCCGGATGGGCAGACTATTCTCTACAGCGCCGCATGGCAAGGCAATCCCACGGATGTGTTCACAGCCCGTCCGGAAGCACCGGAATCGCGCTCTATGGGACTCAGCCACACGCAGCTCATGTCCGTCTCCTCGCTCGCTGAGTTGGCCGTTCTGTTAGACAGCAAAGCCATCGGCACCTGGGTGAATATGGGCACGCTCGCCAGAGCGCCGTTTGCGGGCGGTGCTCCACGCGATGTGCTGGAGGAGGTGCAGTGGGCGGATTGGGCACCGGATGGCAGCAGCCTGGCAGTGGTGCGCGATTTCGGCGGAAAAAACCAGCTGGAATATCCAATAGGCAATGCCTCGGCCCGATTGCCTGCCTTTCGTGTTCAGCAACTTGGCGCGCTGCCGGTGTCTCTAAAGCGTAAAGAATAGCTCTCATATTCACGTTAATTGACACCCAAAGTGACACCAAGAAAGGGAGGGTCGGGAGTGCTGGCGCGGGCTTCTAAAAGGGGCAATCGAAGGTGATACCCCTTGGTAATCATGCCTCGCATGAATCATCCTTGACATGATTAGCATCTCAACATATTGTTGCCGCTGCGGTGATCAAGTCATTCGCAGACGCAGAAACGCGGGAGTTTTGGGAGACGGGCGAATCGAAGAAATGCCCGCCCGCCAATCTGCGAAAGGTAGCGAAACGGAAATTGCAAATGGTGGATGCTGCAAAGAAGCTGGATGACTTGAAAGTTCCGCCCGGTAACAAGCTCCATGCCCTAGAGGGCGACAGGGATGGACAGCACGCAATTTGGGTTAATGATCAATTTCGCGTGTGCTTCACGTGGCAAGATGGGGACGCTTATGGCGTGGAAATCACGGACTACCACTAAACGGAGGTCAGAAGTGAGCCTTGATCGTCGCATGGGTCCTGGCTGGAGCGTACATCCAGGGGAGATTTTGAAGATCGAGTTTCTTGATCCCCTGAATATATCCGGGTACGGGCTCGCGAAGGCTCTGGACGTTAATCCGCAGTCTATTAACGATATCGTTCTCGAAAAGCGCGGGATTAGCGCTGAGATGGCGGTCCGTCTTGGACGGTTTTTCGGCACCACGCCAGAGTTCTGGATCAACTTGCAATCTGCGTATGAGCTTTTCAAGGCCAACAACGATTTGAAGCGCGAGCTAGGAAAAATTCAGCCCCACAAAAAGGAAACAGCCGCGTAGACCAAAAACAGCGGGCTGAACAGGTGCTTGCAACACCTGCCCAGCCCTAACCAGTTCGCCTATTCAGGAGGCAAACGTGGCTGACACCCATTCTATTCACCTTGCCCCTAAAAGCTGAGCCTCCACCGAGCAGGCACTCCCTACAGTTTTCACTACACTGCCTTCTTCACATCGACCTTCCACTCTGTGGCCGTACTCTCGCAAAGAACCCCAATGACGATCCAGTCCTGGTCTTCGTAGGAGATCGTATCTCTCGCCACAGGTCGGGCCCAGTCCGTCGCCACCAAGTTCAGCCATTGGAATACCTGCTGCTTTGTGTCGGCGTCGAACACGGTCAAGTTGTAGTTATCAGCGTATGTCATTCACCCTTCTTTAGTTCTTCGCCCATCGCGCCTGAGCCGCTTTCCCGGGGTCTTCTCTGAACGCTGTCGCCCGGCCAGCTTCTTAGCTGAGGCTTTCCGCCTGTATAAATCGCGGGGATGAAATCTCCCGACATAAACGAATCAAACAAATCGGCCACTCCTGAAAGCCAATCTCTCAGAAATGGCCACGTGCATCACTACTCAGGCTCATGCACAACGACGACCATCCGCATCCACGGGTGGACACAGCATTCCCAGCGGGAAACTCCTACCGGCAGCGCAGAGCTTCCGGCAGTAGGCCCGGCTTCTGTGTTGCCAGCCTCCACAAACTGATTCGTCGGACTTTCAGGTTGCGGCGCCAGTGACCCGTTGGCCAGCACCTGAGCACACTCTGGCGCCAGGACGGGATTGCCCGAGAGGCCGTTAAGTCTGGTCTTAAAACCACCGCCAAATTGCGCAACCCGCGTGAACGTGTGAGTTTCACCGCCCATGTTTTGAACGGTGGTTTGGTCACCCGACGTAAGGTCGAGCCGGACTAACTTAAACGTTCCGGAGGTCGCGTCCAGCATCGGATTAAACCGCCAGGCCCCGGCAATCTGATCGGTTTGCAGTTCTCCGATGAAGTCAGAAAACAGGGTGTTTCCGTGTGGACCGACCACGCAGTGTCCGGCTCCCAGCGCAGCGTTGAAACTTGCTGGATCACAGGCGTCTCGCATGGTGATGGTCTTGGTTGATTGCGCGTTAGCGAGGCAGGCAAAAAGCACTGCCACACCGATTCCCAAAGTGAACCATCTCATATTCCCTCCAAAGGGGTTGTGTCCTTGCCAGCGTCGCTCGACGGCAGACGCGGGGACACACATTGGTTTGTCAAGGTGGCTATCGTCAAAGGGCAAAATGCAGATTTGCCGCGTTCGCAGTAACTTGCCGTCGAATACCGCTCTTTGCCGTGCCCTCGGTTCCCTGGTGTCGGCCACATCCGATCAATCTCGGCCGGGAGTTGAGCCAGCTTCCGGGCTGCGAGCGGACTGGCGAAAGAGCTGTTTCGGATACTGGTGGTGCACGACAGTACATGCATGAACTAGCGATTGCGCAGTGCACTCACAAGCATCTGGTCTGCAAGGATTGCGGTGCTACGGTCGAAGCGCAGTAAGTCCTTTGTCGGTCAGTCCATGCGCTCTTGCAGCCCATCTCCGGAGGCTTCCATGAAACGGGCTATCGTCCTGTTTGCTGCTGCTTTCGTTGGCCTGACATTCGCCGTCTCTGTAGCTAATGACCAAGGCATGGTCCCTTGGGTACACTGGATAAAACGTTGGCAGCCTTGCGTGGATCGGTTTCTACTGCATCCTCAAGTCGCTCAGGAAACGGGCTGGAGCGTGAGATAACCAGCGGCGGCGATGCTTCATTTCCCCCTAACACCAGTGCCACTGCCCATCGTTGACCCGCAAGTCATGCAGTGTCGGTTCCTCGCGATAGGTATTCTTTTGCCGCACGGTCACAGAGAAAGTCATGGCAAGGGCATCTCCTAAGTCAGGCGAGGCCATGCCGCGCTTCTTCATGTCCTCTTTCTTTTCAAGCTGGATCTGCTGCTTCGCGCTGTAGCCGTACTGCACGCCTGTCAGGTCAACATCCAGCTCGGGATCGTCGGGAATCTCTGCACCTGCCTTGAGCCATTCGGCCATCTTGGCCCAGACCTCGGCTCTGCGATTGAAGTAGGCAGCGGCATCCCATGGAGTGCTCCCACCATGGAACTCGTGAACATGAAAACCACGATGCCGCAATTGATCGACGACACCTGCGCCGAGGCCGTCCCCGTCGATAACCACTGCGTCGGGATGTTCAGAGTTTATGAACGCGATAACGCGCTCTGCGAGTTGAACGGTATCCACTCCGCTGAGCTTGGCAAGAATGCGAGCTTGCCTCCCCTGCCTGCAGAGGATCACAGACTTGTCATCGCCGAAGCGGGCAACGTCTACGCCTAGAATCTTCGGCAGATTGGAGAATCCGAAAGCCTTGTACTTCCTGCAAGCCGCTACCACATCACTCGAAATCAGTTGGCTTGACCCAGCCCTTGGACATTCCCCGCGCACACGCACCCTGACAAAATCAGAGTCCTCACCGTAGTCCGCGATCCACTCGGCGATCTGTTCTTTGTTTGTGAATCGGGATTCGCGGCTGTCTACCGAAAAGCGCTTCCAGCGTTCGCGCTCATTGCCGAACGTGATCCGCTGAAACTTTCCGGTGTTTCACGTGGGGTTGCCAAAGGCGAAAAACATCGGCTCGCCGTCTGAAAGTCCGCCCTCCGCAACTTGCCAGATCTGATCTGGGATAGCAGAGGCTTCATCGAAGAGATAGAAAGACGTGCTGTCCGCCGCGTGCTGGCCCGCGAATGCTTCCGAGTTCTCTTCCTTGCAAGAAAGAGCGGAAACATCTGAGCGTTGTAGTACATGCTGTCGCTCGTCACCTGAAACCAGTGCTTGTTAATCAGAAGCCTTGACCAGCGCTGAACCGTCGCCCAGGTCTTTGTACTCAACTGAGCGAACGTGTTCGCCGTCACGGAGCCGCGACAGTTAGGCCTGCTTGACAATATCCAGTGAACTAGCCATGCGGCGAGAACGCTCTTCCCTACGCCGTGACCGGATACGACACACATCCGAACCGGCGCAACCGGCTGGAATCCATCGAAGGCCCGCTGCTTTACCTGCTCGCCGAGTTCGATTAAGAACTCTTTCTGCCACTTGTCTGGGCCCTCATGATTCTGCAGAAACCCAGGCTTGCCCCACGGATAGGCGTACCGCACAAAGGCGAACGGGTCGGCATAAAAACTGGAGATGTCTTTATAAAGCTGGACTTCAGCGGCGTTGCCCTTACTGGACATTATCCCCTCCATCGGGCAATGCAAGCAGAACTTCCGGCTCTAAGGCGGAAGGCAGTCCCGCCCGCTTGCGACCCTCGAGTAGCATCTCCATCAGTGCCGGGCTTGGCCCGACTTCGAGCTTTTCAGTCCACATCTTTAGGTGCTTCCCGATCAACTCCGCCGCTTTGAGACGAGCTTGCATTTGCCAATGTCCCGCTCCGGCTTCCTTCGCGGCCTCAATGATGGAATGCAGTTCTTGCAAGACGGATTCCTGAGTCGTTTCCACCTTTTCCAGTCGCTTGGTAAGCTTGCGCTCAATTTCCCGCTGCACCTCGGGGTGTTTCATCAAGTCACAGGCAGTCTTATGGGCGCGGTTCTTGGAGAAGCCTGCTTTCCGGGCTGCTTCAGCCTTCCCGACACTCGGGTCGGCGCAGTACTCCATTACGAACAATTGCTGCCGCTTAGTTAATGACACGTCCGACCGTCCCCGTAACTTCGCTGTAATCACAGTTCGATGTGACGAATGTAACCAGGAACTCCGGGCCATCCTCCAAGTCCGACCGAAGGACCAGGTTGGCTCGCGCCGCGATCACTTCCGCTTGCTCCGGCGTCAATCTGCCTCGGTTCTTGCTCACGCCGTCACCGCCTTCTGCTTGCGCATCTCCAATGCGCTCGCGGGAATCTGCCACTCGCCATCGACTTTCTGCGCCCCAGGCAATCTCTTTTCCGCGAGCAGGACCCGAATCCACTGCGACGTGCAGCCCAGCTCGCGAGCAGCTTCGTAAACTCCGAATGTGTCTTGGTGCTCCATAATTGCGACTGTAAGCACAAGAACAACTGGAGTACAGGGAGCAAACTCAGCGAGTTACTTCCCCCTCGTTTCTCGTCCGTTTGTAATGGCTTTTGCCCGGAAAACTCAGGCAAGGGTAGCAACCGGGTAGCACAGCTAGCCTGGATTATTCGCTGAATTCTCTCGCCAAAAAAGAAAGGATGCTCTAAAAGGTAGATGAACACTGGGTTTGGTGGACCCGTCATTCCCTTTCGGAGCATCCATCGCTTGATACAAAGTGTTTTATCACAACTAAACTTCTCCTTCTACCGTCATGAGATCATCCGGGCCGATTTTTCCGGTGGGCAAATCACCAGCGATGCTGG
>Ga0182037_10001202_pt1 | contig 13456 bp, 10 predicted proteins | sample sta12Cox44000082_FD_125974 | JGI IMG/M metagenome (GOLD analysis project Ga0182037, IMG submission 125974) | Lab enrichment of tropical soil microbial communities from Luquillo Experimental Forest, Puerto Rico - statoxic.12C.oxic.44.000.082 | ecosystem: Environmental > Terrestrial > Soil >... | reverse complement strand
GCCGCGACCCTGGCTGTGCATGCTCCGCCACGCGATCGTCTTCTGCGAGGTGACCTCTGCCCAGGCGGGCTCGTAGCCGAACGCGACGAACTGATCCACCTGGTTTCCGGCCGATCGGGTGACTCGGTTCAGTTTGGCCTCGGCGCCTGGTGCGAACGTCCACAAGGCAGAGGCCCAGTTGCCGGCGTACTGCCGTAGCGAGGGCAGGAAGGACACCTTGTCCGGCCGCAGGTTGCCCAGCACCGGGTAAAACAGCAGCGCGGCGGCGATGACGAGGGCCAGCCAGGGCGGCGTCATGTTCCACGGGGCGTAGCCGTTCGCATTCGGGAAGCCGAGGAACAGGAAGATCGTGGTGTAGCCGAAGACCACGTTCCATTCCAGGGGCACCGCCAGCGGGAAGGTCGAGATGATGAACATGTGGAAGCCCACCATGAACAGCGCCGCGACCAGCGTCACCCACTTGTTCGTGGAGAAGAACAGGACCAGCGGAGCAATGATCTCGACCGTGGTGCCGTTCACGTGTGCCATGAAGTCCGCCAGCCGCGACGGCCGCATATCACGCCCGAAGTCGCGGTAGTGGGCCCGTCGCACCCATTTGGGCATGAATATCGTGTTGCTGACCATCGGTGGAATGACATTGGAGAAGTGACTGCCGAACTTCGAGAATCCGGCGCCGACCCACACCGCAACGATCAGCATCTTCAGCGCGATGATCATGTTCACGAACGGCAGCACACTGAAGAAGAACAGCGCCGGGAAGTACTGCTCGGCGCGCGCGGCCAGGAAGATGGTCTTGTCCCGCAGGCCGATCAGAATCAGCAATGCCATCGGCGCCACCAACAGGGCAGGGTTGACCAGGCCAGATGTGTTGCCCGGCACCGCCTTTGAGAGTGAGTCGCTGTGCACGCCCGGTGACAGCAGCGCGACGGCTACGCTCACGAGGAGTGCCAGGTACAGCGCGATGTCGAACCAGTTGCGTCGGTCGCCCTTGGTGAACGGCACCCACTTCCACGGCCGTAACCGGATGGTCCCCGGTCGTGCCCAGAACAGGATGCCGCCGGTCATCGGCTTGAGCTTGCCGGCCAGCGGCCCCCAGGAGCCCGCGATGCCGATGGACTCCAGCAGCACGGTCCAGAGGATGACCTTCTGATAGACGATCGGTTGGTTCCACCAGTCGGCCACGTGCCAGAAGGCCGGCAGCCCCGACGTCGCGGTCGCGACGGTGATGCCGCCGATCGCGAAGAGGACCAGCTTCATGATGTAGATGGTGTGGACCATGCGCGGTGCGCCGAAGCCGTTTTCGGCCCACTCCGCACCGAGGATCCGCACCCGCTCCATGAGCGGCTTCCTCAGGAAGGCGTCCGGATCAAAGTCTGGGAGGTGAGGCTTGGTGAATCCCATTTGAGTGGCTCCTTGTGACAGTTATTTGCCGAGTGTGGCGCCCACATTAAGAATTGTGCGCCGCTTGGCACAGTCACGGAACAACAAAACCGCGCGGTGGTGTTATCGCCGACCGACAACCGCGTCTAACGTCATTGGGGTGAAGAAACCGCCCGTAGACAGCAAAGTCAGCGATGTCGGGGTGAACGGTTACGTTGCTGAGGTCGCCGACCGATTGCACAGTCGGTTGGTCGAACTGTCGTCGGCGCTTCGCACTTCCCTTGAGGACCAGATCCCCGATCTGCGCGGCGATGTACGGCTCGGAGAACTGCTCGGGGCCAGCGTTGAGGGCAACGTCGACACCGTTCTGCACGCGCTGCGCTACGACATCGCGGTAGAGCGTGTCGAGGCACCGACCGCGGCACTGGAGTATGCCCGGCGATTGGCGCAACAGGGGATGCCGGTCAATGCGCTCGTTCGCGCGTATCGGCTCGGTCAGCGCCGGGTGAACGAGCTCGTTTTCGCCGAACTTCATGCGATCGAGATCCCCGACTCCATGCGGGTGCCGGTGATCGAGGCCATCACCGGCACGCTGTTCGAGTACATCGACTGGATGTCGCAGCAGGTCGTCGCGGTCTACGAAGAAGAGCGGGAACGATGGCTGGAAAACCAGAACAGCCTTCGGGCCCTGCGGGTGCGCGAGATTCTGGCCGCCAACAAGAGTGTCGACGTCGATGCGGCATCAACCACTATCCGCTACCCGCTGCGATGGCACCATTTGGGGCTCATCATGTGGTATCCGGACCTGGGCACCGAAGGCGACGAACTTGCCCGACTACAACGGTTTCTCCGCGAACTGGGCGAAGCCGCCGGCGCCGACGCCGGCCCGCTCTTCGTTGCCGCCGACCAAAGCTGTGGCTGGGGGTGGCTGGCATACCGCGCCGCGGCGACCGATGCCGGCGAAAAGGTTCGCCGGTTCGCATTGAGCCGACCGGATTCAGCGAGTGTGGCAATCGGGATGATGGCCGGCGGCCTTGAAGGCTTCCGCCGCTCACACCGCGAGGCGGCGGAAGCCCGCGCCGTCGCAATCATCAGCGACCGGGGCGGGACGACCGTCATCACAGCGGCCGATCCGGGTTTGTCCGTGGTGGCGCGCCTTGGTGGCGACGTCGCCGCCACCCGCGAATGGGTGGCGACCGTACTTGGGGACCTTGCCACCGATAACGACAACGACGCGCGCCTGCGCGAGACGTTGCGGGTGTATCTGGCTTGCGGTTGCAGCTACAAGCTGGCCGCCGAGGAACTCAACTTGCACTTCAACTCGGTGAAGTATCGCGTGGGCCGGGCCGTGGCCCGGCGCGGTCGGGAGATCGGCACAGATCGGCTCGACGTCGAACTCGCTTTGCTCGCCTGTCACTGGTACGGGAGCGCGGTGCTGCAGCCGAAATGAAACCGGGGCCGCACCTGTGCAGGTGGGCCCCGGTGGGGTGGTGGCGGCGAAGGTCATGCGGCGGCGGGCTGAAAGGCCCCGAGCGTCCGGGTCGGCCGGTTGGTCCCGAGGACGACGTGGCCGGCGGTGATGATGGCCGGGACGAGCACCGGGAACAGCACGAGGACGAGCATTGCGGCGATGGCCAGGAGGGTGGTGATCATGATTTTCTCTCATTTCTCCGACGGGCGGAACGTTGGGGTAGGTTGTGGTACTTGGTAATTCGAGTCTGTGTCAGCTGGCTTGCTGAAGCGCGGCGCTGCGCATGACGAGAAAAGTACCGGCGCCACCCCGGCGCAGGAATGTCGCCGACCGACCAACTTGGGACGCGTTGTTGTCTTCCGGCGACAAAGATGGCGCGGCGGGACCCGTCACCGCGCGATCCCGGCCCGTACACCAGCGGTTTCACGCCGGCTTTGTTCGCGATACCTGTGAGCGATGCCGAATTGTGTCGCCGTGGACATTTTCTTGACGGCGATTTTGGCTAATGATGTACAGATGACGAATAGCGATCGCACCGTTTTCGAAGGTCCGCTGCATCAGCTTGCTCGCAGCGGGTGGCAATTTCTTCTGTTCACCGGTGTCACGGCGGTGGCACTCGGTGCTATTGTGCTGGCCTGGCCAGGCAAGACACTGCTCGTGGCGGGTGTCCTGTTCGGCATCTACCTGGTGGTTACCGGAATCGGATATATGTTTGCCGCATTCGGCACCCACTCAGGTGCTGCAATGAGAGTGCTGGCGTTCATCACCGGCGTCATATCGTTGGTGCTGGGTTTCTTCTGCTTCCGCGACAAATTCGAGGCGGTCACGCTGTTGGCCTTGTGGATCGGCATCAGCTGGGTGTTCCGCGGGATGACCCTGCTGGCCGCGGCGCTAGCTCTCGACCACATCCCCGGACGCGGCTGGCAGGTGCTCTCCGGCCTGATCATCGTTGTCGGCGGTGGCGTGATGATCATTTACCCGCTGGATTCGATCGGCATCCTGACCCTGGTCGCGGGCTGCTGGCTGATCGCGATCGGCATCGTTGACGTCATCACCGCGTTCTCGGTTCGCCACCGCGCGAAAAACGTGGCGAAAACACTCGGGGCCGCCGCTTAAGGCAGTCGCCGTTCAACCTCGAACGCCAGGCACAACTCGGCGAGGTCCGTTGGCCGGGCGAGCGATCGCCCGGTCAACTCCTCGATGCGGCGCAGGCGGTGCCGCACGGTGTTCGGATGGCAGTAGATCTTCGCCGCGGTGTCGTTGGCGGAGCCGCCGGCTTCCAGCCAGGCCTGGAAGGTATCGAGCAACACCGTGCACTCCTCGGCCGGCAGCGCCATCAGTTTCCCCAGTACCGACGACCTGATCTTCGCCATGACCTCCGGAGCGCTGACCGCAGCGACCGCGAGCGTGGAGTCGTCGAAGACGGCGACGAGCGAGTCGTTCGTGGGTTTTCCGGTGACCGCCAGCCGGGCGAATCGCAGCGCGTCGCTGGTTTCGGACAGCTCCTGGAACGGCGGGCTGATGCCGACTCGCGCGGTCGCCGCCTGCCGGAGCACCTCGGCAACCGTGCCCAGGGTTTTTGCCGTGGCGCGGCCCCTCAGATGGACGATGCCGACCTGCAGGTCCGGCAGCAGTCGCCAGGCCGACCTTATGTCACGGATGGACAGCTTGTTCTCGATCGTGGGCAATCCCAGCTTTCCGATCGCAGGCAGCTCCGCCGCCACGACGACGTACGGTCCCGAAGTGGGTAGCCGCAGCAGGTCTGCCGCTTCCCACAAACTCTGTGTGTTGGTTATCCGTTGGGACAGCAGCGCTTCGACCAACGCCGATCGCTCTTCCTCCCGCTCTAGGATCTGCGCCGTCAGTTGTTGGCGATATGCGGTGCTCATCGCCTGCGTAAAGGTGTCCTGGGCGAAAAAGATCCGGGCGGTGGCGTCCAGCATCGAGTCGGTGGGTATTGCCGCAGCGCGCGCCGCCGCGAGGGTCTCTTCCCACATGAATCGGAAACCGATCCGGTAGGCGGTCATCACCGCCGGCAGCGGCACTCCGGCGAGCGCCCGTGCCGTGCCGGTCTGCTCGGCCGGCGACACGTCGATGTCCGCGTCCCCGGCTAGCGAACGAAAGACGAAGGTCAGATTCGCCACACAACTTTCGGCTACTTGATCCTTCGTGACCACGCTGCCGTCGCGGTACGCGTCGATCTCTTCGCAGAGCAGGTCCGCCATCGCCTTTCCGAGTCTCGGGGCCCGGGGCAGTATCAGTTTGCCGAGCTCGACGATGTGGGGATCGGGTGTGGCGTCCCGCTGGGCGCCGGCGCTGTGCGATACCACGCTCATATCCCCAAACCATAGGCTTCTCACCCAGCCACGCGGCGTGGATGCTGTCGTTGTGCTCGGGCACAGTTCGCGGCCATCGATCGTGTAAGCACCCACATGGACCTCAACATGGCTCCCGGGCACCTTGGAAGATCGACGACTGCTAGGGGCGCACCGTGGACGAACATCTAACCACCCGCGAACTCGCGGACGGGCAACTTGATCTGTCGCTGGAAGGCGCGCAGCTGTACGCGGAGTATCGCCGGCTCGCCGAGGAGCAGGCGGCCTTGCGCCGACTGGCCGCGCTGGTGGCCCGTGGGGTCGGACCGTCGGGCGTCTTCGACGCGGTGGTCAAGGAAATGCGCCGGTGCCTGCTCACGGAGACCGCGGGATTGTGGCGCTACGAGACCAACGCCGAACTCACGCTTTTAGCAGCGGATTACCGTACGCCGGTGCCGGTGGCTTGGCCCGTGGGGACTCGTACCCCGATCGACGGCAACACCCTGGCCGCGATGGTGCGACGCACTGGCCGGCCAGCGCGGATGGACAGTTATGACAATGTCGCCGGGTCGATCGCGGCACGCGTGCGCGCCGCGGGCTTCCGCGCGGCGGTGGGAGTGCCGGTCTTCGTCGACGGACGGGTGTGGGGCTTGGCGACGGTGGGTTCGGTCGAACCGGGGCCCATGCCGGCCGAGACCGAGGCCGGCATCGGCGGCTTCGCCGAATTGGTCGGCGCCGCCGTGGTGGCCGGATACCGCAACGAGCAGAAGCGGCAGATGTTCGATGACGCGTCGCGGCGCCCGCTGTTGATCGACTCGCTACTTGAGGGTCGAGTCTTCAACGACTGCAGCTTGCACGAGGTAGCCGGCTATCTGCGGTTGCCGAAGGACGGTCCGTTTGTGGTCATCGTTGGCGAGGTTGGCCCCGGGAGCAGCGAGCCGTTGCCGATAATCGAATCGAAGTTGCGCAGTCTCGACATCTATTCGGCATGGCGGCTGCTGCCCGATTGGCAGGTGGGGATCGTGCACGTTGCGTCCGAGCGGCAACTGGAGAACCTAGTCGCGTTGGTGTCTCGGACGGCGGTCGACCGCGTCGGGGTGAGCGCGCGATTCAACGATTTGCGCGAGACGCCGCAGGCTTTGCACTTCGCGAAGATGACGTTGCGAGGCGGGTCCGACCCCGCTTCCCCGGTCGCGGTGTTCGACGGCAGCATCTTGGCCACCGCCACCCTGGCCGCACCCGAGGTGATGGCCAAAGCGGCCACCACTGTTTTGGCCTGTTTTGACGACCTGCCCGACCAGGAGCGCGAGATCTTGTTCGAAACGTTTCGGGTGTGGGAGGAAACCGACGCCTCGGTGGCCGCATCCGCCGAATTGCTCAGTTGCCACCCCAACACCGTGCGCTACCGCTTGCGCCGAATCGAGAAACGCACCGGACGATCCCTCTCGCGGCCAAGGGATATCGCGGAGCTGTGTTTGGCGTTCGAGGTCCAGCGCAGGCTCACCTGATTCCGATGGGAAGCCCACCGCCGGAAGGTGACTCACCGCCGTTGTTGTAACCGCCGATATCGACAAATGCGGTGGCAACGAGGAGACTTCGAACCGGCCATGCAAAGCGGAAGCGGAGCGGGTGGAGCCCATGTGCGAGAGAACGACATGAACGGACCCGTGCGGAGCTACGGCTGGCCGGCACTGATGGTGGACGAATGGGCGGCCACACGCGACACCCTGCATATGTGGGCCCAGATCGTGGGCAAGATCCGCATGGTTCACATGCCGCTGATCAACCACTGGTGGCAAGTGACGTTGTATGTGAGTCCACGGGGGTTGACCACCGGCGCGGTTCCATACCGAGATGCGGTGTTCGACATGGAATTTGATTTTGTCAGCCATGTGCTTGCGATCCGGCATAGCGACGGGGGCCAGAAGGCGGTACGGTTGGCCGCCAAACCGGTCGCCGAGTTTTACGGGGAGACGCTCTCGGCGCTCGACAGTCTGGGCCTCGAATCCCATATCGTCGGCAAGCCCAACGAGGTAGACCCCGCCATTCGGTTCGCGGAGGACTACCAGCACACCGAATACGATCCCGATGCGGCGCGCGCATTTTGGCAGCAACTGGTGCAGGCGCACCGGGTCATGACCAACTTCCGCGCGGCGTTCGTCGGCAAGGCCAGTCCGGTCCAATTCTTCTGGGGCGCTTTGGATTTAGCAACGACACGATTCTCCGGGCGGCCCGCGCCCTTGCATCCGGGAGGAGCCCCCAACTGCCCGGACTGGGTGATGGCTGAAGGGTACTCACGCGAACTGAGCAGCTGCGGCTTCTGGCCCGGAGGCGGCAAAGAAGGCGCGTTCTACTCCTACGCCTACCCGCAGCCGGTAGGGTTTCCCGACCACCGGATTGAACCCGACGCCGCCTACTTCAGCAACGAGCTTGGGGAATTCCTGCTGCCATACGAAGCCGTGCGCACCGCCGATGACCCCGACCGCGCCGTCGCCCGGTTCTTGCAGACCACGTACGAGGCGGCCGCCGAACTCGGCGGCTGGGACCGCGGCGCGCTCGAGGTCGACCCGAATCGCCTGGCGCCGGAGTTCGTGCGCCACGCCTAGACGCTAGGAGTGTGGGACAGTGCGGAACTCGATGACTGACTCCGCACGTCTTGCCGCCCCCCGCAACAACAGCGCCGGCCATCTTCGTCTCCTGAGGACAACCGCCGGCCGCCGGTCGGCGCCTAACGTGCCGTCCATGAAAAGCGACAGCCTGCTGCACCAGGTCGCTGACGTCGCAGACACGGTGTACCGGCGAGCCGATGAGGTGTCGATTGTGCTCGCCCGCGCAATCCGCCGCGAGGTATTGCTTTACGAGACGCTCGCGGCGGTTCCGTTTGACGTGGTGGCTGCGGGTTGTGCGGCCAACGTGCGAGCGGTCTTCGGAGGGATCGCCGCCGGCGGGGAATTCGAGGTGACCGCGGCCAGCCGGCTGGGGGCCGAGCGGGCGCGCGACGGGGTGCCGTTGCCATCGGTGATGGAGGCGTATCGGGTGGGTTTCCGGCGGGCGTGGGAGACAGTTGCGGCCGAGGTCGGGGCGCGGCCCTACCTCACCAGCGACGTGTTGCGCACGTTGACCGCCGAATTAATGACCGCTCAGGACGTTTTCACCGCGGCAATGGCCGCCGGCTACCGACAGGAGCAGACCCGCCGGGTCGTCGGTGACGAAACCCAGCGGTCAATGCTCATCGACGCGCTGCTGCACGGCCGGCTGTTCGAGCAGTGGAGCCTGTGGGAAGCCGCCGACTACCTTCGGCTGCCGAGTACCGGTCCGTTCGTGGTCGTCGCCGCCGATGTCGCGGTCCACGGGGTGGACCCGATGCGGGATATCGGGGCGAAGCTCCGCAGCCTGGATGTCTCCTCAGCGTGGCGGGGGTTGCCGGACGTCCAAGTGGGGATCGTGCATGTCAAGACCGACCGCCACCTGGCCGCGGTGCTGGCGCTGGCGGCGCGGGTGGCCGTCGCCCGGGTGGGCGTCAGCGCCCGCTTCGACGATCTGCGCCACACCGCGCGAGCGCTGCATCAGGCTCGGGTTACGTTGCGGGGCCGGGCGGACCCGGACTCGCCGGTGTCGGTTTTCGACGGCTCCATCCTGGCCACCGCCGCGGTCAGTGCGCCCGAAGTGATGGTCGAACTCGCGAACCGCGTGATGGAGTGTTTTTCGGATCTTGGCGACGAAGAGCGGGAGATCCTGTTCGAGACGTTTCGGGCATGGTTGGACCATGACGGGTCGATGCGCACCGCCGGGGAGATTTTGTTCTGTCACCCCAATACGGTCCGCTACCGGATGCATCGCATCGAGCAGCGCACCGGCCGTTCCCTGGCCCGGCCGCGCGACGTCGCCGAACTGTGTCTGGCTTTCGAAGTGCATCGGCGCCTCCTGTAGCAGCCCGGCGGGTCACATGTTCTTGCGGTCGGCAACGAAGAAGTAGCCGTCCTCGTCGACCCGACCGACATCGCCCGTCGAAAACCAGCCGCCGACAATGGCGTTCGCGGTGGCTTCGGGCGAGCTCCAGTAGCCCTTCATCACGTTGTGGCCGCGGACCTGAATCTCGCCGGGGCTCCCAGTCGGCACCTCGGCGGCGTGTTCGTCGACCACCCGCATCCGCACCCCGTCGATGGGTGTGCCGACGGAGCCGACCTTGCGCACCGAGCCGGGATGATGGAAGCACGCCGCCCCGGACGTTTCCGCCAGCCCGTATCCCTCGAGCACGGTGGAATCGAACCTGTCCTCGAACCGGCGCAGCACCTCCACCGGCATGGGACCGCCCGCCGAGATGCAGACGCGCAACAAACCGAAGTTCAGGTCGTCGCCCGTGGTGGCCCCGAGCATCGACGCGTACATCGAAGGCAGGCCTTCGAAGACCGTGACCCGTTCGTCCGCAACCATTTCCAACGCCGTGCCCGGGTCGAACGTGGGCAGCAGCGCCAGTGACGCGCCCGTCGAGATGGCCGCTCCCAGAACGCATGTCATCCCGAATGCGTGGGACAGTGGCAGGCAGCCCAGCACGACGTCATCGGGTCCGATGTTGAGCAGTCGGCGCGCGATGACGGCCTGGTGGCAGGCCAGGTTGCTGTGGGTGAGTTGGACCCCCTTGGGCATGCCGGTCGTGCTGCACGTGTGCAGGATGACCGCGGTGTCATCGCCGGCGCGGGTCACCGGCCACGCCTGGCCGAGAAAGTCGTCGGTCAGCCATTCCAGCGTGCGCCCGCCGACAGCGATTCGGGGCACATCGGCGGCCCGCGCGCCGGCGGTAGCCGCAGCCCAACATGATGGCGCGAAGATCAGCAGGCGCGCGCCCGTGTTGGCCAAGAAGAACGCGACTTCGCGGGCGTTTCGCCGCGGATCCATCGGCACCGCGACCGCTCCGGCGTGCAGCACGCCGTAGAGGACCATGGCGAACTCGGGACGGTTCGCCAACATGACTCCCACCCGATCACCGGGGCGAAGACCGCGGTCGATCAGGTAGGCGGCGAACCGCGCCGCGTTGTCCGCGAGCTCGGAAAACGTTGTCGTCACCCGGTCACAGCGCAGCGCGGGACCGTCGGGGTACATGTCTGCCGACTCGACGAGATAAAGGCTCAGGTTGGTCATGAAAACTTCCGCGCGGAAGGATGCGGTTTCATTGATGATGGAATCGGGCGCGGTGCCTGTCGATGGAATCAGTGACAACGAGTGCCGCTTGCCGATGTTGCACCCAACAACGCGGGCATCGCGTGACCCGATCAGTGTGGCTTACGTCATAACGGCATTGAATTGATCGGTCCCCGGCGTTGTCGAGTTCATGGCCGGTCTGACCCCCCTCACAGCTGGGCGTGCGCCTCTAGCGCCGCCAGCATCCGTCGTCTCGAAGCTGGAATCACAGGTTGGTGGGGAAGCGCTCGATACCGGCTCTAGGCCGGATTCCGACGCGTGGACGCCGGTGGAAACCGCCATTGCGACTATCCCGGTCGACGGGCCCGTGCACGACATCGCCGTCAGCCCTGACGGCGAGCATGTCTATGTCGCCCGCGCCGACTCGGTTGTGGTCATCGACGGCCAGCACCGCATCGTGGGGAGGATTCCCCTCGACGGGGCCGCCAAAAGCCTGGTGACGAACGCCGGCGGCGATCAACTGTTTGTCGTCGACTACGACGGGTCGGTGGCCGCCGTCGATACCCGCGACCACACCACGCAAATGGTATGGGGCGACCGCGCTTCCGATATGGTGCTCAGCCCGGACGGACGCTACCTGTACGTCGCCCACGATCAGATCACCGATGGCGGGACCGGCGTGGTATCCGTGATCGACATCGTTTCCGCGACAACCGTTGCCGTTGTGCCGGTGAACGACGTCGCCGCACTGGCGATAAGCCGGGACGGCGGCCGCCTGTACGCGGTCTCATGCGAGCGGCACACCTACTACCAATATCCCGCGGGCCGGCTCACTGTCATCGACACGGCCAGCCACGCCGTTGTCGAAACGATTGCCGTCGGCGCCTGCCCGGAAACAGTCGCCGCGAGTCCTGACGGCGCTTATCTGTACATCACCCACTACGACACGAATTCGGTGTCGGCGGTGAACCGCACGACCGGCAGTGTCACCGCGCTCGCCCTGCGGGACGCTCCGCTGGCTGTGGTGTTCACCCCGGACAGCGCGCATGCCTACGTGTGCAACGTCGGTTCGCTCACGGTGATCGACACGGCGTCCCATGACGCGGAGGACATCCACGTCGGTGACCTTCCGAGGGGTTTGCGGCTCAGTCCCGACGGAAAGCGCGCCTACATCACCAACCTCGGCGATGGCACGCTCTCGGTCGTCGACACAATCACGAACTCGGTCGTAACGAGCGTCGACGTACCGGGCCATCCCGAAGCGGTGGCGGTCAGTCCCGACGGGGAACGCATCTATGTGGGCGACTATTGGTCCGGTGCGGTCGCGGTGATCGCGGTACCTTCGGTGTCCAACCTGCACACCGACGCCGCCGGCTGAACACAACGTCGCATCATTTTGGATTTGAGTGCCCGCAATGCGGCCGCGGCGGCCCCGACGACCGGGGTGGCTCCGGCCGCCGCCGATGAGGTGTCCGCGTTGACGGCCGCGCAGTTCGCCGCGCACGCCGAGATGTATCAGGCGGTCGGCGCCCAAGCGGTGGCGGTCCATGACTTGTTTGTCACTAACCTGGCCGCCAGCGTCGATTCTTATGCGGCCACCGAGGCCGCGAATGCGATTGCCGCGGGCTGAACATCTGCAGCTATATCTGCGGTTCCCCAGTCTGCCAACCTAATTCGAGCGCGAGCACGCTGTCTCTCGTGCACGCTAATATTTGAAACCGCATTCACAGCAAACCATTTGGCCGATCCTGGCCAATGGGAATTCGTTGGCCACTGTCAGCACGTGCGCCGGGTGGCGATGCATCGGCGCGCGGCTAACCGAAGGCGTCACAACGCCGCCTTTTGACGATCTGCCTGCGAAGATGTGCGCCATCACATCGATGCGGCCACGTCGTTGTTCACGAGGACATTGTTTTGCGAGCTCACCGGGGGCAGGATTAGAAAGCCCATGACTAGCCCGTAACCAGCCATCTCGAGTTCATCCCGGAGGCACCATCATGACCGCCCTAAGCGCCAATCTAGTTGCGTCGAAGGAGCGCTACCCAAACCGCACCGCGCTGCGCTGCGACGACCTGCAATTCACCTACGCCGAATTCGACGCAGCAGCAGCCCGCGTCGCGACGCTGCTGGAGCGCGCCGGGGTCGAGCCGGGCGACCGGGTGGGCCTGATGTTGCCCAACACCCCCGCATTCGCCCTCGCGTTTTACGGCATCATGTACCGCGGCGCCGTCGCGGTCCCGATGAACCCGTTGCTGAAGGCTCGCGAGGTGTCGTATTACCTGTCCAACAGCGGTGCCAAGGCGTTGTTCGCGACACCGGCCTTCGCCGAGGAGGCCACCGCCGGTGCCGCCGAGGTTGGCGCAGAGTGCTGGGTCGTTGACGACGCCGGGCTGAAGAAGCTGATCGCCGACCTGCCCGAGCAAGACTCCCCGGTGGAATGCGGCGATCACGACGTCGCGGTCATCCTGCACACGTCGGGGACCACCGGTAAGCCCAAGGGTGCCATGCTCACCCACGGCAACCTGAGCCGCAACTGCGAGGTCAGCGTCCGCACCCTCGTGGAAACCGGTCAGGACGACGTGGTGATGGGTTGCTTGCCGCTGTTTCACGTCTTCGGTCTGACCTGCGGGCTCAACGGCACTGTCTTTGCCGGTGGAATGTTGACGCTCCTTCCCCGATTCGAACCGCGCAAGGCCATCGAGATCATCGAGCGCGACGCAGTCACGGTGTTCCAGGGGGTGCCGACGATGTATTCGGCGCTGCTCAGCGTGGCAGACCAGGCCCCACCCGGGGCAATGCGGACTCTGCGGACCTGTGTCTCCGGTGGCGCGGCACTGCCCGTCCAGGTCCTCGCCGACTTCGAAAAGGCCTTTGGCTGCACGGTTCTCGAGGGCTACGGGCTCTCCGAGAGTTCTCCGGCGGCTGCCTTCAATCATCCGAACCGGCCCCGCAAGCCGGGTTCGATCGGCACGCCGATCGAGGGTGTCGAGATGCGGGTGGTCGACCTGGACGGAGTCGAGGTTCCGCAGGGGGAGGCGGGCCAGATCCAGATCCGCGGCCACAACGTGATGAAGGGCTACTGGAACCTGCCCGAGGCCACCAAGGAAACGATCACCGCCGACGGCTGGCTGAACACCGGTGACGTCGGACG
>Ga0182037_10001195_pt1 | contig 13478 bp, 11 predicted proteins | sample sta12Cox44000082_FD_125974 | JGI IMG/M metagenome (GOLD analysis project Ga0182037, IMG submission 125974) | Lab enrichment of tropical soil microbial communities from Luquillo Experimental Forest, Puerto Rico - statoxic.12C.oxic.44.000.082 | ecosystem: Environmental > Terrestrial > Soil >... | reverse complement strand
GTTTCAGTCGAGGCGCTATAGTTCACCGAAAGATCCAATGGACGTTTCCGACCGCCAGAGTGATTCCTTCAACAACTCTGCGAAGATGGCTTGCCGGGAAGGAAATCTACGCGTGCTGCGCGAGGCGGCGTACTTGCTTTGGGAAGACAGTGATCGCAAGCGACTGCGCTGTGATTGGTGTGAGTTGATGGGGGCCACGGGTTGGCTGACTATCGATCTGCTGGAGCGGGAAGGCGTCGTTCGGCCGAGCGGGTTCGTCGGGCTCGATCTCGATGTTGGGCGCATAGAAGGATTTCGGCAACGGCGGCCGGATTTGAAATGGGTGGCGGGCAATCTCTATGAACTGCTGGATGCGCCCGAACTGACTAACGTCGGCGTCCTAAACCTTGATCAATACGGCTCTGTCGGCAACAAGGACGCGCTGGGTGATTTCCAATTGGTGCGCGGATTGGTGAAGCGCGGGTTGGAGAAGTTCGGCGAGTTCGCGTTGTTCTGGAACCAAGACCTGGACGCCGTCGTGCGGCGGCGCAAGAGCCGGGCGCAGGCGCTGCGCGATCATGCAGACCTGGCATGTCGAGCGTTGCAAGGCTGCCTACCGCGTCGCGATCTTACTTCCGATATGCTGTTGGCGGAGGGGAGCGAAGAAGCGGTTGAATCCGATTTCGTGGGTACGGCGGGCGCCTTCGAGATCTATCGGGTTTCTGCACGCGGGCACCGTATGGCGAATCTGCGGATCATTTTGCGCTGAACGATTAGCTTTCAGCCATTTCATCGATAGCACAGTTGATTCCTTACGGTTCGGGATGGTGGTCTATCTCGTATCTGGTTTTTTGTTTTTTTGGAATTTGCATTGTGTTGAGAGCGATCGCCGCCCCGGCGCTCCCGCGCAACGTCAATCGAAGGAGATGGGGGTCCAAAGCGCTTCGTTCCAGATGGAGAGCCATTTGCGTTTGGGGGGAGCGGGTTTGCGGGGAGCAGGTTCGGGATGGATGATGTAGCCGGGGCCTGGAGGTTTGGGGGAAGCGATGGCGGGATTCGGTCGAGAGTCTTTGCGGATCTTGGCCATGCGGCGGAAGTCGATCTTGCTGATGAGGTAGCGAAGGGCATCGAGGGCGTGGTCGAATTCCTTGATGGGATTTTCGGAGCGTTTGCCGGATTCGGAGTCGTAACGGTAGAGGCCGGCTTCGGCGATGAGGTTCGGAGTGGCGCCGGTGAGGACCTTCAAGGTGCCATCTTCGAGACGGGCGCGGACGGCGGCAATGCCGGGCCTGATGTCGTTGTCGGCCTTGCGGATGGTGAGGCCGGCGGAGCGGAGTTCGAGGATCTCGCGGGAGCCCTGCGGGTCGGCGTACCAGGTGACGCCCTTGGGGAGATGCTCACGGTGGTAGGCGAGAGACTTTTCCCGGCTGTAGTGTTCGCCGGTGATCCAAAGGATGTTGTCGCGATCGAGGACGCCCCAGAGGGCGGCGAAAGGATTGCGGACGCCGAAGTCCATGCCGCCGACTTTGGTCCCTTCGGGAGGGGGTCCGGGGTTGAGCGCGCGGCCGAAATCGGGGAAGACGAGACCTTCGAGCGCTTCGAAGGAACAACAATATTCCTGCCGGAACCAAGATTCGCCCAAGGCGCGGCGTTCTTTTTCGAGGAACGCCGGAGTGATGCGAGGGACGCCGGTGGCGGCGACTTCGATGCGATGCCAGTCAGCGCCGCCGTTGGCCCAGGCATCGTAGAAGAAGCCGCGCTTGCCGTGGGGAGTGGACAGGCAGATCATCCGGCCGTTGGAGACGGCGAGCATGGGGCTGACGGCGCGGTAGAGGTCATCGGGGACGCGGGCAGCTTCATCGATGATCAGCAGGTCGATGTTGGAGAAGCCGCGGATCGTGTCTTCTTTGCAGGGCAAGCAGACAATCCGACTAAACGTGTCAAGCTCCAGTTCCCCAGCTGTCTGGCGCTTGCGGGCGGGACGACCGAGGCGTTTGTAGAAGCCGATCACCGTCTTGAATAACTCCTGGGACTGGCGGAAGCTGCGGGAGAGGAGGAGGACCTGCGTACCGCCGACCCACACGGCTTCGGCCAGGGCGAGGAGAGCGACAGTGGTGGATTTGCCGGCCTGGCGGCAACAATTGAGGAGGAGGCGCTGGTGGCCGCCTTCGAAGACCTCGATTTGCCAGGGGTCGGGATTGAGGCCAAGTTGGCGCATGGTTTCGGTGCAGGGGGGTTTTTCGCGAGAGGGCATGGTGATCCTTTGAGTTATTAGTTATTGGTTATTCGTTATTAATTTCGTCATTGGTCATTGGTCATTCGTCGTGCTTGCTGCCAGACGTGTTCGGGAACGTCGGCAGGGTTCATGAGGTTCCATGGGAAGTCCAAGCGGAGGGAGGCATCCGGCCGCGCCGGCGCGGGGGGAGTTTGCGAAGGCAGGAAGGCGGGAGGTGACGGCGTTTCGGGTGGGGTGTCGTGGCGGGACTGCGGGCCGGGGGACATCGTTACTTGCTCGGGACGAACTGCGGGGGTGGGCGGCGCGGCAGGGTGGGCGGGCGAAAGAGATGGGTCGAGTTGGTCTGGGATTTGGGGCTGTTCGTCGTTGGTGGTTTGGGACGAGGGCATGGCAAGATCGGAATCGTGCCCTACAAGAGGTTGGCGGAGTTCGGGCATGTGAAGGAGGGCGAGGAAGTCGGTGCGCCAGAATTCCTCGCGTTCGGGGAGCCAAAAGCGAAAGGGGTGGCCGCGGCGGCCGCGGCCGTCCTTCTTGAGGAGGCCCTTATCGACGGCGCGCTGGAGCCAGCGGTGGAGGGTGGTTTTCTCCGGAGGATCCGGGGTGGGCCAGTTGCGGCGGATCTCGGCCCAGTTCCACTTGTAGGGCGCATCAGCCAGGATGGAACGGAACATCTCCCAGTGGCGCGTGAAGTCTTCTTCGAGGATGGTGCCGCGGGCGAGATAGTCGGTGCCATCAGCGGTCCATTCGATGACAAGCTGGCGCGGGGTCTCGGGGAAGCGGGAGAAGGCGTGGAGCCGGCGGCGGCGGTCATCATCGCCGGCATCGGGGTAGGCCCGCATTTCCATGAGGATGTCAACGCAGCCGGGAAGGGCGCCGCTGCCACGAGCGGCCCGACCGATGGGCGGGTCGTCCTTGCTGGGATGGTGGAGGATCCAGACGGCAAGGCCGCGAGCGGTGAGGCGCTGTAAGGGGGCCAAGGCGTGGACCATGCTGGCGACGTTGTTTTCATCGCCGGACTGGAAGGCGGCCCAAGGATCGATCACCACGAGAGAAAGGGGCATACGGGCGTGGAGATCGACGAGGCCGTCGATGAAGGCGGTCCATTGAGCGGGCCGCGGCCTGCCCTGGAAGGGACGACAATACCAGCCGACGCTCTCTGCGAAATCGAGGGATTGATTGCGGCGCAGCCAGTGCTGGGGGTCTTCCTCGGTAACGACGACGGCCCGGCCGGGGGCCAGAGGAAGGCCGGCCAAGTGGCCGCCGGTCTTGAGGCGAGAGAGGAGGACCGAAGCGAGAGTGGTCTTGCCGGCTTTCCAGAGGCTGGTCAGCAGGGTGACGGCGCCGGGCGCGAGGTAGCCCTGCCATAGCCAGGGACGGGGAGGACCGACGCCGACAGTCAATGCACTCGAGCCCCACATGAGGGGAGGCATGGTGAAGGGGGACGGTTGTTGGGGAGAGGGCGTGATGGACATGGGAAGGGTCTCGTGGGGAAGGTTATTAGTTATTGGTTATTAGTTATTAGTGGTGGTAATTAGTCATTGGTCATTTGTCATTTGTGGGCTTCCGATTGGCGGGGTTGGTGGCCAAGGGGCAGTAACAAGAGGTGTCAAGCAGATGCAAAGTGAAAAATGGAAAGTGAAAAATGCAAAACTCAAAGAGAAGAATACGTTCATGGGGGGTGGAATACGTCGCAGCGGAGAGGCGGTTTTTGGGGAGTCATAAGTAGAGGTCCGGTTGAGGGTTGGGGAATACGTCGCAAAGGAGGTCGATACGTCCAGGGTTTGCAATTACGTCCACGGGGGCCGGGGGGGTGGTGGACGAAACGTATTTTTCGGAAGAGATTGTAACAGGACGGCAAGAGTTATGGGAAGAAGGAAACGCCCTCGGAATCAAAATTGTCGTCGCTTATCACTCTTCGATCCGACCGGTAACATAGGCCTTACCCCGGAGGAATCGATATGCGAATCCAAAAGCAGTTTGGCTGCTATTAGCCGCGTCATTTTCTGCGTCGCGGGAAAAGTTCAAGCCCAGATCGGCGATGGCTGGACTGAGGAGTCACGGTTTAGGGACAACTTGTTATGAGTTATTTGTTATTCGTCGCAGCGACGCTTATATGAGATGCAGGATAGCGCATGGTCATTTAGCGCAAACCAATGCGGGTTCCGGTTCGTTCTGATATAGAGGGGCCGCAAGGGAGAAGAGGAGTGGCATCACATAATGTAACAGCGATTCTGGTTCGTCACATCGATGTTACAAAGCCGTTACCCAACCGGGGTTCGGGTTGATTTATAAAGAATTCCAGGCCGTATTTGGGGTCGTTGAAACTTTCCGGAGGTGGCTTATGAACAGGTTGATTTGGGTCTTGGGCGTACTCATTTTGACTTTCGGGGCGGGAGTTTTGTTTTGCGGAGAACCGGCGGCATCCCGCGCCGAAGAACCGCCGCCCGCACAGCAGCAAATACCTAATCCGCCCAAACCCCCCGCTCAACAAGCGGTCGCGCCTCCGATCAACCAGGTGCAAGTACCCAATCAAGCACCGGCTGCACCACCGAAAATTGCCGATCCGGTCGCCTTTACTTCGAAAGACGGCAAGATGAAGGGATGGAAGGTGGCCATTCCCGGCGGCCGCGCGCTAGCGACGCCGGCGGTGGTTGACGGCAAGGTCTATATCGGCGGGGGTTTCGGCAGCCATGAGTTCTATGCCTTCGATGCGGCCACCGGCAAAAAAATCTGGCAATATCAAACGAAGGACGACGGCCCCACGGCCGCCGTCGTACGGGATGGCTATATCGCCTTCAACACGGAAAGCTGCGAACTCGAAATCCTCGCCCTGGACGGCAAACCGGTGTGGAAGAAATGGCTGGGCGATCCCCTCATGAGCATGCCCGCCATCGCCAACGGCAAAGTGTACATGGCCTATCCCAACAGCAAGGGCGATCACAAATATTACCTCGCCTGCTTCGATCTCAAAACCGGCAAGGAAGAATGGAAGAAGGACATTGCCGGGGAGATCATCACGGCCCCGGTGATCGACAAAGAGCAGATCTTCCTGGCTACCGTGGAAGGCACGCTGTATTGCTTCCAGCCCGATGGGGCGCTGGCCTGGAAAGAGAAGAAGAACGCCACGTCGTCACCGATGGTGTGGAACGGCCATTGTTACTTCAGCCGGCGCGAAGAGGTCGCCATGAAGAAAGAAGGCAAGGATGTGAAGCAACAGACCGAACAAGTCGCCGCGCGCGGGAACAAGGCTGCGGACACGATCCGGGATTTGCGGGAAACAACTCGGGAAGCAGATTACCTGGATTACAAGAAGCGGGCCGTGTCCGGCAAAGAAGTCGCCAATCAAGCCATGGACGCGGGGGTGGGCTTCGGCGGCGGCGCGAGTGCCGCCAAGGGGGCATTTCTGCCGCAGGCCGCAGCGGGCAACATCGCCCAGTCCAGCGTCGCCGGCATCTGGGCCTATCAAGGCTCGCGGCCTTTTATCCACCAGGGCCAGCTTTTCAGCGCTATGGGCGATACGCTCTCGTGTGTCGATCCCAAGACCGAAAAGGTTGTATGGAAGAAAGACCTCCATCCGAAAAAAGGCTCGGACAAGGCCTCGGTGTTGGACAGCGTGGTGACGCCGCCGGCCATCGTCAATAACAAGATTTTCCTGGGAACCACAGCCGGTGAACTTCTATGCTTGTCCGCCAAAAGCGGGGAACTCCTCTGGAAGGCAGAGATCGGGGAGCCGATCGAGTTTCAACCCGCCATCTGCAATGGCCGCGTGTTCGTGTCGACTTCCAAGGGGAGCCTGATCAGCATTGAAACCGGAGATGCTCAGGATACCGGCTGGCACATGTGGGGCGCCAACGCAGCTCATAATGGAAACGCGGAATAACACAAGTGAGTGGTGAGTGGTAAGGCCCAATGACTGAATACCACTCACCGTTCACCGGCTCGCCATTCACTACTCACTTCTCACCACTTCCGACCCCGCATTTGCCTTTTTGGTTTATATAATCATGGAATAAATCGTGAGTCGCGAGTGGTTCGTGGTGATCACTCACATCTCACCACTCCCCACTCACCGCATGAGTCAACCATGTCACACGACAGCACCGAACATCATCTCGAACATGCCGAACACATCCGGCACCAAGCCCATGATCCATTCGACCGCCGTGTGGCCATGTCGATGGCTATTTTGGCGGCGGTGCTGGCGGGGGCGACCATGCACAGTCACCGAGCCCACAATGAAACGCTGAAACTACATATCGAGGCCAATGATGATATCACGATGGCTTCCGATGAATGGGGCCATTATCAGGCCAAAAAGAACCGGCAATACATGTATGAGGCATCCGCCGAGGCGCTGGCAGTGACGGCCAGGGACTCCAAGAATCCGGATGCCGACTCGCAAGCCGCCAAGTGCATCGCCGGCTGGAGAGCAAAAGCAGCCGAATACAAGAGAGATTCCGATGGAATCCAAAACAAGGCGTTGGAATACGGCGAAAGTGCGAAGGAAAAACAACACGAAGCCGAGAGTTTTCACCACCGGGCGAATCGACTCGACTATGGTCATCTGGGCCTGGAGCTGGCTCTGGTTGTTTGTTCGATTGCGGTCCTGACGAAACTGCGGAGTTTTTGGCTGGCGGGAATTGTGATCGGCGTTATCGGGGCCGGCGTATCCGCGACCAGCTTTTTCATGCATTAAAAATTCGATGAAAATCGCCACGCTTCATTGCTGGAATTTGAACTTTGAGGAAGCGGTGGCTTTGCAGCGCCGACTGGCTGATCGGATCGACAAGACCTCGCCGCTAAACGATTTCCAGGTCGTGGCCGGTGCGGATATTTCTTATAACCGGTTTTCCAGCAAGATCTACGCGGGGGTAGTTGTTCTAAGAAATGGCACGGTCATTGAAAAACAAGGAATGGTGACCGAGGCGACGTTTCCTTACCGTACCGGGTTGTTGTCATTCCGCGAAGGACCCGCCGTATTGCAACTGTTTGAGCGCATACAGGCCGAACCCGATTTGATCATGCTCGATGGCGCCGGGTACGCACATCCCAGACGCTTTGGCCTGGCGTGTCATCTTGGCTTGTGGCTGGATCGGCCGTGCATCGGCTGCGCAAAGAGCCGGCTTATCGGAGACTACGACGAACCAGAACCCCAGCGGGGTTCCACGTCGCCGCTGATGCACAAGGGGGAAATGATCGGCAGTGTCGTCCGTACCAAGGCAGGAGTAAAACCCCTTTTCGTTTCCATCGGTCACAAAATCGATATGAATAGCACCGTCCGCGCCGTGCTGGCCCTGGACGGAGGCTACCGTGTTCCGGAACCGACCCGACTGGCGCACATCTTTGTTAATGAACTCCGTGAACTGCAAAATCAGAACTCAGAGGTCTGACCTCTGACTTCTGACCTCTGGACTTGAAGAGACTACCCACCGCTCCCTATGATGGCGCTACGTTTTTTGCGAAGCACGAGTTTCCTCCAACGCAGTAGGTAAATCCCCATGGCGGTCAGCATCTTTTCCTGCCCGGAATGCAATACGACATTGAAATCGGCAAAGGCCATCGCGTCGGGCACCAAGATCAAATGTCCGAAATGCGGAGCGATCTTCGGGATCCCGGCGAAAAATGGCGCGGCGCCGAAAGAAGACGAACCGCGCCCGGTTGGCGCCGGCGCTGGAAGCAGAAAACCGGCGGGACCAGTGGAGCCCAGGCCGGCGCCCAAGCCCATCCGAAAGACTGAACCCCAGGAGGAATTCGCCGCCTATGATGACGGTGAGGACGACGAAGAAGATCGCTTTGAGGAGGAAGAGCGGCCCCGGAAACTGAAAAAGAAAAAAAAGAAATCGCAGAGCAGTGCCAACTGGATCCTGATCGGCAGCATCAGCGGGCTCGTGGTGTTGATTATCGCTTTGGGGGCCATCGGGGCCTGGGTGTGGCCCGGCTTCCTCCTTTCCGCGGGCGATGAACCACTGGCGTTTATTCCCGCAAACAGCACGGCGATTTTTCAAATACAAACGGAAGAGCTGGTTGACAAAACTCAATCCAATGCACAATTTGAAGCATTATTTAAACGAATTGCAACGTCCACTTCCGACCCGAGTCCGGCAGACTGCAAGAAAGAAACCGGCTTGGAGTTCAAGGAATTCATGCACCAACTAACGATTGGTACGAATGAATCCTTTCAAGCAGCCGGGGGTGCAAACCCGAATCCCAAAATCGTGGGGATCATCAAGACCAAAGTGCCGTTCGACAAAAGCAAAGTTATTAATTATTTGAAGCTGTCGGGCAAAGAGCAGAAAATTAAAGGAAAAACCGTCTATAAGGAGCAAAAGAACGGCAAAACGGAATACACTTTTTTTCCAAACAACCGGCTGATCGTTGGTCTTAGTAATCTCACGGAAGACGAGATGGAACCATTGTTGAACTCCAAGGGCAAACAGCCAGCTCCCACCGGCGACATCATGGCGATGGCCGCTGTGGTGAAACAAAATCCGATGTGGGGGGTGGCGAACCTGGATGCCAACGCCAAACAGAACTTACAGGGCTTCCTTTCGTTTGCCCCGGGATTGAACGACCAGGATAAGAACTCCCTCCGCAACACGATTAGTCAGGCCAAGTGCGCCGGATTTTGGTTGGCCGTTGAGAACGATCAGGCCAAAATTAGCGCTGGGGTCATGTGCGCCGATTCGGCAGGGGCCACGCAAGTTAAGAATGAATTGGAAAAAATGTGGAACAGCTACACCAAGGGATTAATTGGCGGCGCTTTGGTTAAAGGCTTGATGAATCAGGTGCCGCCGCCCTTGCAACCGACGGTCAAGCAAGTAATGGACAGCACTAGTTTTAGCGTGCAAGAAAATGTGGCTCAGGTCACTATTGGAATCAGTATACAGACTTTGAAAAGCTTGCAAAACATGGACCCCAGCATGCTCATGGGAGCGGGAGCCGGTGGAAACTTCAACCAGCCGGGAGGAATGCCTGGAGGTAATTCCCCGGGTCCCGGAGGAATACGCCCGAATAATCCCAATAATCCCGGAGGCAATCCTCTGCCGCGGCCGCGCCGGCCCGGCAGATAGCAATGTCCAGCAAAGCCTCAAATGCCGGCCGTCGCCCCAGGCGTACGAGTAAACTGACCTTGCTTGAATCGGCATCCTCCGAGATGATTCCCATGCGGATACGATTGCCCACGGAACAATCGCAAGATTCCCCGGATTTCGGTGTCCAGAGAAAAGGCACGGCCTTGGAAAGTTTACCGATGACGCTGACCCTTCCCAGCGATCTACGGCTCTTGCCGTTGGCCTTGGGTTTCGTCGAAACCGTTTGCCAGATCGGCGCCCTCGACAAGGCCACAACCGATGCGGTCGTTCTGGCCACAAACGAAGCCGTCAATAACGTCTTTCGCCATGCCCATCGCGATAATCCCGAAGCATTCCTGCAGATTCAGTGTAGTCTGGCATGTGGCGGCATTGAGATTTGCTTTCTGGATGAAGGCGAGCCTTTCAATCTTGCCGAAGTGCCCTATCTCGATCCGGCCGAAATGCGCATCGGCGGCCGGGGAGTGTATCTCATGCGCTCCTTGATGGACGAGTTAAACTGTCACCCTCGGGGTGAACGTGGCAATGCCTTGCGAATGGTCAAGAAATGTCGGCCCAATCTAACTTCCTCAAGCGCCGTGTGACTGCCTGTCAACCAGCCAATTCGACTTTTCCCATTTGTTGACAGTTATCCATTTACCCGAACTTGTCCGGAAACGGTGCGTTTTCCCATTTATCCCCGCTTTCGCTTAAGAAAGCACGTCGAACCCAAAACATTCGCCGCTCATCGAAACGATGACCCCAAACTTGAGATTGCCGAAATTACCTAAATCTTCACCCGCCGGGCGACGATACTGAGATTAGTTGGGAAGTGGTGACCACTTGAACAGTATTGCAGGGCTTGCCTTTGTCCCAAATGACCCGATAGAATGGTGATGATTTTGGGTTCCCGATTGCGCCCGCATGTCTTGGTGTCCGTTTCAAGCGGCAAACCCAGCGCAATATGAAGAGCCTGTCTCAGAGACTCGTCAGCGCCCCCTCAGCATCGCGCTGACAAAAGGAGCAGACCCATGTATACTCACATGTCCAGTTGTCTTCAGGGCCCGGTGACCCGCGACCGCGGCTGGTGGCTTATCCCGAAGCATGACCCCATGCCAAATCTCGCAACAAACGACGCGGAAGCATGCGCAACGAAACTTCAGCCGGAAGAATCCCCTTCCTTGGAGGAACCGATCCGTACCGATTTGGTCGAGCGGATTCGCTGCGAAATCGCTGCCGGCACTTATGAGACCCCTGAGAAATGGGCACTTGCCCTGGACCGATTGCTGGCCAGGTTGGAAGCCGTCGAATGACATCGGCCACCGATTGGCAAGTCAAATCCCCAGCCTATAATAATTTACAGGTAAGCAAGTTTCTGTGCTTGCGTCAGGCTTCCAATCCCGGCATTGAACCACGGAGGATTTGCGACGTGCAGTTGCCAGCCGTAGAAGTGGCTCATAGCCCGGAAAGCAAGTTCCGGGAGTACTTGTCCAGCCGTGCAAAACCCCAGCGCTATACCGAGCAGCAGCGCGACATGGTGCGCTATGTTTTCGCCCAGCACAATCACTTCGAGGCCGACCAGTTGATCGACGACATGAAACACACGGGTTTTCGCGTCAGCCGGGCGACGGTGTACCGAACTCTGACCAAACTGGTCGATGCGGGACTATTGCGCCGCCTGGAAGTGGGGGCACTGACCTTTTACGAACATGACTACGGCTACCCACAGCATGAGCACCTCTATTGCCAAAAGTGCCGCAAGATGATCGAATTTCAGGCGCCCGCCGTTGAAGCCGTGGTCCGGGAGGTCTGCCGGCAAAACAATTTCCAAAGCAGCGGCCACACCCTTGTCATCAAAGGGTTTTGCCACGAATGCAACAAGTCGCGCGTGACCAAGCGCCGGCTGGATCTCGTGTAGGCAAGATTTGGGGCTAAGAACTCCACCATTCGCAGGTGGCCGACTGGCCGATATTTTCTTCCACTTCCACGCGTAAAATCGATGGGACAAAACGATAATGCTGGCGCAGATCATCCACCAGCCGGAGCGCGATATAGCGCGCCAACAATTCCGCAGTGGTATTTTCGATCGGCAGCAGTACGCACTCATCTCGCGGAAAAATCCATTTCCGATCCCGGTAACATACGCGCACGCTTTGCGAACGTTCTTCGACCGCGATGAGAGAATTCCGGGTCGGCAGCAGCATGCGATGGTCCAGTTCATCCGTGATGACCTTGGTGCGTTGCTTGAGGGCCACAAAATCAAACACATAATAATTGCGATCGAGTTCCCCTTCGACTTCGACAGCAGCGCGATAATTGTGGCCGTGCAGGCGTTCGCATTTGTCGCCTTCGTAGCTTATGAAATGGCCCGAGCAAAATACGAGGTGATCCTTGGTGACGCGGACTTTGAATTTTTCAGGCATGGTCAAACCCGGCAACCCAGGGAAATCGGAGCGGTACTTCAATGGTACCGTCCCGCAGCGCGACAAACAAGGATGCCGTGACCAGATCGGCGGTCGCCCCTGGATTGCGGCCCTGGCCGTCGGCGCGCAACCAATCATTGAGTTCGGCCAGTGCACACCGACCGGCCGGATGCATCGGCCAGTTTGAATCCAGGGTTTTTTGTGCGCGCCGGGCTGCTTCATCTGCTTCCGGCTGTCCACGCTTGCGTACGATCAAAGTATCGGGAAAACTCGACAGGAGCCGGAGATGGCAATAGACAATCGCGCCTTCAAGCGATTGTGTTTTTTGCACTCCCTCATGCAGCGCCGGTAACCCCGATTGCAAGACTTCCTAAAAACCATTGACATATTCCCTGGCAATGACGTCGCGGTCGGCGGCCATCGCCATGATAGCCTGTAGCGGTTCCGTCGGTACATCGTTAAGATCCTGTTGGGATACCCGCCCCAAGCCTCCCGGCGCAGCAAGCCGAATGGCCTCATACACTAACTGGGAATCGCGCGCGGTGAGAGTCGTTAAGATGTGCTTTAGTCCCGCTGGCAATCTTTCGTCACGAGCAACTGCCGCCAATGGAGCCAGCAGCAGAACAATCCCCAGATTCGTATTGGTCCGAACCACCTGTCGAGTGGCGCGGATGCAAGCCAATACGGTTTCACCAACCGGTTTTTGCCGGGCATCTTCCAGCACCGGGGTAATGGCCGCGGCGCTCAACAGCAAATCGATGAAGCTCAGATTTTCGAAGTCCTGGAAACGATGGACATTTCCCGGTTTTCGCGCCGTGGATTCCCAGATACATGCCAAATGAGCGCACAGGCCGATGGAAAGCATACGGAGATTACCTGCTGTGGAATTCATCGGTCAAGTATCGAATGACTTCTGCGGCCACATCGACTCCCGTAACCCGGGCCAAAGCTCGCCAGCCCGGAACCGCGTTCACTTCCAGAACATACCACTCGCCGGCCGGACCCAATAACAAGTCGACTCCGGCCACACTGGCGCCTACCACATGTGCAGCCCGGAGAGCTAATTGTTCTTCAGCGGTTTTCAACCGAACTGTTTCACCCAGGCCTCCCTGAGCAATGTTAGTTCGCCAACCATCGTGGCAATGCCGGCACATGGCAGCAATCACCCGGTCGCCGAGAACAAAAGCGCGCAGGTCCCACCCCGGATGGTCAATGAATTTTTGCAGATAAATAACACTTTGTATCCTCTCGAGCGTTTGAAACGTGCGCCAAGCCAGCTCCCGATCCGAAACCCGCACCATACCCCGGCCCTCGGAACCAAACAACGGCTTGACGACTACATCCCCGCCCAGGATTAAAAAGGCTTCCATGGCCGCATCCGCATGCTGGCATACGATGGTCGGCGGAACGCGTAAATCGGCGGCTTCCAGGCGAGCCCCGGCAAGGAACTTGTCCACACATGTTTCCAGAGCCAACGGAGGATTCAAGACCGGTACGCCGCGGGCTTGCAACCGGTGCAACACGTCCATCCGAAAAACCACTTGTTCCAGGGAACCTGGGGGCATCGTCCGAACCAGGACCGTGGCGGAATCCGCGAACGCATCGGCAGTGGCTGCAATTCCCGCGTGCACTCGACGAAAATCGATCAGGCGGGTTTCGTTTCCCAATGGTGCCGCGGCCCGTTGCAAGTCGCGAACGTGCCAGCCGTCGCCACCCGAGACGATTGCGATGCGGATTGGAAACCTATGTTCCTTAAGAAACGATGTCAAAAAG
>Ga0182037_10001190_pt1 | contig 13492 bp, 11 predicted proteins | sample sta12Cox44000082_FD_125974 | JGI IMG/M metagenome (GOLD analysis project Ga0182037, IMG submission 125974) | Lab enrichment of tropical soil microbial communities from Luquillo Experimental Forest, Puerto Rico - statoxic.12C.oxic.44.000.082 | ecosystem: Environmental > Terrestrial > Soil >... | reverse complement strand
TCGATCGATCATGCGCTGGTAGCATTCGGCGCGCTCTATGCCGGCGTGCCGTTCTGTCCGGTGTCGCCGGCCTATTCCCTGATCTCTCGCGACTTTGGCAAGCTCGCTTCTGCGTTGAACCTGTTAACGCCGGGCCTCATCTTTGTCGACGACACGGATCGGTTTGCCACCGCGGTGTCGGCCGCTGTGCCCCAGGAAATCGAGATTGCCGCTTCCTTTGGTGGGCTGAGAGGTCGCGACGTGACTTCGCTCGCCGAGCTGATGGCAACTCCGCTGCATCCCGGCCTCGATTCGACGCATGAGACGATCGACCCCGACACCATTGCGAAATTCCTGCTCACCTCGGGCTCGACCGGCAATCCCAAGGCGGTCATCAATACCCAGCGCATGCTCTGCGCCAACCAGGTGATGCTTCGCGAGACGATGTCCTTCCTGAAGGACGAGCCGCCCGTCATCGTCGACTGGCTGCCGTGGAGCCACACTTTCGGCGGCAACCACAATATCGGGCTCACGCTCCATAACGGCGGCTCGATGTACCTGGACCAGGGCAAGCCGATGCCGGGCGGTATCGAGGAAACCGTCCGCAACTTGCGGGAAATTTCGCCTACGGTCTATTTCAACGTCCCCAAGGGCTATGAATCGCTGCTGCCCTATTTGCGCGACGACGGCGCTCTCCGCGAGCAGTTCTTCGCCCGCTTGCACGCGATGTTCTTCGCCGGCGCCGCATTGTCGCAATTTGTCTGGGACAGCCTCGACGAGTTGTCGGTGCAGGCAACCGGCCGTCGCGTGCCGATGCTGACCGGTCTTGGCGCGACCGAAAGCGGCCCGTTCTTCATGTCGGTCAATCCCAGGACCAGCCGATCCGGCCATGTCGGGCTCCCCGTTTCCGGCAACGTCGCAAAGCTCGTGCCGACCAACGGCAAGCTCGAAGTATGCGCCAGCGGACCGAACGTGACGCCCGGCTACTGGCGGGCACCGGAATTGACCAGGGAGGCCTTCGACGAGGAAGGCTTCTACAGGTTCGGCGACGCACTGAAGCCGGCAGACGCGGACGATCTCGACGCCGGCTTCGACTTCGACGGCCGCATTGCCGAGGATTTCAAGCTCGCCAGCGGCACCTGGGTCAGCGTCGGCCCCTTGCGCGCGCGTTTCATCGCGGCCTGCGCGCCGCTCGTGCGCGACGTCGTGATTGCCGGGATCAACCGCGATGAAATATCGGCAATCGTCGTGCTCGACCTTGACGGCTGCCGCCTGATCAATCCGACCCTTCCCTCCGATGACATTGCCGCGACCGCGGCCGATCGGCTGGTTCGCGGCGCCTTTGCCGAACGCTTCGCTAGGCTGCTTGCGACCGCCACCGGTTCGTCGACCAGGATCGCACGTGCTATCCTGCTGGACACGCCGCTCTCCATCGATCGCGGCGAAGTCACCGACAAGGGCTCGGTCAACGAGCGCGCGGTACTGCAATGTCGCGGCGAACTGATCGAAGAGCTGTATTCGCCGGCACCGCCGGAACATGTCATCGTATTGGGTTGATTTTTTAAGGGAGGAGAAGATGCAGTTGAAGGTGGTGCGGCTTGATGCCTCGCGCTGCATGGCGCCGAAGTAGGAACCTCGCGTGTTCGTGCATCGGCGCGACGTCCAGATTCAGTGGGGCGACTGCGACCCCGCCAACATCGTTTATTACCCGCGCTATTTCGAGATGTTCGACGATTCGACCTCGATCATGTTCGAGGCGGCCGGATTCTCCAAGCAGGACCTCGTCCACAAATACGGGCTGGTCGGCATTCCCATGGTCGACACCAGGGCAAAGTTCTACATCGCCTCGACGCACGGCGACTGGATCACCATCGAAAGCCGGATCGAGAGTTTCAAGCGCTCAAGCTTCGAGGTCACGCACCGCGTGTTCAAGGGCGAGGCACTGGCGATCGAGGCATTCGAGACCCGCGTCTTGGTCGGCCGGCATCCCGACGATCCCACCAAGCTGAAGTCGGCTCCGATGCCCGAGGAGATCATTGCCAAATTCACGCGCGGTTAAGGCCACTGGAGCCGAAAGAACGGCTTGAATAACGGATCGAAGTTTGATCTGGACTACCGACACCTAGTGCCCACTTTCCGAAGTTCGTGCTACATCTCAGCACCCACCTTTCACGAACTTCGGAAAGTTATGGGCACTAGCAAATCTATGTTTCTAGTGCCGCTTTTCTATTTGAAGTTCCTGAACAGAATTCGCCGCTTGTGGTGCAGGAACTTCAAATAGGCGGCACTCGAGGGAGGAATGAATGAAAAGGCTGTTTCTGTCTGCCGCCGCGATTACACTGGTGTCGCTGTCTGGATCACCGGTAATTGCGCAGACCAGTGACATCACGATCGGCATTACGATCATCACCACAGGGCCCGGTGCGGCGCTCGGCATCCCTGAGCGGAACGCGCTTGAGTTCGTCCCGAAGGAGATCGCAGGCTACCCGCTGAAGGTGATCGTGCTCGACGACGGCGGCGATCCGACCAACGCGACCACCAATGCGCGGCGCTTCGTCACGGAGTCCAAGGCCGACATCATCATGGGCTCCTCGAGCACGCCGTCGACGATTGCCGTCGCCAATGTCGCCAATGAAGCGGGCATTCCACATTTCGGACTGGCGCCGTTTCCGGTCACACCGGAGCGCGCCAAGTGGTCGGTCGACATGCCGCAGTCGGTGGCGATCATGGGCAAGGTTCTTTACGCGCACATGAAGGCGCACAACATCAAGACCGTCGGCTATATCGGCTACTCCGATTCCTATGGTGACCTCTGGTTCAACGATTTCAAGAACCAGGGGGTACCGCTGGGCATGACCCTCGTCGACGAGGAGCGCTTTGCGCGGCCGGATACGTCGGTCACCGGTCAGGTCCTGAAACTCGTTGCCGCCAACCCCGACGCGATCCTGGTCGGCGCCTCCGGCACCGCCGCGGCGCTACCGCAAACGGAGCTGCGCGAGCGCGGCTACAAGGGGTTGATCTATCAGACCCACGGTGCCGCCAGCATGGACTTCATCCGCATCGCGGGCAAGGCGGCCGAGGGCGTCATCATGGCCTCCGGCCCGGTGATGTCACCGGAGACTCAGCCGGATTCTGCGCTGACCAAGAAGCCGGGGCTCGTGCTCAATGCGGCCTATGAAGCGAAATACGGAGCGAACAGCCGCAGCCAGTTCGCCGGCCATTCCTACGATGCCTTCGAGGTGTTAAAGCGTGTCATCCCGACGGCTTTGAAGACCGCGAAACCGGGCACGCCGGAATTTCGCGAGGCGATCCGCCAGGCCTTCCTCTCCGAGCGGGAAATCGCCGCAAGCCAGGGCGTCTATAACTTCACGGAAAAGGATCGCTACGGTCTCGATGACCGCTCGCGCATCATCCTGACGGTGAAGGACGGAAAATACGTCCCGGCGATGTGAAGGCAGGGACTGTTCCTCCCGCGCTGGGCGCCAACTGATCCGCTGAAGCGGACCGGCTGATGATCCTGCGCGCCGGGTGGCGCAATTGCGCGCTATGCGTACGAACAGTCGGCAATCGAGGCCACGCACTCAAAAAACTCTCGGGTGTCCGTATTCGAGGCAAACCGGACCCGGGTGAGACGTTACCGCGATTTAACTGGCTGATTGTGCCGGGTCAGGCGATAGCTGCTCGCGGTAAGCATCAGCCGCGATGCCAGACATTGAAATCACCAAGGAGTGCCGCACCTTTAATTGCAGTCGAATTCCCCCTCGAACACGCCCGGCGGCGCTTGCCAAACGGCAACGGGCGGATGCCGGTCGATGTGGAAGCGTGGAGGTGGCTGCAACAGGTGCAACTGCACGGCGAGCCAATCTCGGACTGCATTATCCGCGTCATCATAATCACCTTGCACCAGCGTGGCTGCAGAAACAGCAACGTTGCTTTGTGTGCATCCCCAAACCAGACCGTGTCCTTGGAGGAAAAGCTTGGAGCCGTGGGGTAAACTCGAGTGGCGTCGGCGACAACCCGATGCGCGCTCTCCATTCCTGGTCAAACGGATGTCGTGGTCCTGGTTCTCTGCCGAGCTTGTGCGTGTCAGGCCAACGGAGTTGGAATTTTGGGTGAAAGGAAGTGCGGCCTATCTGGCGCTGCATGATTCCGTTCGCTCCGACGGGGAGACGACGATAGACGGAACAAGCTGTTCTACGCTAACTGACCTTCGAGATAAGTTGACGTTCGTGCCGGCCGGATCTTCAGTAGGGGGCTGGAATCGTTTCGAAGGCCGCACGTCGTCCGTGTTTGCGGTTCATCTCGCCTCACCGAAGTCAGATCATGACGCAAACGATATCTCAAAGATTCTCCCAGCGCTGTATTTCGAAAACAACAATCTCAGAGCGACGCTTCAAAAGCTCCAAAGTGCCGTTGATGGCTCCGGCATAAACGACCATGCGTATGCAGAGACACTCGGGCTATTGCTGTTGTGGGAACTACGGCACGCCGCTGACCCAAGGCATTCGCATCTGAACCCGGTTCGGGGAGGTTTGACCGCACGTCAGATAAGGCGGCTGACGGAGTTTGTCGACGCTCAGATCCCGAATGAAATTACGATATCTGATCTGGCGACCCTGACGGGACTGAGCCACTACCACTTCATCAGGGCATTCAAGAACACAGTTGGGCTTACGCCCTACCAGTACGTCCTGTCGGAGCGGACCCGCCGTGCAAGAGGACTGTTGTCCAAACCCGCTCTCTCGCTTGGCGACGTGGCGCTCGCGGTAGGGTTCAGCGATGCATCGCACCTGAACCGGGTATTTCGAAAATTCGTGGGTGTTACGCCAACCGCATTCCGGCGGGAGTTGCATCGGCGATAAATAGACATCGTGCGGAAACGCCTAGCCGTTCCCCGGTCTACACAAGCTCAGCCAGCTTTCCAGCCGTCAATCTCCATCACCGGCGATGCGCTTTAACGGCCCGTTCGGTCGCGCTCAACTCATGAGCTGCTTGCTTGTTCGTCTTGTCTACAGCAGTACGCACGAATACTCGCAGTTCGCGCGGGGAAAATGGTGTCGTCATTAGTGACAGCAGAAATCAACGTTGACCCTTTTCACCGCAAGAAATGCTATTTGGCGCAATTTCGTCCAGGGATTATCGATGAACGATCATGCACATTCTGAGACGCTTGGTTGTTCTGCTCTTGCTCGCTCACGGCGTGAATCTGAGTTCGTGGCTTCTTTTGAAATCAGGAATTGCTGCTTACGATTCATGAACAGCGCCGTTGCAGGATCGAGAGCCGCCTAACAAACCGCGGACGGTAGCGCGGGTTCGTGAGAAGGATCGCGGCAGCGAGCCTGAAGCGAGACCAGCTGATAACTGAGGAGGACGTCGATCGTGGCGCTTGACCCGTCGTCCAATTCGTCACCTCCGAATCACAGCGCCTCGTCGCCCACTATAATGCTGAGTGTTGATAACCTGCGAGAGAGTGATCGCTTCGCATATTGGAGAGAGGAGTGGTGTCAGGCAACGGTGGGCGTGACCGGCGAGCTCGACCAGAAAGCTGGACGGAAATTCCGGGCGCGCGCCACATCGCGCATCAGTGAGCATGTGATCCGCTTGCGCTGCCAAACAAGCCCATTTCCTGTCTCGCGTGGTTGGCGGGAGATAAATCGGCGCGGATGGAAGAGCTGGATCTGGCTCCACCAGGAGCTAAGCGAAGGAACGCTGTTCGAGCATGCCGGCAACGAATTCGTTACCGCGCGCGGCGATCTGCTGCTCATGGATCCAACCATTCCGTTCACGAACAAAGCGCAAAGCGCGCATGACTATCGCCGATGGTTTCTTCCACGAGCCTGGATCGAGCCGCACCTTTCGTTCGACAGGCGGCCGTTGTCGATCCATCTGACCGGTTCGGACGGTCCGGACGCGATCGTCCGCTCCTATCTGGAGGCCCTGAATGAAACCATCGACACACTCGACCATTTGCAACAGCCTGCGGTCATCGACAATCTCTGTCGTCTTCTCGCGTTGAGCTGCGGCGGGTCACCGGGCCCGCAACAAGGGGCAATTCGGGCCGCCAAGCTGCAGCAGGCGAAAGATTACATATCGAAACATCTGACGGACCCCGGGCTGACACCCACGCAGGCAGCCGCCGCTATCAAAGTTTCCGTCCGGCAGTTGCATCTTCTCTTCGAGCCGACCGGAAAAAGTTTTGCGGAGCATGTCCAATCCCGGCGGCTTGAGGAATGTCGTGCGGCCCTCGCAAGTCCGGTGAACAGGGATCGTTCCGTCACCGACATCGCCTATGCCTGGGGCTTCAATAGTCTCGCCTCGTTCTATCGGGCCTTTCGAAAACGTTTCGGTGCCTCTCCCGGCGAGGTGCGTCCGGGTGCAGGACAGGGCTGACCTTTGCACGCAAGGCGAACTCTTCGTGCGCTGATCGACAAGACGACAGCCATGAGTTGCAATAGCCTTATCGCGCCTATGTGCTCGTGTGGCCACGACGAGGAAGTTCGGAACGCTGCCTTGCATCTTTCGTGGGCAAGGCCCGCTTGAGCTCGTCGCTTCGTCTATTGCAGCGTTGCTTCGGGGTTGTCGCCTGGCGGTCCGACACAGCAACATTATTTCTGAATGTGAAAATGCGCACAAGCAAGTGCGGAGAATTGAGCCATTGTCAGTGCATATTATTTTCCGATTGCGGACTTGCCGTAATGAAATACTCATCAATTCCGTGGGCAAGAACTGCTCGCACAACGTTTGCCGCCAGGAAGAACACCGGCTTTTTCGCGCGGATTCTCGAGAGCCTTCACCACTCGCGGCGCCTTCAGGCGCAGCGTTTCCTCCGAACCCATCGTCATCTGATCGATGGCAGCCGGGATAGCCGCTTCAAGCCGAACGCGGGGGGCGGCGACAATGGCGATCGCTGAGCGGTCTTCATCAAGTTCTTTCCGGTTTCCTTCCTTTAGCGAGAGCCTCCTGCTCGCCATCATCGCACTCGCATTTTTGGTCCTTCACGTCCTGGGCGGAACACTGGTGCAACGTGCATTGCCCAGCGAGACGGCCGAACAAAAGGAAGCAATCGTTTCATACGGCAACTAGCGGCACTCAATTGAGACCAGCGCTGTTGTGAGGATTTTCAGTCATGGGCGGCAATGGTTCGTTTCTATTGCTTAGCGTCGCCGTTTTTCTTGGAGCTTTCGTTTCGGGCTTTGCGGGATTTGCTTTCTCGGCTGTGGCAGGCGCGATTCTCCTGCACACATTGTTGCCGATGGAAGCCGTGCCGCTCATGATGGCCTGCAGTGTTGGGGTCCAGGCGACCAATCTCTGGGCGCTGCGCAGGGATATCGAATGGAAGCAAAGTCTTGTGCTGGTGCTCGGGGGAATGTTGGGCGTGCCGATTGCTGTCTGGTTGTTGCAAAACACAGATGCCCGGACGTTCCGGGAGGTGTTCGGTCTCGTGGTCATGATCTATGCCGGTTATATGTTATTCCGGCCGAGTCTCTCCCATCTCAAGTTGATGAATCGAAGCCGTAATGCGCTTGTCGGCTTTGGAGGCGGCTTGATCGGCGGTTTGACGGCCATGCCGGGTGCCCTGCCGACCATCTGGTGCGATATGCACGGCGTTCCCAAGAACCAGCAGCGCGGCCTGGTTCAGCCGTTTATCGCGGCGATGCCGATCTTCGCGCTAGCACTCATGATTATGCATCATAGCCTGTCAGTCGGGGTGCTTGCTAATCTTCTCCTGAGCATTCCGGCTCTAATCGCGGGCGCCGTACTCGGCATCTTTGCGTTCCGTCACGTCAGTGAACAGATCTTCAGACGCCTCATTCTTTTGGTCTTACTCGTGTCCGGTCTGTTGTTGGTCGTGTGAGCCGAATTCTTCTGGCTTGATCGAGCCGATGTTTGCTTCTGGCCTTAGCCGAAATTGGGCAGGGACGCGCCAGATGTCGGCTTCCGGACGCAGACTGAACATCACCGAGACCAATAGCGACTTGCGGAATTTGACCATCTCGGAAATAGCCGCTCGATTTTTCCTTCGTGCACGGCAGCTGACGATTCCTTCCTGCGCGCTCGTTGCGCGGGGGCCTTGACTGAGATTGCTTTCGGGAAGTCTCGCGACTGAACGGTCGGAACGGCTCCTGTTACGGCAGAATTTCCGAGTAACGACTAGATTGTGGTCTCGCCTTCGTGCTGGAAGCCGAGATAGCTTGCGGCAACGCGCTGGTTGGCTGCCAGCTCCGCGGCCGTTCCGGCAAGCACGAATTCGCCGAGCTCCATTACATAGGCGCGGTCGGCGATCTTGAGCGCGGCTTGCGCGTTCTGCTCGACCAGTAGCACCGAGACGCGGGAGCTGCGCAGCTCGGCGATGGTCCTGAAAATGTCGGCAACGACGATGGGCGCGAGCCCCAGGCTCGGCTCGTCCAGCATCAACAGCTTCGGTGTCCCCATCAGGGCGCGGCCCATGGCCAGCATCTGCTGCTCGCCGCCGGACAGCGTGCCGGCGAGCTGCCTGCGCCGCTCCTTGAGCCGCGGAAACAGCGCATAGACGCGCTCGAAGGCATCGCGGGCCTGCGTTTTCGCCACCTTAAAGGCGCCGAGCTGAAGATTGTCCTCCACGCACATGCTCCAGAACAATTCGCGATGTTCGGGCACGAGGCTCAATCCAAGGCCGACGCGGTCCTCAATCTCGAGCCTTGAGAGATCCTGCCCGGCGAACGCGATGCGGCCTCTCAGCGGCAGGATACCCATGATGGCGTTGAGCAACGTGGTCTTGCCCGCGCCATTGGCGCCGATGATGGTGACGATCTCGCCCTCGGCGATGTCCAGCGACACCGACCGCACCACCTCGACCTTGCCGTAGGCAACATGCGCGTCATGGACCGCCAGTAAAGCGCTCATGCGCTCACTCCGAGATAGGCCTTGACCACCTCCGGATTGCTCTTGATGGCGCTTGGGGTGCCTTCGGCGATCTTGGTGCCGAAGTCGAGCACCACCACGCGATCGGCGAGATCCATCACGAATCCCATGTCATGCTCGACCAGCAGCACCGACGTTCCGCCGTCGCGCAACTGACGAAGCAGCGCGGCAAGCCGTTGCTTCTCTATGTGCCGCAGTCCCGCCGCGGGCTCGTCGAGCAGAAGCAGCATGGGATCGACGCAGAGCGCGCGGGCGATCTCCACGATGCGTTGCTGGCCGAGCGAGAGCGAACCGGCTGGCTGGTCGATCTGATCGGAGAGGCCGACGCGCTCGATCTGCCTTGCGGCTTCCGCCAGCAGCCTTGCCTCATCGTCGCGGTCCAGCCGAAACATGCTTGAGAGCGCGCCGGCTGATCCTCGTAAATGAGCGCCGATCGCGACATTCTCGAGCACGCTCATGTCGGGCACCAGCTTGACGTGCTGGAAGGTCCTGGCGATGCCGAGTCTGGCCACCTCCTGCGGCGGCGCGTCGCGAAGTTTCCTGCCAACCACGGAGATGGTGCCGGAGGTCGCGGTCAGCACGCCGGTGATGAGGTTGAATGTCGTGCTTTTTCCGGCGCCGTTGGGACCGATCAGCGCGACGATCTCGCAGGCCTGGACGTCGAAAGAGACATTGTTCACCGCGATTACACCGCCGAACTGCTTTCGCGCGTTGTCGAGTTTGAGCAGGATGCCAGGCGCGCCCGGTGCGATCGCGCGGGGTTGTAGCGTCAGCGACGTGTCGGGGCGCCTGCGCTTTGGCTTGAACGGCCACAGCGACATCAGCTGCGGCCAGACGCCGCTTGGCGCCAGCTGCAACAGGGCAACCAGGAGGATGCCGAACACGATGGTCTCGAGCTGGCCCTCGCCGTGCAGGATTAGCGGAAGATAGCTCTGCAAAATCTCCTTCATGATGACGACGATCGCAGCTCCCAGCACGCCGCCCCAGACGTAGCCGGCGCCTCCGACCACGGCGACAAAGAGATACTCGATGCCGGCCTGCGCGCCGAACGGCGTCGGGTTGACGGCGCGCTGGAAATGCGCATAGAGCCAGCCGGAAAGTCCCGCCAGTACCGCTGCATGGATGAACACCAACAGCTTGGTGCGTGGCGTCTGCACGCCGAAGGCTTCGGCCGCGATATGTCCGCGCCGCAGCGCGCGGATGGCGCGGCCGGTGCGCGAGTCCAGGAGATTGGTCGTCAAGAGCGCAGAGACCAGCACCGCCGCCCATATCGCATAGTAGATCGAACTGGGATCGATCAGCCTGAAGGCGCCGATCGACAGCGGCGGGATCGCGGAAATGCCGTCGTTGCGGCCGAGAAATTCGAGCTTGCTGAAGAGATAGAACAGCCCGAGCCCCCAGGCGATGGTGCCGAGCGGCAGATAATGGCCGGAAAGGCGCACGGTGACGAGGCCGAGCAACACTGCCGCAATCCCGCTCACCACGAGCGAGAGCGGCAGCGTAAGCCACGGCGACAGGCCGTAGGCCGTGGTCAGGACGGCGGTGGTGTAGGCTCCAAAACCGCAGAACGCCGCCTGTCCGAACGAAGTGAGACCGCCGACCCCGGTGAGAAGAACGAGACCCATCGCGACCAGCGCCGACAGCCCGATATTATCGAAAAGAACGATCCAGAACGGCGGCATGTTCGGCAGAAGCGGGATCGCGGCTATGACCGCGGCAAAGAGCAGTGCGGGCAGGCGCTCTCGCATCGCGCGTCAGTCCTTCTCTTCCTCGGCTTCCGGCACGGCGAGCGATCGCAGCAGCAACACCGGAAGCAGAAGCGTAAAGACGATGACCTCCTTGAAGTTGGAGGCGTAGAATGAGGAGAAGGCCTCCACCATACCGACGATGAGCGCAGCGATTGCGGTTACGGGATAACTGACGAGCCCGCCGATGATCGCTGCGATAAAGCCCTTCAGCCCGATAAGGAATCCGGTGTCGTAATAGAGCGTGGTGATGGGTACGATCAGGATGCCGGACAGTGCGCCGATCATCGAGGCGAGCAGGAAGGCGATCTGTCCCGACAGCGTCGTTCTTATGCCCGCAAGACGCGCGCCGAGCCGGTTCACGGCGGTGGCGCGCAACGCCTTGCCGTAGAGAGTGAGCCCGAAGAACAGCCAGAGCGCTCCGATGAAAGCAACCGTAATGGCGTAAACGGCAAGACTCTGGCCGGTGAAGCGCAACGGGCCGAGGTTGAGGGCGGTGTCCGCGACCGTCGGCCCGCGTTGGCCTTCCGCGCCGAAGAACAGCAGTCCGAGCCCCTGCATCGCCAGATGGCAGCCGACCGAGGCGATCAGAAGCACCAGCACCGAGGTGTGCGCCAGCGGCTGAAAGGCAAGGCGATAGAGGAACAATCCAATCAAGGCCACGATGGCGAGCGAGAGCACGATCGAGATTGCGATCGGCGGATGCCGGCCGACCGCAAAGACTGTCAGTGCCAGCACGATTGCTGGCAACGCGATGTCAACAATGAAGGCGCGGGCGGTCCGTGCCTTGTGCAGCGTGCGGCGCGCGGCAAACAGGTCGAGCAGGAATGCGGCTGCCCCCATCGCCACGGCGAGCTTCGCCGTTCCCGGCATCTGACCGGACGCCAGCGAGGCGTAGGTCAGCGCGCCATAGGTAACGAACTCGCCCTGCGGAATCAGGATCACGCGCGTCACGGCGAACACCAGCACCAGTGCCAGTCCGAGCAGCGCATAGATCGCGCCGTTGGTTATGCCATCCTGGACCAGGAACAGCATGATGGTGGAGTTCAAGACCGGGCGCTCCCCATGAACAAATCAATCCGGCCCGGAGCTGCCGGACGTTGAGTCCACGCTCCGACGGTGGTTGAAATCGGCCGCCGGTATTTGGTATGCCGGATAACAATTATTCAATATAATCTCAAGGCCGCGCCAAGCCGGCCGCCTGTCAGCCAACCGGGACCGCGAGCCGCAAGCGATGACTGTTTCCAAGACCGCCACCGTGAGTGGGGTGGGTTCCCGCAAAGCTCTCATCGAGGGAGCAAGTGAGGGCGCCGCGCTCGAGATGGGGGAATTATCCGACCTGCTCGGCTATTCGCTCAAGCGCGCGCAACTCAGGATTTTCGAGGACTTCCTGCGCTGCGTGGCGCCGCTGCGACTGACGCCGGCGCAGTTCTCGGTGTTGCTCCTTCTCGAGAAGAATCCGGGTCGCAACCAGACCGAAATCGCCAACACGCTCGGCATCCTGCGTCCGAATTTCGTGGCGATGCTCGATGGCCTCGAGAGCAGGGATCTGTGCGCGCGGGTGCGTTCCACCAACGACCGCCGCTCTCACGTGTTGCTCCTGACCGACAAAGGCCGCGCGGTACTGGCGCGCGCCAAAAGGCTCGTTGCCAGCAAGCATGAGGCGCGGCTCGGCGAACTGCTTGGACCCGCCAACCGTGCCGCGCTGCTTTCGATGCTGAAAAAGATCGCGCGGGAGTTCTGATCGTTGCCTCATCCGATCGAAGGGTTAACGCAAGCTTCCAACGCATTGACCAGATGCAGGCAGAATCTGCCCGAATTTTTCAATCCAAAGCTGCGGTGGAGGGAAGTCTTAAGCTTATGGTCGTAACTAGCTACCGGGCGACGCAGGTCGGCTGGCGACATCCGCACTGGCGCGAAGGCGACCGTGGCTTTGCCCTGACCTGCCCCCGGGAAGAAAGATGGCGTTGGGTATTTTTGACTCGCTCGACCTCGACTACGCCGGCTCACTTGCACGCCAGGCGATGGATCTGATGTCGCAGCATCGCATTCCACCCAGCCCGGACAATTTTTCGATCTGGTTTCAGTATGTCGCGCGTTCCTCCACCGAGCTGAACCGGACGATCGACGTGCTGATCGGCAACGGAAAAACCTTCGACGAGGTGACCAATCGCGACCTCGTTCGTACCTATCTGATCGGCGGCCAGCAGGCCAATCTGTCCGACAAGATCCGTGGATTGGTCTCCAGCGCCAAGGAGCTTCTGGCAAGCGCTATCGACGACCAGAACACGCAGATCGAGACGCTGCGGGACGTCTCGACGCAAGCCGAAATAGCCGATCCCAAAGCCCTGATCGGCAGTCTTCTCGACGAGTTGCTGAAGGCGACGTCACGCGCAAAGAACCTGGAAATCGGCTTCGACAAGACCTCTCAGGAACTGGACGAACTAAGGGAGACGCTGGCGCAATCCGACCGAAGCGCGAAGACCGATCCGCTCACGGGTCTGGCGAACCGGCGGGGCCTCGACGAGATGCTGCATGCCGCGCAGATCAAGGCCATGGAGACCGGCAGTGCCTTGAGCGTTCTGCTCGTCGATATCGACCACTTCAAGCAATTCAACGATACCTATGGTCATCAGGTGGGCGACCAGGTCCTGCGCCTGACTGCGGGGGTGTTCAGGGAACCGCTTCGCGAGGCCGACTTTGCCGCCCGTTACGGCGGAGAGGAACTGATCGGCGTGCTTGATGGCGCGGGCCTGAAGACGGCAAGAGAGGTTGCCGAGCGCATTCGAACAACCGTTTCCGAGCGCAAAATGCGCAAGCGCTCGACCAACGAGGAGCTTGGAGCCATTACGGTCTCGGTTGGCGTC
>Ga0182037_10001188_pt1 | contig 13498 bp, 13 predicted proteins | sample sta12Cox44000082_FD_125974 | JGI IMG/M metagenome (GOLD analysis project Ga0182037, IMG submission 125974) | Lab enrichment of tropical soil microbial communities from Luquillo Experimental Forest, Puerto Rico - statoxic.12C.oxic.44.000.082 | ecosystem: Environmental > Terrestrial > Soil >... | reverse complement strand
TCATCGTCGAGGAGCAGCTGGCGCTGCGCACGACGCGGCCGCTCGCGGAGCGCTATCCGCGTATCCGGGCGCAGACACCAGCGAAGACGGCGGTGTTCGAGGAAGTCCGCGCATCGATCGAGCTCGTGATGCAGCGTGATCCGACATTGCGCGCCGATGTCGAATACCTCACTGCGGCGGTCATCGGCATCGCGAGTGAGATCGGCGAGCGGATGCTGGCCCGGCAGCCCCTCGACATCGACGGAGCGGCCACCTTCGCCGCGAATTTGATCTTGCGGGGGTTACCGGCGGTGCCGCGTATCGAATCGTGAGCTGCGCCGCCCTCAGCCGGGGATCCGCACCGGCAGCGATGCAATTCCGCGGATAAAGTTGGCATAGACCCGCTGCGGCTCGTCCATGACTTCGATCACCGGGAAGCGCTTCAGGATCTCCTCCCAGAGGATCGCCAACTGCATCTCGGCCAGGCGATTGCCGACGCAACGATGGATACCGAAGCCGAAAGAAAGATGCTGCCGCGGTCGCGCGCGGTCGATGATGAATTCGTTCGCGCGCTCGATCGCTTCCTCGTCGCGGTTGCCAGAGAGGTACCACATAACGACCTTGTCACCCTCGTGGATCGGCTTTCCGCCGATCTCGCCGTCGGCGATCGCCGTGCGCCGCATATGCATGACCGGCGTCTGCCACCGGATGATCTCGGGCACCAGGCTTGGAATGAGGCCGGGGTTTTCGCGTAGCTTGCGATACTCCTCCGGGAAATTGTTTAGTGCCCACACCCCGCCCGAGATCGAATTGCGCGTGGTTTCGTTGCCGCCGACGATGAGCAAGGTGAGATTGCCAAGCAGCTCCTGTGGGCGCTGGTAAAGATCCCGCGTCGCCTCGCTATGCGCCAGCATCGAGATCAGATCCGGACGCGGCTCCGCCCCAGCGCGTTCGTGCCAGATCTGTGTGAAGCAGTCGAGCGCCTCGCTCAGGATCTCGAGCCGCTTCGCCTCGGAATCGACGAGACCGCCAGCGTTCACATCGGCGATCGCGCAATCGGACCAGTAGACCAGTTTGTGCCGATCTTCGAACGGGAAATCGAGCAACGTCGTCAGCATCTGGATCGTCAATTCGATCGAGACATGGCTCACCCAATCGAAGGTTTCGTTGCGCGGCAACCCGTCGAGGATATTCGCCGCGCGCTCGCGGATCGTGCCGGCAAGCTTGTTCAAATTCATCGGTGCTACGATCGGCGAGACGGTCTTGCGCTGCTCGTCGTGCTTCGGTGGGTCCATCGAAATGAAACTGGGCCGCCGGTACTCCATCGGCCGGTCGGTAATCGAGATCCCGCCCAGTGCCGCGTCCGACGAATAGGTGTGGTGATTGGTCTCGACTGACATGATGTCCCGGTACTTGGTGACCGACCAGTACGAGCCATACATGCCGTCCTGGCACCAATGGACCGGGTCTTCACGGCGGAGCCGCTCGAAATAGGGGTACCAGACATCATCCTGGTAAAGCTTTGGATCGCTGACGTCGATCTTCTCCAGCGGCGTCGCGTAGGCATCGTGTCTCGCGTCGAATTGTACCGTGGCATCCATCGTCTTTGCTCCCGTTAAGGTCGCCGCGTGCCGTTCGGCGTGGTGCTCAGTGCTGGCCCTCTGGCATTCGCACGATCAAACCGTCCAACTCATCCCGCATCTTGATCTGGCAGGAGAGACGCGAATTCGGCTCCGCAGCCGCCGCGAAGCTGAGCATGCTGGCCTCGAGCGAGTCGGGCACCGGTTCGCCGATCTTGTCGAACCAACCGGGATCGACGTAGACGTGACAAGTAGCACAAGCGCATTGGCCGCCGCAGTCGGCGTCAATACCGGGCACATTGTTGTCGACCGCGCCCCGCATCACGGAGAGCCCCACCGGCACCTCCACTCGATGCTCGGTCCCATCGTACTCGATGTAGATGACGCTGGACATTCGCCGTCCTTGCCGCCTCGTCGCGATCGAAACAATGAGGCAACAAAAATGACGCCGGCGTCAACATTTTTGACGGATGCTGAGACCGAAAGCGCGGCAGCCCCTCACCCCAGCCGTCTCCCCGCAAGCGGTGCGAGCGAGTCAGCCGCTAAGCCGATCCCCCGCGCGAGCTGTGAGCGAGAGGGGTGAGAGGTAAAACCTAACGGCCTTCGCGGACCACCGGGTTGCTCAGCGTGCCGATCCCGGTAATTTCGATGTCAACCGTGTCGCCGTGTTTGAGGTTGCGCGGCCAGCCGTCGGTGCCCATCCACACGACATCTCCGGGATAAAGCGTCAAGTATTGCGACATCCGGCTGAGGAATTTGGCGACACCGTGGATCATGTTATTGGTCCCGAAACGATCGGTCACCTCGCCGTTGACCTTGACGATCGTCTCGGCCTTGTCGAGATCGAAATTGGTCTCGATCCACGGCCCCATCGGTTTGAAAGTGTCGCTGTTCTTGGCCCGCCACAGGGTGCGGTCACCCCGCTGCCAGGTGCGCTCGCTCATGTCGTTGCCGATGGTCCAGCCGAGCACGACCGACAACGCATCCTTCTCCGACAGGTGTTTCGCCCGCTTCCCGATAACCGCGACGAGTTCGGCCTCATATTGGACGAGCTCACCCGCGTCCTTCGGAATCACGATGTTCTCGCCATGCGCGATCAGCGCATTATTGGCGCGATAGCCGATATCGGCGTAGGGCGGCAGCTCGGGCTCGCGTCCGAGCTTTTTCGCCGCCTCGGTCACGTGTTCGGGATAGTTGAGGCCGGCGGCGTAGAAGGTGCGCGGCTCGACCGGCACCAGCAGTTTGACCGATGACAGCGGGTGGCGGATCGCCGTCCTCTCATAGCCCGCGAACGGATCGCCGTGCACTTCAGTGACGTCGTTGCCCTCGAGGATCCCGTAAACTGCCGTACCGTTCGTCTCGTAGCGTATCCAGCGCATCGCTTCTCTCCCTCCAAAACGTCACCTCAGTAGAATATTCACCGTTGCCGTGAAAGCCGGAAATCCAGCGCGCCGCTTGCCTCGCTTGGCCAAACTCCTGACAATGCTGATCTCGCACTGCTGTGACGGGGGCTGCCGTGGATATCGGCGAGAGGCGCCAGGCGAATATTCTAGTGTTGGCTCCAGTCGGGCGCATCGACAATCTGACGAGTGCCGAGTTTCAGACGCGGCTGCTCGCCGCCGTAACTTCGAACTCAGCCGATGTCGTTATCGACTTTTCCGCCGTCGAATATATTTCGAGCGCCGGTTTGCGCGCGTTGATGACCGCCTCGCGACAAAAACCGAAAGAGCGACGGCTCGCAGCCGTTCGCCTCAACGCGGTCGTGCACGAGATCTTTACGATCAGCCGGTTTTCGCATCTTGTGCCGATCTTCGCGACGGTCGAGGAAGCGAGCGCCGCCTGGGACGCGCCGGCGCAGCCGCAGCCCGCCGAGCCGCGACCCGATCCGAAATCCGATCCGGCGGCATCGTTGCTCGTGCACTTCTGGGGCACCCGCGGCTCGCTGCCGGCGCCACTGCGGGAGGGCGTGGTTCGCGGCAAGGTCCGTGATGCATTGCTCGCAGCACGCGGCCGGACACTCAATACGGCAGAGGAAATCGACGCCTTCATCGACCAGGCGCTGCCATTTTCTGTGCGCGGTACTTTCGGCGGCAATACGAGCTGCGTCGAGATCATCACTGGGGGCGACGAATACGTGCTGTGCGATCTCGGTACCGGCGTACGCGAATTTGGCAATCGCGTACTGCGAGAGCATGGCCGCGAACGCAAGCACTGCTTCAATATCTTCCTGTCGCATTCCCATTGGGATCACATCATGGGGTTTCCGTTTTTTACGCCCGCATATATTCCCGGTAACCGAGTTCGTATATTTGGTTGCCACAGTGGACTGCGTGACGCGCTCCGTGCGCAGCAGTTGGCTCCGTGGTTTCCGGTCGATTTTGTGGATCTCGGCGCGAACATCGAATTCATCACCCTCGAACCCGGACGTCGTTACGAGGTCGCTGGCCTCTCGGTCACCGCGATAAAGCAATTTCACTCCGGAGATTCTTACGGTTACCGGTTTTCCGACGGCGGCAAGTCGATCGTCTACTCTACCGACTGCGAGCACAAATATTCGCAACTCGACGAATCCTATCCCTTCGTCGAATTCTACCGCAATGCCGATTTACTGATCTTCGATGCGATGTATTCGCTTGGAGATTCGGTGTCGGTCAAGGAGGATTGGGGCCATTCGAGCAATGTCATCGCGGTTGAATTGGCACAAGCCGCTGGGGCCAAGCGGCTGGTATTGTTTCACCACGAGCCGGTATTGAACGATCAGATGATCGAGGGCGTCCTTGCCGACACCGTGCGATTCGAATGGATCAGCCGCCGCGGCGACAAGGTGGAAGTCATCGCGGCCTATGACGGCCTCGAACTGATTATTTGATCTGGGCCCTGCGGTGCGCTGGGGCATTTCCCTGTTCCGGGGCCCTGGTCGCGGCGCCGCTCTCGGGGTCGTCGCAGTCGCCGTGCTGTTGCGAGCCCTCGACGTCGGACTCGTTCCAGAACTGCGCCTGCGGGTTTTTGATCTCGAAGAGCGCCTTTGGTCCCGCTCTAGCGATCCGGCGCGAGTCGTGATCGTCGACATCGACGACAAGAGCCTCGCAAAACACGGGCAATGGCCGTGGCAGCGGTCGCGGGTGGCCGAATTGGTGCGGCGCATTGCCGATGGGCATCCGCGGGTTCTCGGCATCGACATCGTCTTTGCCGAACCGGACCGGCTCTCGCCGCCCGAGATTGCACGAGAGCTTCTCGAGCTCCCAACTCCGCTTGCGGCAGGGCTGGCAAAGCTGCCGCCGAGCGAGCGAGACTTGGCAAGCGCGATGCAAGCTGTTCCAACAGTACTAGCCGTCGCTCCCAGCAACGAGGAAAACACCGCGGCTTCGAGCCCGATGCATCCAGCGCCAATCCGTCAAGCGGGTAATAATCCGGCCCCTTTTTTGAACACCTACAAATCCCTGCTCCAAAGCCTGCCGCAGCTGAGCGGCGCGGCGCAGGGAGCCGGAGCGATAGCTGCTGAGCCAGATGATGACGGCATCGTGCGCCGCGCCGCTCTCGCCATGAGCCATGATGGAACGATCATTCCGAGTTTCGCGCTCGAAGTCCTGCGTGTGGCGGGCACCGAAGGGTCGATTGTCATCGATACCGGTCCGTTGGGGATCGAAGACATTAGGGTCGGGGGGATCACGGTTCCAACGGACAAGCAAGGGCGTGCGATCCTTCATTTCACACCACCGGTCGCACGATATATCTCGGCGGCGGAAGTCCTTAATCCGGATTTCGACCCCGTCGCACTGCGTTCGCAGATCGTGTTGCTCGGCGTCGCCGGGCTCGGCATTGCCGAACACCTGCAGACACCGCTCGGCCTCGTCCAGGACGTCGAAATCCACGCACAGCTGATCGAGTCGATGCTGCTCGGCGCCCTGCTCCACCGCCCCCCCTACCTTGACTGGGTGGAGCTGGCCCTGACTCTTGCCGCCGGTTTGGCGGCGATTTGGCTGTTGCGTTACGACCGGCCCTTGCGTGCAGCCGGCCTCGTCCTGGCGGCGATTGTCGGCTTGATTGGCTTTGAGCTGTTGTCGTTCGGATTTGCCGGCCTGTTGTTCGACGGCACTTTTCCCGCCCTTACCCTGCTTGCCGCCTTCGGGGTCATGCTCGTCGGCACCCTGCGCGCTGCGGAAGCGGAGCTCCGCCGCCATCGCGAAGCTACAGAGCGGTACGAGGGCGAACTCGCCGCCGCGCGAGCGATCCAGATGGGCCTCTTGCCGCGCCGGTTCCCCGCCTTCCCTGATCACCCGGAAATCGATATTTGCGCTCGCATCGAGCCGGCGCGAATCGTCGGCGGCGATCTCTACGACTATTTGCTGATCGATCAAGATCGCCGCTTGTTTTTCGTGATCGCCGACGTCTCGGGCAAGGGTGCTCCGGCCGCACTGTTGATGGCAGCGACCAAGGAAGTCATCCGTGAGGCAGTTCTCAAACACGGCGTCGCGCTCGACGATATTCTCAGCGAGGCGAACCAGAAGACCGCGATTGCGAGCACCGAACTCGAGGGTGAAGGTGGCGTGTTTGTCACAGCCTTTATCGGGGTCCTCGATCTCCGGTCTGGCAGACTCATTTATACCAGTGCAGGGCATGAGGCGCCCTTCGTCGTTGGCAGCGATCGGGGATTGCGGCAGCTGATAACGGAAGGGGGGCCGCCCCTCGGGGCGGTCGCCGGCTTTCTCTATCCCATCGATCGAGACCGCATTGCGCCGGGTGAGGTATTGCTGCTTTACACTGACGGGGTCACCGAAGCCGAAAACGCGGATCACACCCTCTATGGCCGCGACCGGCTGACCGAAGCGCTAGCAAACGGGCCGGCGAACGACGCTCGTAACCTGGTCGCAGCGGTGATCGATGACGTACATCGCTTTATCGGAGGGTCCGAGCCGGCCGATGACGTTACTGTGTTGGCGTTGCGGCGTGCAAACGGTGTCGTTATCTGACCGTGACCACGACGCAACGGTTGCGCGGCTCGGCGACATTGTCACCAGTGGGGACGATCGGATCGAGTTTTCCGCGGCCGGCGATCGAAATCGCGTCGCGATCTACTCCGTCGCGGACAAGCCGATCTCGGACAGCCGCGGCTCGGGCAATTGATAGTCCTTGATTGCGACGCAAATCGCCGAGGGTATCGGTATGACCGATGACTTCGATCTGGTAGATCGGGCGCCCTTTGATGTCGTCGAACACCGAGCGGTAAAGGGTCATCGATTCCGGGGTCAGTTCATCGCTCCCGAGGATGAAATAGAGGCGAAAGTGATGGGGCAGAATCGGCTGCGCGGCGATGGCCCGGCGAAAAATCACCGAGATATTGCCCCGACTTTCCTCGACCGGTTGGCTACTGCCGGCCCGTGATTCCGCTGCCGCATATGATTGATCCAAGGTCGTCACGGTCTTGCCATCATCGATTGTGATCGCTCCCACTTCGCCTCCTTCGCCCGGCAACACGACGAATAAGGCTTGCCGCGGACAGCCCGCGAGCAGGATCGTACAGACCAGCGCAAAGAGCGACCGGCGCATGGTCAATGATCACCATAGACCTGAACCGCGAAGGTCGTACCGCGCACGCCCAACACCGCGGTCGGCGTCTTGATCTTCATCGCTCCGGGCGCACTGCGTGTGATGTCACCGGAAACAACGGCGAGGGTTCCCTGCCGCATATCCGCCAGCATTGACCCACGGAAATTGTTCGAATCGAACTGGAACTCGTCGAGAGCGAGCTGGCTGTTTGGGCCGGTGGAGAAGACCGTGTTGTCGATAAACGTAATGCCGATTGCGCCGTCGGGGCCGGTTACGACGACATCCTTCTCGAACAGCGGATCTCCGATTTTTACCGGCAGACGCTGCGCCGAGCGTTCGATCACGACCTGCCCGGTCACGGTCTTTACCTGCGCGATCGGAGCAGATGCTGCCGCCTGCGACAAAGCTGCCGCGGCGATCAGCAAAAACGCCATCGCGCCCCATATTACCCTGGAGAAAGTGCGGGTCCAGCGGAACCGTCGTGGATTTACAAGGTTCAATCTCATCGCGGCGGACGGTTGACCGTGACGACGCGCCAGCCGTGACCCATTCCGGGGCCATCGATTCGATCGATCCGGGTAATCGAGCAATTCTCGATCGTGAAAGCGAGAGAGGCTTCGGGGTCGAGGCCGAGCGCCAGCGCCAATGCAGATCGAATCGTTCCACCATGCGCAACGATAATGATGTCGCGTCCGGGATGCGCTTCGACCAGGTGGTGGATCGCCCGGGACACCCGCTCGATGACGGCGACGAAGCTTTCACCACCCGGTGCTGGCTCATGTGCCGGGGCGTGCCAAAAGCGATGGAAATCGCCCGCGCGAGACTCCTGCAGTTCCTCGTAGGTGAGGCCCTGCCATTCCCCGAAATCCTGCTCAGCGAGATCCGCCATTTCGATCGCGTCAGGACCCGGGATCGGCTGCGGCCCGGGCAGGCCGGCGCGGATGATCGCCAGTGCCGTCTCGTGGGTGCGGCGGAGATGGCTCGTCACCCAGAGCGCCGCACGCGGCAATTTTTCGGCAAGGCCAGTAAACAGCGAGGTTTCGGAGCAATCGCACGACAGGTCGGCCTGACCGTAGATCCGGCCACCATGCGCGACCGGCGCATGCCGCACCAGCCATAGCGGGGTTATGCCGGGGTGCGCGAGGCCGGCGACCGCTCGGGCGCGGTGCTCTGAGATCGAACCAAGAAAGCCACGTCCGCCGTCCGGGCGCGTGGGGTTGGTTGTCATCTCGCCGAGGCCACGAGCAATATCACGATTTCTCCAATCTGCTGGAACGCCCCAAGGACATCGCCCGTGTGGCCGCCGATCTGGCGGCGCGACAGCCCCGCGGCGGCGCACAACGTAACACCGGCAAGGCAAACCGCAAGCGCCCCTCGTAGCGGACCGAGCGCTGCCAGAGCAATGAGGGTACCCATCAAGATGGCAGTAGCCACCCCCAGCGGGCGAGGTATTCCAGCCCACGCGCCAAGACCCTCCGAGCGCGCCGGCGTCATCTGCCACATCAGAACGGGCAGCGCGGCACGCGAAACAGAATGAGCCGCGACCAGCGCGAGCCCAGCGTGGATCGCGTCACCGATCGAAGCGAGTGCCGCGGCGCGCAACGAGATGCTGAGCACGATTGCCGCGACGCCAAAGGTTCCGTGTCGGCTGTCGCGCATGATCGCGAGTTTGGCCTCGCGATCGTGCCCCCCAAAGAAACCGTCGGCAGTGTCGGCTAGCCCGTCTTCGTGCAATGCGCCGGTCAAGGCGAGACCCGAAAGAACCGACAACAGTGCGGCCGGCCAATCCCCGAGGCCGACAAGCTGAGCCAGCAGAAAGGCGAGCGCCGCCACGGCTCCGATGCCGCCGCCGACCAGCGGGAACGCCCAGACCGAGCCAGCGAGCTGCCAAAGGTCATCGGTCGGCGCGTCGACCGGCAGCCTGGTGAAAAACGCCATGGCAGCCACAAAGCCGCAAAACAATCCGGAAGGGCGACGGGTAGGATCGTTTGGAGCACTCATTGCGCCCGACGATAACCGACATCTTGCTTCTTCGTCATACTCGCGAATGCGGGTATCAGGACCTCGCCAAAAGGTTAAAATGGAGAATCGAATTGGCCGATCCCGTCACAAATCTGGACGAAATCCGGGACCTCTTGGCCCACCTGCCGGGACCAGATCTCCAGGCCGGCACCGCAGCGGCCACGCGCCAAGCACAGCTGACGAAGCCGGCCGGTTCCCTCGGTCGCCTCGAGGAGTTGGCGATCTGGCTCGCGCAATGGCAGGCAAAGCACCCGCCGCGGCTTGATCATCCGCGCACTCTGGTGTTTGCCGGCAACCACGGCGTCGCCGCGCGGGGTGTTTCGGCCTATCCCGCGACCGTTACCGCGCAGATGGTCCAGAACTTCATCGCAGGTGGCGCCGCGGTGAACCAGCTGTGCCGGGTCTTCGACGCCGGGCTCAAGGTCTATGAAATGAACCTCGATACGCCGACCGGCGACATCGTCGTCGAGCCGGCAATGAGCGAGGAGGAATGCGCCAAAGCTATCGCCTACGGCATGATGGCGGTCGAACCCGGCATCGACGCATTGGCGCTCGGGGAAATGGGCATCGGCAACACCACGGCTGCAGCGGCTCTCTGCGTCGGTTTGTTTGGCGGGGCGGCGGAGCTCTGGACCGGACCAGGGACCGGAGTTGCCGGGGTCGCACTCGAAGCCAAGCGCCGTGCCGTGGCCGACGCGGCCGCGCGCCACCGTTCGGCAGCGCGCGACCCGTTCGACATGCTGCGGCGCCTGGGCGGGCTCGAGCTCGCTGCGATCACGGGGGCTGTTATGGCGGCGCGGCTCGGTCGGGTCCCGGTGGTGCTAGATGGCTTTGCCTCGACGGCCGCTGCCGCGGTGCTGTTCGCGGCCGACCGGCACGCCCTCGACCATTGTATTGTCGCGCATCGCTCAGTCGAGCCGGGGCACCGACGCCTTGTCGATCAAATCGGCCAGCGTCCGCTATTCGACCTCGGCATGCGCCTCGGCGAGGCTTCCGGCGCCACTTTGGCTTTTGCTTTGCTGAAGGCGGCTGTCGCCTGCCACAACGGCATGGCGACGTTTGCGGAGGCCAGCGTCAGCGGGCCGAGCTGACTCCGCGGTAGCCGAACTCTTATTCGCCCATTTGCAACAGCGCGCCACGCCGGCGGGCACTATGAAAGGAGACGAAAAAGGCGGCGGCTCCGAGCATAAGGTAAACGACGTCGAGAGCGATCGCGGATATGAAGTAATCGGCGCGGAAGACCCCGAGAACAGCACCGCCCGCATGCCCTCGAAGACATATGTCGATGGTAGGATCCAGGCCGCGTGCTGCAACCAGCTGGGCAGGGTCGAAACCGGGTAATAGACGCAGCTAATCGGCGCGAGGGTGAAGACCACAGTCCAGGCAAGCCCCTCCGCCCCCATCCCTTGGCGCAGGATCAACCCGCAGATCGCCAAGCCCAACGCCCAGCCCATTATCAGCAGTGCCGCAAAAAATGCGATGAGCGGTAATCCGATCGCGAAGATTGAATAGTGATAGAGCGGGATCGCCAACAGGGCCGCCGGGACATTACCGAGCAAGACACGGATCATGCTCATCGACAACAGAGACAGCACCCACTCGTAGGGTCGTAACGGCGTCACGAAGAGATGCCCAAGATTGCGTGCCCACATCTCTTCGAGAAATGACATCGACAGCCCGAGCTGACCGCGGAACAGCACGTCCCACAGCATGACGGCGGCGAGCAACACGCCAAAGGCGCGGAACACGTAACTGCTGTTGACGTAAAGGAACTGGCTCATAAAGCCCCAGATCAGCATCTGCAGAGTCGGCCAGTAGAGGAGCTCGAGTGTGCGCGGCCACGAGCTGCGAAGCAGATAAAGATAGCGCAACAGCATCGCCCAGACTCGCCCCAAGGACAGTCGGAATTCACTGCGCATGATACGCATCGCTTGCCGAATTCACGACACCGGCACCATGCTGCGGGGCTCGCGCGCGATATGGAGAAATACTTCTTCGAGGTTCGTCCGACCGTATCGGTCGATCAGCGCCCGGGGACTGCCGCCATCGACGATGCGGCCCGTCTTCATCATCATGACCTCCGAGCAGAGCCGTTCGACTTCGCTCATATTGTGCGAAGCCATCAGGATCGTGGCACCGGTGCGCGCCCGATAGCCTTCGAGATAGCCGCGTACCCAATCGCCGGTATCGGGGTCGAGCGAGGCGGTCGGCTCGTCGAGCAGCAGCAGCTCGGGCTCGTTCAACAGTGCCTTCGCCAAAGCGACACGGGTTTTCTGCCCGGCCGAGAGTTTCCCCGCGGGACGCTCGAGGAAGGCGGAGATCTGCAGATCGCTTGCCAGCTGTTCGATCCGTTGGTGCCGCGCCCGCAGACCATAAAGGCGGGCGTAGATCAACAGGTTCTGGCGAACCGTCAGGCGATGCGGCAGGTCCACAAAGGGCGAGGAGAAATTCATTCGCGGCAGCACCCGATAGCGATGCCGCAGCATGTCCTCGCCGAGAACCTGCACCTTGCCGGCGCTCGGCAGCAGAAGACCGAGCAAAATCGACAGGGTCGTCGTCTTGCCGGCACCGTTGCCGCCGAGCAACGCCGCGGTGACACCGCGCGGAACTGTGAAGCTGATTCCGTCCACCGCGACGGCGGTCGGGTAACGCTTGACCAAATTCTCGACTCTGACGGCTGGCTCGTTCATCGCGCCTATATGACTCGGCCCGAGATGCTCGACCAGCACGGGGCTGGCAATCCTCGGCTTAATCGGCGAGATTGAGAGGGAAACCGGACGGCGGAGACGAGATCAAGCTTGAGTGATACGAGCCTCATCACTTCGAGCGAGCCCGGCACCGGCTTTGGCCGGATCAGCCTGCGCACGCTCGTTCCGATTCGCTGGGTGGCGATCGCCGGACAAGCATCGACGGTCCTGATCGTCCATTACGGGCTCGGCTACCGTCTGCCACTTTTTTCGGCACTCACGGTTATCGCTAGCTCAGCGCTGCTCAATATTGTGCTGATCCTGCTTCGGCAGGCGGCGGCCAGGCTCGGCGAACGGGATGCCGCGCTGTGTCTCGGCTATGACATCCTGCAGCTTGGCCTGCTGCTCTACCTCACGGGCGGGCTGTACAACCCGTTCTCCACTCTAATCTTGGCTCCGGTCACTGTCGCCGCGACGATCCTCTCTCGGCGTCCGGTGATTGCCCTCTCGATCCTCGCGATAGCTACAATTAGCGTACTCGCCCTGTGGCATCTGCCTCTGCCCTGGCGCATCGAGCCGCTGGTCTTTCCGCCCGAGCTCGTCCTCGGGATTTGGCTATCGCTCGTCCTCGCGACGATGTTCATCGGTGGGTATACCTGGAGCGTCGCCCAAGAGGCGCGCCGGTTGCGGGACGCGGTCGCCGAAACGCAGCTGGCGCTCGCTCGCGAGCAACGCGTCTCCGCGGTCGGCGCGCTCGCCGCGGCAGCGGCACACGAGCTTGGTAGCCCGCTCGCAACAATCGCCGTCGTCGCCAAAGAGCTCGTCCGCGAGTTACCGGAGGAAAGCCCGCACGCCGAGGATGCTGCGCTGCTTTTGAGTCAATCGGATCGGTGCCGGAGAATCCTCGCCGAGCTTTCCCATCAGCCGGAGCAAGATGGCGGGTCGCCCTTCACGCGGCTGCCGATTTCGGCCTTGGTCGAAGCGGCAGGGGCACTTCATCTGGACCAGGGTGTCAAGCTAATCTTCGCGACTGCAGGGCAGCCCGGACCCGAGGAACCGCTCGTCCGCCGTAGTCCCGAGATCATGCATGGCCTCAACAACTTGATTCAGAACGCCGTTCAGTTTGCACGGCGGGAGATAAGCGTCACCACTTTCTGGGACGGGACAACGGTCACGGTCGAAATAGCCGACGATGGGCCGGGGTTCCCGCTGCACCTGTTGGGGCGCCTCGGCGAGCCGTATATTTCCACCCGCGCGGGTGCCGCAAACCATATGGGGCTCGGCATCTTTATTGCACAGAGCCTTCTAGAGCGCAGTGGCGCCAGCGTGGTATTCGATAATCTGCCAGAGGGCGGCGCACGTGTTGTCATTTCTTGGAATCGTGCCAATTTGGAAATGGTAGAAAAAACTCTTCCGCCCGTAGCGACGGCGCACGTATGACGCGAGCCAGAGTTGAATTGCGGACAGCGGCAAAGGTAAGACCATGGACACTATCGATCGACCAAACCGCCCCGGGACCGCCGAGGGGCTCTCGACAGGGTTGCAAGGCCTTTCCGAATCCGATCGCACTCTGCTGATCGTCGACGACGATGCGCCGCTGTGCCAGAGGCTCGCGCGCGCGATGGAGCGTCGCGGCTTTGTCGTCGCGACCGCCGACAGCGTCGCCAACGGTATTGCCGCGGC
>Ga0182037_10001183_pt1 | contig 13515 bp, 9 predicted proteins | sample sta12Cox44000082_FD_125974 | JGI IMG/M metagenome (GOLD analysis project Ga0182037, IMG submission 125974) | Lab enrichment of tropical soil microbial communities from Luquillo Experimental Forest, Puerto Rico - statoxic.12C.oxic.44.000.082 | ecosystem: Environmental > Terrestrial > Soil >... | reverse complement strand
CGATGCTGACTGCGTTATCCCAGAGCCGGATCGATTCTTTACGCATGCGCTCGCCTATTTTGAGAGAAACCCAGGGTTGGTCGGCCTGACCGCGTACCTGCGCGTGTTTCCGGCGAACGAGACGCTTGGCGACAAGCTCGTCTCCGGCATTGCCAACCTTGGCCTGTGGGTCGCCAATAACATATTGAAACGAGGGGCTTCCTTCGGCGAATTTCAGATGATCCGGCGGGAGGCGTTCGCCCGCCTGGGTGGGTTCCGTGCGGATCTGATCGCGTTCGAAGATGCCGACATGTTTCGCCGTCTTTCCCGGATCGGCCGAACAATGATCGCTCCGAAACTTCTTGTGCTGCACAGCGGGCGACGCGGCCATCAGGTCGGCCAGCCGCAATTAATCTGTACGTGGCTCGTAAACCTAGTCTTTGTCGCGATCCGCGGCCGCCCGTTCAGCAAAGAATGGAAGCCGATCCGCTGAATCGCCCCCGGCGCGCCGCCGGGGTGCGCCTTCTTCCTTCCCCGAGATGATCGGGGCGTGCTGCGCGCCGACGCCCACGGTAGAAGGCTTTCGGCGACAAAGCTCGTACATGGCGTTGCCAACCTCGGTCTGTGGCTCAAAAACAATATGTTCAACCGCGGCGAGTCGTTTGGAGAATTTCAGATGAACCGACAAGAGACAATCACAGTTTGGGCCGATTTCCGGTAGACCTCGTTACCATTGAAGACGCCGAGCCGATATCTTCCGCTGGCTGTCCAAAATCGGAGAAACCACATGGATTGACCCGGAGCTCACGGTGCTGCATTCGGGCCATCACGCTCGTCGGCTAGCCGCGCTTGATCTTCATGTGGCTTGTCAATTCGCTTTTGGTGAGTGTCCACAACCGATCGTTCACCAGAGAAATCGAACGCGATTCGCTGATTTCCGATCTGGGCTTCCTTCGACGATAACAGGATCGCCACGTCGGGCTCGCATTGGCGCACAACCTCCCATTGCGCGATGATCGGGCGCAATTGCCTAGGGCGGTGGCGGTGCCACCTCAACCTGGGTTATGATTGATGAGTCTTGACCGCAGGGGGCCGCTGTTGCCCGATCGGACAAATCTGGATGACCGGCGCCTGCTCGGGATTGGATTTCGTCCAAGTCCATCCAAAGGAGATGCTGCGTCCGGTGACCGAGATGCGTGACGTCTGGTCGGCTCGAGCATGATCTCCGCATTCCTTGCCATTGTCGGCCGAACGGCCGACATCACCCTGATCGTGTTCATCGTGATGCAATTGGCATTGGCGTTCCGCGTATCGCAGACAGTGCTGCTCCACCTTTACCATCGGCGTGTCGGGCTCGAGCGCGAACGGATTGCGCTGACCCGACCGCTTCCCGCTGAGGACGAGCTTCCCGCCGTCCTAGTCCAGATTCCCACCTTCAACGAAGGACGCCTCGTGCGACGAGTTCTCGATTCGGTAGTGTCGTTGGATTGGCCGCGGGATCGGCTGCAAATACAGCTGCTCGACGACAGCACTGATGCGAGCGCTGAAATAGCCCAGGCAACGATCGCAGAATTCCGGTTGAGGGGTCACGATGTCGCTCTGATCCAACGTGCTCATCGCGCCGGCTTCAAAGCCGGGGCGCTGAGGGCGGGACTCGCTTGCTCTAGCCAACCGTTTGTCGCGGTCTTCGATGCCGACTACGTTCCGTCACCCGATTTTCTGCGACTCTGTCTTCGGCCGTTGCTCGATGACCCCCAGCTTGCTTTTGTTCAAGCCCGATGCGACTTCCTGAACGCCAGGGAAAACCGCGTGACACATGCGCAGCAGGTCATTCTCGAGAGCCATTTCGCGGTGGAGCAACCGACACGATGTTGGGCGGGTCAATTCCTCCCCTTCAACGGGACCGGCGGCGTCTGGCGACGAGCCGCGATCGAGGCTGCGGGTGGATGGCATGGCGATACACTGACCGAGGATCTCGACCTCAGCTACCGCGCCCAGATAAGAGGATGGCGTGCCTTGTACCTCGTCTCCGTCGCTGTGCCAGGCGAGTTGCCGGACAGCTTGGCTAGCTGGGGGATGCAGCAATGCCGCTGGAACAAAGGATTTGCACAGACGACCCGAAAGCTTCTGCCGTCGATCTGGCGCAGCCGGCTGCCGTGGAGGCGGAAGCTCGATGCGGCGCTCCATCTCGGTGGTTGCGCTGTCGGCCCGTTGGCGCTGGCTACAGGGATATTATGGTGGATCGACTTGCTGCTCGGCACATTGAGCTTTTCCTTGATTCTCCCGCTCGCCGCGCTCGGCCTGCTGCAGGGATTGGCGGGCGCGCTCGCGATGGCGCTGCTCAGCAGCAATTTGCTGCGGCAGCCCGGGGTCGGTTCCCAGACCCGAAGCTTCACGACAACGTGCAGGCTCACGTTATATACGATCCTGATGCACCAATATGCCGCGGCGCTATCAACTCGCAGCGTGATCGACGGCATACGTGGCCGCGCGTCGGCCTTCGTGCGAACGCCAAAACAGGATCGCCTTCCCGGCTGATCGATGCCCGCGGCTCCGGTTGTGCGGCGGGGCCGAGCTTGCGTGCGGAACGGTCAAGCCGGGTCGCGGACCAGCGTTCGCGTTCCTGTCGCGCGATTGAGCCGCCATCGCCGCCATCCCGAGAACAACGGTGAGCGCAGATCGCTCCCGACCAAGATCAGCCCGCCGACGATCGTGGGCACCGCAGGCAGCAAATACAGAAACGGCAAAAAGTCGATCTTGCGTATCGTCATCGAGACGATCGGATCGGGCAGGGTGTTCGTCGCCAATGCTGAAGCCACCGCGAGCACGAAAAGGACCTTTAGCCGAAAGTCTCCTTGTCGCCTCGGCACCAACAACCCCAGCACGAGGATGACGTCGCCGATGCAAAGCAGCGGATTGATGATTCGACGATGTCCCTCGGTCAGCCATTGCGCCAAGACCAGCGTGTCCTTGCTGACGTCGCTCGGCGGGTTGAGCAGCCGTGTAACGGGTTCTTCGTAGAAACCACGTGTGCGCGCTGCCGTCCCTCCCAGCACGCCGACCCGCACGGGCAGCGAGAATGTGTCGAACGCAACCTTCTTGGTCTCGGTGGGGGTGCGGACAATGTAAGCTCCGCTGTCGAATAGCAGCAAAAAGTCTTCGTCGGTTCGAAGAACGCTTCCGCGCCGCGCCCAAATGTTGATGAAGGCGTCTTCTTTGCGGCTATCCAGCACGACGATATCCTCGAGAGTGCTGCTGTCGAGGCTGCGTCGAGCGAACCCGACCGATATGCCGGGGATGATCGCCTGCTGATAGCCCGGTTGGAGCGCGTCGACGCTGGGATTCGCCTCGGCCTCGAAACGAATGTCCTCGAGGCTCCCCCAGCTCGTCGCGAGCAGACACAGCGAATTGAGCGCGCAAAACGACGCGGCAAGCACGGCGGCGATGATCCCGGGATAAGCGATCTGACGACAGCTCCGCCCGGCATTCCGCAAGGTCAAGACCTCATTATTCTCAATCCAATGATGGTATTGCCAAGCGACGGCAATCGAGACTATTTCGGGGCTCGCGTGGTAGAAAATAACAGGCAGGATGTGAAGCCAGATCAACAGAAGCCGATCGAGGGGTAGGGCCCCTGCCATCACGAGATCGTAGAGGCTTCGCGACTTCTCAAGAATCTGCTCGACCACTATCACCGCCATGATCGCGGCGGTTGCCACGGTCAGCCGGCCAAGCATGTGGCGATAAATCGTGATCAGGGGTGCCCCCGCCGGTTGGCGTTTTGTCGGCCTCTGCAAGGTGAGCCGATCCCTACCCGCGACTCCTCGGCCAGGCACGAGGATTAGCTCACGGCCCTGGTAGTTTCTGGCTTAGAGTCTATCGTAGAGATGGGCACCGCGCAATTTCTGGGGCGATGCGGGAGTTTTCGGATGTCAGGTCCATTCGACCGTCGGGATCAAGCAAAGACTCCAACACGCCTCCCCAACGGGCTCGATCAGATTCACGATGACAGTGCCAAAGACGGGGTTGCGGCAACAGAGACGAAACATCGGCGCATCGGCCAACTCCGGGCGGGCGGACGCGCGGCGCGGCGCGGCAGGCGCGCCTTGGCGCCTCTGAGTGTCGGGTGGCGCCACCGCGAACTGATCTTGGCGGTGCTACGGCGGGAGCTTGCGGACCGGTTCAGCGGGTCCGCCTTCGGCTGGGTCTGGGCCGTCGCCGGGCCGTTGATTACGCTGGCGATTTATACGACGACCTTCACCAAGGCAATGCAGCTGCCGGCGGCCTCGGCGCATGGCAGCACGTCGAGCTATGCACTCTCGACCTTTGTTGGCCTCATCATCTTCGGCCTTTTCGCCGAACTTTGCTGCCGTGCTCCATCGTTAATGCACGAACACGCGTGGTTTCTCAAGACCTCGATCTTTCCGAGCGAGACCCTCGCTTGGACTGCGGTATTACGCGCGCTGAGCTACGCCGGTATCAGTTTTGTCGTCCTGCTTGTCTTCGAACTCGCTCTGAATGGGATACCGCCGCTCTCTATCCTGCTGCTGCCGTTCATGGTGGTGCCGCTGGTCTTGTTCCTGCTTGGGCTGGTGTGGCTCCTGGCGGCAATCGGGGCATTTGCCCGTGACATCTCCTATCTTATGATCACGTTCGTCCCGTTGATGATGTTTGCGACGCCGGTATTCTATCGGGTGACGGACTTGCCCGACGCGCTACGCGTACTCGCCTATGCTAACCCGCTCGGGACGGCTATCGAGATAGCGCGTGCGGCGGTGTTCGATGGGATCTTGCCCCCGACCCTGGCTTGTTGTGGATTTCTCGTCGTGTCGCTCGCGCTTTGTCGTGTCGGGTACGCCGTCTTCGAGCGCTACAAGGGCATTTTGGTCGATGTCATCTGACGCAGCAATCCGATGCATCGGCATGGGCAAAGCCTATCAGCTCTACGCCCGGCGGACCGATCAAGTAAAACAAATGTTGTTCGGCAATTTCCATCGCTTTTACCTGGAATACTGGGTGCTGCGCGACATCGATCTGGAGGTGCTGCGGGGCGAATCGGTTGGGATCATCGGACGGAACGGTGCCGGCAAGACAACCCTGCTGCGGTTGCTGTGCGGCATTACACAGCCGACTTGCGGGGAGATCAACGTGGCGGGACGGATCGCCCCGATCCTGGCACTCGGCGCCGCATTTGATTGGGAGATGACGGGCCGCCAAAACGTGCTGATTGGTGGCGCGGTCCTCGGACTGCGCCGGTCGGAGATTCTTCAGCGCGTGCCATCGATCGCCGAGTTTGCCGCGATCGGCCCGTTTATCGATCAGCCGGTGCGGCTATATTCCGCCGGCATGCGCTCGCGGTTGGCTTTCGCGATCTGCGCTCACGCCGAAGCCGATATCCTGATCGTCGATGAAGCGCTGGCCGTAGGCGATGCCGCTTTCCAACGGAAAGGCCTCGCCTTCATGAAATCGTTTCGGCGCCACGGCACGCTGATAGTGGTTACGCATGATATGGAGCAGATCAGGGCCTTGTGTGACCGGGTCATCTGGGTGGATGACGGCGGCATCCGCGCGAGCGGTGGAGTGGCAGAGGTTATCCGGCTTTATGACGATGCGACCGAAGCCGAGGAGGACGATGGCATCCGCTTTCGCTTCGACACCGAGGCCCGCGCTGCGCTATCTCAAGCAGCGGTAAACCGGCGGGGCACGAGATGGAGGAGCGGTTAGCTCGATCTATGCGCGAGAGATGACTACATTGGAACAGTGTCCTTGTCATTGTTTCTCGTAATGGTGTGAGCGGCGACTGGAAGACGAGCCGGGAGGTGGCCGCTGCAGGGGTGTCGGAGATCTAAGCTAAGTGCGCTAGGGGTTGAAGTTAGAAGGGGTTCGGCTGGGCACGCTGCCCCGCGGGCTAGGCAGCCAGCCGCGGCAGGCGCTCGATCAAGAAATTGAAGATCCGCCAATCGAGATTGCTGGACAGGCAATAAATGCGGACTTGTTGCTTCAGCTCGACGACGCGGACGGCGGTCTTGATGATCCGCAGCCGCAGTGTGTCTAACCGAATGACGCGCGCCAAGAGGAACGCTGCGGCATCCACAGCAGCCGATATGCGCCGGCATGAAAATAAGAGCCGAAATTGGTCGGCCTCGGACTCGTGACCGGGTACGCCGCCGTAGTTTCAGGGGAAGACGCGCGCTCGATTAAACGCTCGAAGCGTCAAGCCAGCCTCGTGGGGTGCGCTCTGGACGCGGTGACTATGCAAGCCCGGCTTAAGCGATTCGTCGCTATCTCGCCCCCGCGGAGGCAGGGCAAGTTCCGCTGCTATTCGGCTGCCAAACCGCATTTCGGCGCGGAAAATTCGGCTGCCAACCGGCCCTGCTAAAACCGCCCAACTAACTGATTCAGTGAAGGTTTCGGGTCGGTAAGGGGTTTCTCGAAGGCCGAAACGTAATTTTCCGCTGTCGGCAGCAGAATGCGATTGGGTTTAGTCGTGCGTGACCCCGCTGCGGATCACACTTGCCGAGTGCGTCGAGCACGCTCGCCCCAGACGAGTTCACCCTTGCCGCGATAGAGCAGGTAGAGCGGCACCCCGCTGCGTCCGAATTGCTGATCCTTTTCGATCACCTTGCCGACAGATAACCGCCTGACACAGCAAGCGAGACAAGCCGCGGAACGGACCGTCGAAGGCGGTAACGGCAGGGGTTTCTGTTGCACGCCGCCGGAGGGCCAAGTTCGCCGAGGATGGTTGCTATTTGGTAGCTACCCACCCGCGGAGCAGCCCGCGCATCATTCCTAAGTGCTTGTAATCACTGGTGGAGCCGAGGGAGATCGAACCCCTGACCTTCGCATTGCGAATCCGACTCACTCGGGCTTTCCAGGGCTGGAGGCTACGGAGGCGCGAAGTATCGGCCGGACTTCTGCCGCGCCGATAAGTCGCCCAGCGAGTCACGTCGGCGGCCTATGTAGCCTCGGAAAGGCGGGAGAGACGACCCTGCCGGAACCTCCTCGTATGATTGCCGGGACTTTCCGACGCGAAGTTCGCGGCGGCGCGATCGGGGTTGTCTGTCAGATGCGTGTACAGCTCGGTCGTGCCCAAGATCACCAATGCGGGCATCGAATACGAATCGCGTTTCGGCGGGTCCGTATAGGGTCCGCAAGAACGTCGGGACGGATGTGGCATTCTGGAACTGAGGTATAAGCTATTGAAAAGCTGGCGCGCCCGAGAGGAGTCGAACCCCTAACCCCCAGATCCGTAGTCTGGTGCTCTATCCAATTGAGCTACGGGCGCGTGCTGAGAAGCGCGCCGGCTTCAAGGGCGGCAACAACTACTCCGCCGGTCCCTGACAAGCAAGGCGGATCGCTGACGCTTAGGAGAAGCTTAGATCACGCTCGCCGGCAAACCCCGGCGCGGGCAAGATATGGATATGATCTTCCAACCGTCTACGTCGGGAGAGATCCCAGCCGATGACCCGACGACCCGGCCTTCGGTCGCTTTGCTGCCCGGGCATCACAAGCGAGCCGAGGGCGGTCATCCGTGGATCTATTCGAACGAGGTGCGGATGGACACCGCGGGGAAGGCGCTGGCACCCGGCACGCTTGTCACCGTGCGGCGTGCCGATGAGAGCGCGCTCGGGGTGGCAATGTTCAACCCGCATAGCCTCGTCGCTGCCCGGGTCCTGGATCGCGATGCCGGTCGGGTTATCGGCCGCCGCTTCTTCGCGCGTCGACTCGAGCGTGCGCTACGGCTGCGCGACCAGCTCTTCGACCTCCCCTATTATCGCCTCGTCCATGCCGAAGCCGACGGGTTGCCCGGCCTCGTCGTCGACCGCTTTGCAGGCGTCCTCGTCGTGCAATTCAATGCCGCCGGTATCGCCCGGTTCGAGCCGCAGGTCCTCGAGGCGCTTGATGTGCTTTTGGCGCCGGAGGCCATCGTGCTGCGCAACGACAGCCCGGCACGCACGCTCGAAGGGTTGATGCTCGAAACGCAGGTGGCGAAGGGGACGGTCGGCGGACCCGTTGTCGTCTGTGAGAACGGCGTCGAGTTCCTGGCCGACCCGCTCGCGGGTCAAAAGACAGGGTGGTTCTTCGATCATCGCGACAACCGCCGGTTTGTCGCAGCGCTGGCGCGAGATGCGCGCGTCCTCGACCTCTATTGCTTCAACGGCGCCTTTTCGCTGCAGATGGCACGCGCCGGCGGCGCCGCGGTGCTCGGCATCGACAGTTCGGCGCCGGCGCTCAAGCTCGCCAGCGACGCCGCGGCCCGCAACGGGGTCGGCGAAATCTGCGATTTTCGCCGCGGCGAGGCGTTTGGCGAAGCCGCTCGGCTGGCCGCTGCCGGCGAGCGCTTCGACATCGTCATCGCCGATCCTCCCGCCTTCGCGAAGTCGCGCAAGGATGTGCCGGCGGCGCTGCGCGGCTATCGCAAGCTTACCCGCCTCGCCGCCTCGGTGACCGCCGTCGGAGGGGTATTGTTCCTCGCCTGCTGCTCGCACAATGTGGCCGAGGCGGAGTTTGCCGAGGCGGTGCGGCGCGGACTCGGCGACGCCGGGCGCGGCGCGCGCATCCTGCGGATCGCCGGGGCCGATGCCGATCATCCGATCCACCCGGCCCTGCCCGAGACCGCCTATCTCAAGGCAATGACACTGGCGCTCGACTGACCGCGCGCGCGGCTGGGGCGGGCAGGGTCAAGCGAAAGACCGTGCCGCTGCCGGTACTCGAGACGAGTGCCAGCTCGCCGCCATGTGCCCGCATCAATTCGCGGGCGATCGCCAGACCAAGCCCGCTGCCGCCGGGCCGCGCCGAGCCAAAAAATGGGCGGAACAAATTGTCTCGCGCCTTTGGCGGCAGCCCCGGCCCGTCATCGACGATATCGATCGCGATGACCCCATTCTCGCGCGCTGCGGTACAGCGCAACCGGTGTGCCCCCGCTTCGACCGCGTTGCGTGCGAGGTTCAGCAGCACGCGGTAGAGCTGGTCGCGATCGGCCTCGACCGTCAGCTCGGGCGGGATCGCGGAGTCGATCATCAGGCCGTCGCCGGACAGCCCGAGACCCGGGCCGATCTCGTCGACCAGCGCGGTGATCGAAAACCGGCTCGGCGTCAACGGCGGCGCGCCCTCGCGCGAGAAATCGAGGGTGTGCGTGCACAACGCGACGGCGCGGTCGATCGCGTCGAGCAGGCGGGGTGCCACGCGGCGCACTTCGGGCGCCGCGCTGGCGCTCAGCCCGTCGGTGACGAGGCGCGCCGTCGCCAGGATGTTGCGCAAATCGTGATTGATCTTGGTCACCGCGGTGCCCAGCGCCGCCAACCGGGCGCGCTGGCCGAGCGCTTGGCGCACCGTCTTTTGCAACACCGCCAACTCGCGCTCGGCGACGCCGATCTCGTCCCTCCTTCCGCTTGCCGCAATCATGCGCGAGGCATCCTCCGGATTCTCGCGAAAATTCATCATGTTCCCGGTGATCCGCCGCATCGGCCGCACCAGCAGCCACTGCAGGCTCAGATAAACGAGCGCGGCCGTGATCAGCGAGATCACGACCGACAGCTCGAGGATCCGGGTGCCGAAATCCCACATCTCGCTGCGCAGAGGCGCTTCGTCGAGCAGCACCTCGACTGTTTCAGCACTGTCGGTCGTCGACGGGCCGAGAACCCGCAGCACGCGGTTGCCCTGGCCGAGCAGGGTGAGGAACGAGCCCCTGATGGCAAGAAGGATGTCCGGATGGGTCAGGTTGATCGTGACATCCGGTTGCGGCGGGTTGCCGCTATCGAGCCGCAAGACCGTCCCATCGCGGCGATGGAAGGCCACATCTCGCGCGCCGACCTGGGCGAGGAGCTTGTCCGTAAGACCATGTTCGAGCTCGCCGGTGGCACTCGCTTCGAGGGCCAGTATCGCGATGTGCCCGTCGGCGAGGCGATTTTCGAAATAGGTCATGCGGAAGCGGGCGACCGACGGGACAAAGATCAGCACCTCGCTCACCATCACGAAAAAGACGGTGAGGACCAGAAGACGGGCCGACAGGCTCCTCAGCAGCACGATCTCGCTCGCTTTACCCGAGCCGCGCCAGAAGCCGGACGAGCCGGCGAGTGCGCGCGGAGAACAAGGTCGGAGTATAATAGCTTCCCGCCGCTCGCTTGCTTGCCTCACCACGCGTCGGGTAGGGCACGATCAGATTGGCCAGCGCGCCGATCTTGAGCTTTTGCGAGATCGCCAATGCCCAAGGAAGGATCAGATCACCGGCCCCGGCGCCGAGGATCGAGGCGCCGAGGATATGGCCATTGCCGCGAGTGACGACCTTGACCATGCCCTCGGTCTCGCGCTCGGTCTGAGCGCGGTCGTTCTCGGCAAAGCGCCACCGCAGCACGCGCGGAACCCCTTCGATGGCGCGCGACCCGGCCTCGGTCAACCCGACCTGGGCGAGCTCGGGATCGGTATAGGTAACCCAAGGCAATGCCCGATAGTCGACCTTGGCCGGGATGCGGAATAGCGCATTCCGGATCACGATCCCGGCGTGATAGAGCGCGACGTGAGTGAATTGCGGCCCGCCCACGACATCGCCGATGGCAAAAACGCGGCGGTTTGTGGTGCGCAGTCTTGCATCGACGGTGATCCCTTGTGCGGTCGCAGCAATGCCGGCCGCTGCGAGATCGAGCCCCTCGATTGTGGGGCGTCGTCCGGCGGCGACCAGGAGATGGGAGCCGGAAATCCGCTCACCGCTTGCGAGGCGCACCGCAACCGTCTTCTCGGTGCGGCCGATGTCGGCGATTTCGATCCCGGGACGAACGACAATGCCTTCGCTCGACAGTCGCCCGGCGAGGATGGCGCTGAGTTCGGGATCGTCACGGGGCAGCAGCGGGCCGACATCGAGCACCGTGACCCGGGCGCCCAGCCGGCGATGCGCCTGAGCCATCTCGATGCCGATCGGTCCACCGCCGATCACGATCAGGTGCTCGGGCAAATCGTGGTTGGCAAAAACGGTCTCGTTGGTCAGATAGGGGACATCGTCGAGCCCGGGGATCGGCGGTACTGCCGGCTGCGAGCCGGTCGCGATCACGAAGCGCCGCGGCCGGATTTCGACCCTCCCGGCATGCACAGTGCGGGGGCTCGTAAAGCGCGCTTCGGCGCGCAATACCCGGACGCCGAGGCCTTCGAACCGCTCCGCCGAATCATTCGGTGCGATCTCGGCGATCACCCGCTGAACACTGTCGGCGACTGCCGCGAAATCGATACGCGGGCGAGCATAAGCGATGCCGAGCCCCGCCCCACGCCGCCAGAGGTCGGCGATGCGCGCGGCGGCCAGCAGTGATTTCGACGGCACACACCCGAAGTTCAGGCAATCGCCGCCCATTATGCCGCGCTCCACCAGCACGACCTCGGCACCCATCTGCGCCGCACCCGCGGCGACCGCCAGCCCGCCCGATCCGGCGCCGATGACGCAAAGATCGGGCGCGAAATATCGGCTCATGCGGGCCTTTTTGTCCGCCAGCGCTTATACCCCACCGGGATCAGCGTCAGGATGACAAGCCCGATGATCGGGCCGAGCACGCTCGGCCGCAACAAGACCGCGAGACCGGGCTCGCCGACGAGGCTGCCGAGGCCGTTCCCGAAGCTGGCATAGACGAAGGTACCGGGAATGATCCCGAGAAACGTGGCCAGGATAAAGGTCGACAACCTGACGCCGACCAGTGCCGGAACGAGGTTGACGAGCCAGAACGGGACGATGAAGACCAGCCTCAAGACCAGCAGGTAATTGAACGCATTGGCGCGAAACCCCGCTTCGAGCTTGCCGACGAGCGGTCCCGCGTGCCGCGCGAGCCCGCCGAGGCCGGCGCGGGCGGCGAGAAAGATTCCGGTCGCCCCCAAGGTCGCGCCGACGACCGCGCACAGCGTGCCAAGCCAGGTTCCGAACAGAAAGCCGCCGGCGATCGTCAACGCGGCAGCACCGGGAACCGACAGCGCGACGAGGCCGGCATAGACCGCGATGTAGAGAAAGGCCGCAACGAACCCCCAGCGTTGAACGAGGCTGGAGAGCCAATCGCGGTTCTCGGCAAGGGCGGCGAAGGTCAGATAATGGTGTCCCCCTATGGCGATGAAGGCGATCCCCGCGGCGACAAGCAGGCCGAGCGGCACCAGGCGTCGGGCAGATATCCCGTTTTGCGGCGAGGTCTCGAGGGGCATCGATCGATGCTAGCGCGTCGGCGGTCCCAAGGCAGTCACCTTCGTGTGAGGTTGCCCGAGACGTGGACTTGATATCCCAGGAGCCGCTCTCGCCAATTCCGCTGTCGACAGCGGAAAAAACCGTTTCAGCCCTCGAAAATCGCCCCCTCGACACCGAAGACTCGCGCGATATCAATGCACTCTGCGCGTTTGGCCGAACCTGCCGACAGCCGAATTCTGCGCGCCAAAAACGCGGTTGGCAGCGGACTGGCAGTGGAACTCAGCCGCATACCCAGACATTGCTGAATTCGGCATATATGGCTGCTTATTGAATTGCCAAATTAAGCTTGTATATATGAGCACGCTCGGCCTCCGCAAGGGGCTGCCGCATCGGAGAGAACAGATGTCCGAGACACAGCGAGATTATCAGATCGGCGGCGGCAAGCCGCCGCGCGGCCGACCCTTTCAGAAGGGCCAACCCGCGCGGTCCGCGCCGCAAGAACCGATCGGCGCTGCTGGTCGCGGCATTGAACGAGCCGGTCTACGCCACGATCGACGGGAAGCGGCGCAAGATCACCAAGCGCGAGGCGATCGTCACGCAGATGGTCAACGAATCGGCCGGCGCCAATCTGCGCGCGACCAAGATGCTGTTCGACATGATGAAGGAGGTCGAGCAGAAGGCGGGCAGAGCGGCGCCCCCTGAGCCGGCGAAATTGACCGCGCCGGACCGGGAGGTCGTCGAGCTGTTCGTCGCGCGCTTGCGCCGCCAGATCACAGCCGAGGCGCCCGAGGCGGCGGCCGCCGCCGCTGCCTAACAGCCCGGTTGACCATGCGGGCCCCGACCGTCGCCGGGGACACGGCTCTGGGCGAGTGCGCGGCATTGCTGCGCGACGATTTTGCGAGCTTTGCGGCGTGCTGCTTTCGCGAGCTCAACCCGCGCACCCGGTTCGCGATGAACTGGCATGTCGAGGTCATGGCCGGGAAACTGATGGCGGTGCGCGAAGGGCGGATCAGGCGGCTGATCCTCTGCGTGCCGCCGCGCCATCTGAAGTCGCTGTTGGCTTCGGTCGCCTTTCCGGCCTGGTGCCTGGGCCATGATCCGAGCGCGCAGATCCTCTGCGTCAGTTACGCGCAGGACCTCGCCGACAAATTGTCGCGCGACTGCCGGCGGATCGTCGCCGCCAACTGGTACCAGCAGCTCTTCCCGACGCGGCTTTCGCCACAGCGTCAGGCAGTGCCCGAGTTCGAGACGACGGCACAGGGTAGCCGGGTCGCCACCTCGGTCGGCGGTGTTTTGACCGGGCGGGGTGCCGACATCATTATCATCGACGACCCGCTGAAGCCCGAGGAGGCGTTGTCGCAAGCGCAACGCCAGGCGGCGAACGAGTG
>Ga0182037_10001171_pt1 | contig 13570 bp, 10 predicted proteins | sample sta12Cox44000082_FD_125974 | JGI IMG/M metagenome (GOLD analysis project Ga0182037, IMG submission 125974) | Lab enrichment of tropical soil microbial communities from Luquillo Experimental Forest, Puerto Rico - statoxic.12C.oxic.44.000.082 | ecosystem: Environmental > Terrestrial > Soil >... | reverse complement strand
TTGATCGGTCCGTGCGAGAAGGATCAAGGCAAGGTACTAGGCGGAAGTACTCACCGACGAATTTCTGCGAAGGATGGTTTCCGCGAAGCGCTCCATTTCTTCCAGCTGCGGGCTGAATTGCAACAGCACCAGATCGATGCCGGCAGCCTCGAACTCGGCGAGGCGCTCGGCTACCTGTTCGGGGGTGCCCACGAGGCCCGAGCGCAAGCCGCGATTCGAGACAGAATAATCTTCCAGGGAAACCCGCTGCTCAAGTTGCGTGCCCGCGAGCCATTGCTGGTAATTCGCGTATCCCGCAGCGGACTGCCGCACGTCGGTGATGCGTCGGAGTTCGTCCTGGGCCTCGCGCTCAGTTTGACGGACGATGGCGTACCCGGCAATGCCGAATTTCAGCGGCGGCAGGTTAACCCGCGCGCGTCGCTCGCCGAGGTCCGCGATTTTTTCTCGCACGCGTTGCGGCGGGTCTCCGTGCATCAGGTAGGCATCGCATTTGGCGGCGATCAGGTCCTTGGCGGCAGGGGACTCCCCTCCGGCGTAGAGCGTGGGGCGCGGCTTGGCCACGGGCTTGGGGGCAAGGACGTTATCCTCGACGCGATAATACTTTCCGGTAAACGAGAAGCGGTCCTGCTTCCACACGCCATCGAGTACGTCGAGCCATTCGCTGGTGCGGGCGTAGCGATCGTCGTGCTGTTCGAAGGCCACGCCGTACTTGCGCGCTTCGTCGGACCACCACGAGGAGACCACGTTGAGGGTGAGTCGACCGTTGCTGATGTGATCGATGTTGGCTGCCTGCTTCGCCAAAAGAGCCGGCAAATGAAACGTAGGCCGCACCGCCACCATGAGTTCGATGCGTTCGGTGACTGCCGCCAGCGCCGCTGCGGTCGACCACGCGTCGAGTGAGTCCGCGGCCACGCCCTTGATGTCGTTCAGATTCAGCTCGGCGATGAGCGTTACGTCGAAGCCGATCTGCTCGCTGCGCTCGGCGAGGCGCTTTACGTAAGCCCACGTCGCTTGCATGTTTTCGTTTTCCACGTTGCGCAACCACCCGCCAAAAACGGGCAGCCAGTACCCGTATCTCATCGCGGGCCTCCGGTGACGACGACGCGCCCCGCTTGCTTGGACTCGTGGTGCTGCGCTTCGGCAATCAAAAAATCGGCGAGCCGCGAGTAGGGATTGAAGCCGATCACGCGCACCGGATCAGCGACGAAATTCGAGAGCGCGTTAACATCGAAATAAAGCTGCCGGCCGGTCGGTTCGTCGAAAACGTATTCGATGCCGCCCACCTCGACTCCCGCGAGCTCGACGATGCGTTCCACGTCTTCGATAACCTGCCGGGGCGGCTCGTAGCCTTCGACTTGCATACCGGTTTTCGGCGCGTCCACCGGACAGGCGATGCGCGTCAACTCCTCGCCTCGCGTGTTCTGGCAAATGTCCGCGGGACAGAGATTAAAGCTCTCACCGGTCGTGTGAATTTGGATGGCGTAGAGATATTTGCCGCCAAGGACTTCCACGCGCGTGATAATTCCGCCGCGCGCGGTGAAGGCTTCCTGCACCAGGGCGGTCGAATCGATGCCAAAGTAGAGGCGATTTGCTTCGACGGCGGAGCGCAGTTGATCCGGAGAACTGAAACGCTCGATTCCCGCGCCGCTCCCGCCGATATTCGGCTTCAGCACCACCGGATAGCCGATGGCTTCGGCGGCCGCCAGCGCCTGCGAAGGATGATTGATGATGCGGGCCCGCGGATACGACAAACCGAGTTTTTCGAGGTTGCTGAGCTGGAGCGCTTTGGAAGTCTCGTGAGCAAAGCAGCGGTAGCCGTTCACGACGCGCACACCTTGGGCTTCGAGGTGCGCAAGATAATTCAGGGTGTAGAAAATCCCGTGAGCCAAGCCGCGTTGCCATGCCGACGGGCTCATGCGATTGAACAGCAGCGAATACTCACGCTCCGGAGAGGCCGCGTCGTAGCAATGATGGCGTGCGTCGATCTTTAGCCAATTTGCGCCGCGCTCGTCGAGTTGCTGAAATAACGGCCGGAACCAGTCCGGATGTTCGTAGTAAATGGCGATGGGTTTATCGAGCCCACGGCCATCGGGGTAAGCTCCCATGGGGCCTCACGCTTCTTAGCCGATGCCAGCGGCCAAGAAAAAAGCCGCCCTGCCGAGCGGCCTCGAAGATTCCTGCGGTTTCTTTATCCCGCTATACCGAAGAACCTCCGCCGCCATAAGCGGCGGGCATCGACTTCGAACGGCGGCCACAGGTCGACGCTTCCGACGGCTTCAGGAAGCCCCCGTTGGCTTGACCGTTTTCCATGATTCTTCGTCGCAGCAATGCGCTCCAGTGCGGGACAATCCCAAATCGCGACCGTCGTTCCTAAACACTTTCTCATGACACGTTTAGGACCGCAACAAGTTCTATTTTATTCCGCAATCACCGTCCGAGCAGGTCCGGGCGGTTGCGGCGCGTTTTTTCCAAGGCCTTCCGCTCGCGCCACTTCGCGACTTCTCGGTGGTTCCCGCTAATAAGCGTCTCCGGAACTCTCCATCCGCGGTAGTCCGCCGGGCGGGTGTAATGCGGAAAATCCAGCAGCGCGCGAATCTGCGCGCGCGATTTGCTACTTGTCGCATCCCTTGGTGAGCGCGCCTTCACAAAACAACCATTTGGCGTGCCAACCTGGAACTCGCTAAACGACTCGTTCCGCGAGGACGCTTCATTGCCAAGAGCCCCCGGAAGAAGCCTGGTTACGGCGTCCGCGACCAGCATGGCCGGCAACTCGCCGCCGCTCAAGACAAAGTCGCCTATCGAAACCTCCTCGGTCGCGAGGTGTTCGGCCACGCGCTCGTCCACTCCTTCGTAGCGCCCGCAAAGCAGGATGATCCGTTCGAGCCGCGAGTAAGTTCGCGCCATCTCCTGATCGAAGAGTTTTCCTGCGGCAGACATCAGCACAATCGCAGTGTCGGGATCCGGCGTATCCTGCTTTGCCGCATCGCCAACGCTGCGGCCCAAGAGAGACTCGACGGCTTCAAACAGCGGCTCCGGCTTCAGCACCATGCCCTCGCCGCCGCCGAAGGGCCGGTCGTCCACGGTGCGGTGGCGGTCTTTCGTGAACTCTCGCAGATCCCGAACATGCACATCGATGAGTCCAGCCTCCCTCGCTTTGCGGATGATTCCGTGATCGAGAGGTCCGCTGAAAAACTCCGGAAAGATGGTGATGAGATCGAATCGCATGGCAACCGTTCAACGCTTGGGATTATGCACGGTGACGGCGAGCAACGGAATCGCTGATTATCAATTCAGGTCGCGAAGCCCTTCCGGCAGCACCACATCGATGCGGCGAGCGCGCGGATCGATTTTCGTGCAGATATCCTCCGCCAACGGAATCAGTATTTCGCCTTGCGAAGTGTCCACTTCGAGAAGCGGTGTCCCGGCCAACTCTTCGCCGGGAAACTGGACATCGCGCACCGTGCCAAGCAGGGCGGGAGCTTCTCCGAGCGAGCACGGGGAGGAGGCTAAGGCGGGAGGCGTTGCCGGAGTTTCAAATACGCTGCAGCCGACAAGGTCCGAAACGAAGTACTGCCCGGCGGGCAAAACCACGCGTTGCTCGAGCGGAAGGAGCAGTGCCCGTCCGCGAAGCTTCTCGGCTGCCGAAATCGAATTCACGCCTTCCACATGAAAAACCGCCTGGCCGCGATGATTCTGGCTGAGCCAGCATGACCTTAACTTCACGCACTCGGGCTCGCCCTGGGGACCGTCCAGAAAAATCTCCCGCAATTTCGTAAGCCGTTCCGGAAAATCGGTAAGGATTTCAGCGGCAACTTCGCCCTTATTGCCTCGCGCACGAAGGATGCGCGCCACCAGGACCCATCGTGGAGTTTCTAAGCTCAATGGAAATTGGGTGCGAAAAGCGGCCGGCCGTGAGAGCCGCCGCAAAAATATCAATCTTCTAGAATCTCAAGCGTGAAGCGCTTCTTCAACTTCATCCCCGCCGCGCCCAGCAGGGTGCGAACCGCCTTGGCCGTTCTACCCTGGCGGCCAATGACTTTTCCCAAGTCCTCGCGGTGCACGCGCAACTCCAATACCGTCACTTGCGATCCCTCGACGGACTTCACTTCAACGTCCTCGGGATGGTCCACAAGGGCCCTGGCGATTGCTTCGACCAGCTCCTTCATTTGGGCAACTCCGCTTGAACTTATTTCCAGCGGCAACTTACCGCGCCCTCCGGAAACGGTCAACGCTTCGACTGGCACCACGGGTAGTCGAACCGCGACTGCCTTGGAACGCCGTCCCGGTCCTACCGGCACGAGCAATTTTCAGGGAGCTGGGATGTTGCGTTTACGCGATTTTCTGCTGACGTAGAAAACTGCGTACTGTATCGCTGGGCTGCGCGCCCAGGCCAATCCAATGCTTGATGCGCTCTGCGTCGAGCTTGATTTCCGCGGGCTTCTTTAGCGGATCATAGGTTCCTACCGCCTCTTTAACGCGGCCATCGCGTGGCCGAGTTCTTTCGATAACCACCACGCGGTAATAGGGCTTCTTCTTTTTGCCAATCCGTGACAAGCGAATCGTGAGCACTAACCCAGTCCTCCTAGACTCTTCTCCCAGCTATTGTAGCCTGTCTCGGCACATCGCAGCAATGCTTCCCGCAATAAATTGCGCTCCGGAGGAAGGGTGGAGGCTGCGGCCGGGAGAATCCCGAGGAACGCCGCCACAGCCATCCGTGTACCCACCAGGCCGCCTGTCAAAAATGGGGCGTCGTCTGACGGGTGGGGAATCCCCGGACTACGGTTCGATTTTGGATCGTATCTCACAAGCCGTTCTCGAACGCGTGCGCCGCAAGAATAGTTAGCCGGCTAAAGCAGACATCCGCCCGCCACGCAGGGGTTTGAGCTCCTGCCGGCCATTCCTTTGCGGGGGGAAAGGGCCCGTTTGTTTCGAGGACTATATATTGTTCCGCCGTACAGAAACTCTATAGACTCCCGCCACGCATTCAAGGACAATTCCACGCATGCTTGCAAATAAAATGTTCCGTATCCCTTCCGCTTGGTGCTTGATTCTTCTTGGCGCATCTCACCTGGCGGCACAATCTGCTTCGAAGGTGTCCTCATCGCCCGCCCTATCGCGCCCGCCCTATTTGGACGCGAGTCTTCCCCTCGACCAGCGCGTCGACGACCTGGTCTCCCGCATGACACTCGAAGAAAAGGCTTCCCAAATGCAGGACATCGCTCGCGCCGTCCCGCGCCTCGGAATTCCGGCTTACAATTGGTGGAACGAGGGCTTGCACGGTGTCGCGCGCGCGGGACATGCGACGGTTTTTCCGCAAGCCATCGGGCTCGCTGCCACCTGGGACACCGACCTCGTTCATCGCATGGCCGACGTCGTTTCGACCGAAGCCCGCGCCAAGTACAACGACGCCATCCAGCACGGAAATACCGGCCGGTATTTCGGCCTAACCTTCTGGTCGCCGAACATCAATATCTTTCGCGATCCTCGCTGGGGACGCGGACAGGAAACTTACGGAGAGGATCCTTTTCTCACAAGCCGCATGGGTGTGGCTTTCGTCACCGGGCTGCAGGGCGACGATCCCAAGCATCTGAAGACGGTTGCAACCCCCAAGCATTTTGCCGTCCACAGCGGCCCGGAAACCTTGCGTCATCGCTTTGACGTGCCGGTCTCTTCGCACGATTTCGCTGACACCTATGCGCCGGCATTTCGCGCCACGGTCATGGAAGGCCACGCGGATTCCATCATGTGCGCGTACAACGCCGTCGATGGCGAACCGGCATGCGCGAATCATTTTCTGTTGGACACGTTGCGCAACAAGTGGGGCTTCAAGGGCTACATCGTTTCGGATTGTTGGGCCATCAGCGATATTCATCAGGGCCACGGATACGTTCTTACCTTGGAACAGGCGGATGCCCTCGCGGTCGTGGCGGGAACCGACTTGAGCTGCGGCCCGGAATACGCGGCGCTGCCCTTCGCCGTGCAGAACCGCCTGCTTTCCTCAGGCGATGTCGACCGCGCGATAAAGCATCTGTTTGAAGCGCGATTCCGCTTGGGCATGTTTGACCCCCCGGAATCGGTGCCCTGGTCGAAGCTTAGTCTCGCCGACAACGACACGCCCGCTCATCGCCAGCTCGCTCTCGAAGCTGCGCGCAAATCCATGGTGCTGCTAAAAAACGAGCGCAACCTCCTGCCACTGAAATCTTCGATCAAATCTATCGCCGTCGTCGGCCCCAATGCCGATTCCCTGCCAGTCCTGCTCGGCAACTACAACGGCACGCCCTCCGCCTACACCACCATTCTCGATGGCATTCGCAAGCGGTTCCACGACGCGAAAATCACGACTGCCATCGGCTCGCCTCTCACCGAAACCAGCGCGGTCACCCTCCTCCATCCCTTTCTTTGTACCGGTGGGGTCTTGGACCCGACAAAGCGCGCGACCCCGGCGCCGCGAGGAGACACGGGTTGCAGGGAAACCGAAGGCCTTCCAGGCCTCCAGGCGGAATATTTCTCAAACACCCGTTTAACCGGTGATCCGGCTCTGAAGCGCGTCGATCCCTTGATCAACTTCGAATGGAACAATATTTCGCCGGGTCCCGGTGTGCCGGCGCAAAATTATTCCGTTCGCTGGTCCGGTGTGCTCATTCCTCCCGTCGGCGGCGACTACCGGCTCGGGGTCCACACCGACGGCGGCTCGCGCCTCTTTCTGGACGGCAAGAAAATCGTTGACGACTGGAATCCTCACGGCGCTCGCACCATGACCACGCTCGTGCATCTCGAGGCCGGTCATGCTTATCCCCTTCGCATGGAGTATTTTCACCAATCTTGGGAATCCACCGCGCGTCTTCTCTGGCTGCCGCCTAATCTCACCGAGGAAGCCATCGACGCCGCCCGCAAAGCGGACGTCGTCATTGCGGTTGTGGGGCTGACCGCCGAGCTCGAAGGCGAAGAATCCGACAGTAGCGATCCCGGGTTTTTTGGTGGCGATCGCCTCAGCCTCGGCCTCCCTCGTCTTCAAGAAGAGCTCCTTGAATCTCTCGCCGCCACCAAAAAGCCGCTCATCGTGGTTCTCACGAGCGGCAGCGCGCTCACGATCAATTGGGCCCAGGAGCACGCCGCCGCCATCCTCGAAGCCTGGTATCCCGGCGAGGAAGGCGGCACGGCCGTCGCCGACGTTCTTTCCGGGGAGTCGAATCCCGCCGGCCGTTTGCCGGTCACTTTCTACAAGTCCGTTGCGCAACTGCCGCCCTTCACCAGCTACAGCATGAATGGCCGCACTTATCGCTACCTCGCTGAGCAGCCGCTCTATCCTTTCGGCTACGGCTTGAGCTTCTCTTCGTTCCACTACTCCGAGGGAAAAATCACTCCGGACCAGGTGGCCCCCGGCACGGCCGTTACGGCTTCCGCCCGGGTCACGAATGCCAGTTCGGTTGCCGGGGACGAAGTTGTCGAGCTCTATCTCTCGCATCCCGGTGTGGACGGCGCGCCGATTCGCGCGCTTGCTGGTTTCGCGCGAATCCATCTCGCCGCATCCGCTTCGCAGACTGTTTCTTTCACTTTGCACGACCGCGACTTGAGCCTGGTCGACGACAACGGCGTTCGCCGCGTGGTCCCGGGCCCGGTGGAGGTGTGGATCGGCGGCGGCCAACCGGTTGCGGGCCCCGGCCAGCCTTCGAGCGAAGGCGTCTCCGCAAAATTCACCATCTCCGCCGCCGCCACCCTCGACGAGTAATCCGTTTGGAGGGTTTACCTCGGGCGGCACTGGCGGCAGGAGCCCCACCCGGGTTTTGCATACCCGCGCGTTCCGCGGTATTTTTTCCATTGGCCCCGGTCCGAGGAGCAGACCACATTGTTGCCGCAACCCGATCCGCCGCCCAAACTCCCCCTTTTCAAGACTTCCTCTTTCTACTCCTGGAGCCTTGTCGCCGTTGTTACGCTTGTCGTCGGCTGGATTTTTTTTTCCCGCTGGTGGCAAAACCGCGTCTTCGAACATCGTATGAGACAAGAGCGCACCGAAAAGCAGCACGAAGACGACCTCGCCACGCTTGAGCAACTGGGCGGTAAGGAGCTCGCCATCCAAACCTTCTACGCCACTCCCGGCGAGATTCGCCGCGGTCAATCCGTCCAGCTTTGCTACGGTGTCGCCAACGCCAAAACGGTTACGCTCGAACCGCAATCGAATCCCGTCTGGCCTTCCTATTCCCGCTGTGTCGACGTCACTCCCTCGAAGACCACCGCCTACACGCTCACCATCACGGGCGCCGCTGGCAACACCAAATCCCAGACCTTGGTTGTGACCGTTCGCTGACGGTGCTCTCCGCGGAACCGCTGGCGTACTCCTCTCGCCGAGCGGCAGGACCGATCCTGTTTCCTTGCTCGCCGCATCTTTGCCGGCCCTGACTTCTTCGCGCCTTCGCGGGGCCCGCGGATTCGTATCGTATTGCGATATATTTGCCCCCTCACGCGGGATAACCTTGGCGCACACTCGCCAAACCACGAAATGTCATGCCGCTAAATCGCGGCAGCATGCTTCACCACCGCCATTTCCCGGTAACGGCACAGCGCGTTGGCCAGCTGCATCTGCCGCGGACTCCGGCACTCTGGTTCAAACAGCCGCGGATTCCCCACTACGATCACCGCGGTTTTCGCCCGCGACGTGGCCACATTCAGCCGGTTCAGACTGTACAAAAACTCCATCCCGCGGGGCGCGTCTTCCGGCGACGACGTGGTCATCGAATAAATCACCACCGCTTCTTCCTGGCCCTGAAATTTGTCCACGGTTCCAATCTTCATCTTCGGCAGCCGCGCCGACAAATCAGCTACCTGCGCGTTGTACGGCGCCACAATCAGAATGTCTTCCACCTTCAGCCGCCGTTGCCTGCCCGCACTCGAAAACCACTTCACTTCCGGTCGCAACAGCCCCTTCACAATGCGCGCCACCAGTTCGACTTCAGCGGCCGAGGAGTTCCTGTTTCCCTCATGCTCCACCGGCACAAACCACAACCCCGCACCCTTCAGCCACGGATGGCCTTCGAGCACGCGGCTGTGCGTCAATGCCTCGGATTGCAGTCGCCCTTCGTAAAAAAGCTCCGAGGTGAAATCGCAAATCTTGGGATGCAGCCTCCAGGTTCTCGGCAATAGAAATCCCATGTCCGGCGGAATGGTTTTGTGGCCTCCCAGCAGGTGCTCGAGCGCGGATTTTTCCGCTCCATCGGGATGGCTGCCCCTGAGCGGCCGCTCCAGCTGCTGCGGATCACCGATCAGCACCAGGCTGTTCGCTGCCTGCGATACCGCGAGCACGTCCGCCAGTCCCATCTGTCCCGCTTCGTCGATGAACAGCACGTCCACAGCCGCGAAGGCCGCCTCGGGCGACCACATCCACGACGTCCCGCCCACAATGTTGGCTTTCCCGGACTCTAGCGCTTCCCAGGCCTCTTCGTTTTTCCTGGCGATCGCAATGTCCTCGGTCCATGCTTCGTCGTCGGAGCGCTGCATGGGGTGCACACCCAACTGGTCGACTTCTTTCGCGGCATCCACCACTTCCTCGAGGAGCTTCCGAATGACTTTGTGGCTGAGCGCCGTCACGCCAATCTTCTTGCCCTGTTTCACGAGTTCGCAGATCATCCGCGCGCCGGTGAACGTTTTGCCCGCACCCGGTGGCCCTTGTATCGCAAACACCGAATCATTCAGAGCAGCGGCGATCCGGCATGCCGTGCCCTTGGGATTCTCTCCCGCGCGCGGTGCAAGCGTTTCGCCTTCGACCAGCCGTGGCCGCTTCCGCAACAGCAAGTCCCGCCCTGCGCGATATCTCCCGGCCGCCTCGATACCATTCGCCGCCACCCACTCGCCGATCCGGAAAAGCGCTTCCGCATGCTCTTTCACGCTGAGCGGCCGGTCCCACACATACACCGCGGTGGGATGCATCTCCGCTGTTTTCTTCGTTTTCTTGATGGCGACGGTGCGCCCGACGGGATCGATTTCAACCACCTCGCCGAACTTCTCGCCCTTCGAATACAACTCCTTCTCCGCGCGCGCTTCGCTCTCCTGCTTTTCGAAGCTATAGCAATCCACGGGAATCTTGCGCTCCACCCGCAGGCGCTTCAAAAACTTCAGTCCCGCTAATCCCGCTCTCTCTTCCAGGAGATCCGCATCGTCCAGGTCAGCCAGCCGATAGCCTTCCCAATATGCGGCCTTGTCCTCTCGCCGGTGCCAGTCCTCGAGTTGCGCCAGCAGCCACTGTGCCTGCTGCTCAGTCGTGCGCGCCTCCGGGTCGGCCGGAATCCCATCGAGCAATCTTTCCACCAGCGCCGCAACGCGCCTCTGTCTCTCGTCCAGTTCTTCCGACGGCGCTTCTTCGCGGTCCACAAATCGCGGCACTTCCGTTCCGCCGTGTACCAACGCCTTCCGCTGAACCTCCAGCCACTCGCCGAGCCCAGCGGTTGAAACGCAATCCTCGCGGTTGTATCCCTCCATCACCTCGCGAATCTCCTCCGGCATCTTCTCGTCGCCCCAGCCGAGTTCCAGGCGATGCTCGACGTAGCGCATCGCACTCCGCGACTTCTCCAAGGGCGTCTCGCGCTCGAATCCGTAAAACGCTTCAATCTTCTTGAGCGAGTACTCTTCGACGCTGGCCCGGACGCCTTGCTTGAACGCTTGGTGCAAATCCACCAGCATGCCGGCGCGCAGCATGCGGTCGATCTCGTCTTCGCGCGTCGCATGCATGCCCATCAAGCGCTTCATCGTACCTGGCTCGTACGCGCCGAAGTGATACACGTGCATCTTTGGATCGGCCCCACGCCTCCGCATGATTTCATCCACAAGCCACTCAAACGCCTTCTTTTCCTCGTCCCGACCGAGCGCCCAGCGGTGGTTGTAAACCAATTCGCCGCTCGAATTCCGTGCCGCGAACCCAAACAAATATTGCAGTCCCTGCTCGCCCACAAAGGGATCGCCCTCGAAGTCCATGAACACATCGCCCCGCGAGGGCTCGGGCAACCGGCAAAAACCCGCCCCCTCCGCCACCGGCCGAAGCAACTCGTGCACCAGCTTGTTCTGGGTGCGCCCCTCCACTTGCACCCGCGCCTGCTCGCGCATGCGCACGTACGCTTCCTTGGATCCGTGCCTGGGCTTCTGCTCAAGCGGAATCGGCAGTGCCGCCAGCTTCGCCACGGTTCCTGCGTTCCACGCCTCAAATTGATCCCGCTGCTGGCGCCGCATGTCCGCCACCAGCGACAAATGATCGTCCGCGCGCCTTTGCGCATCGCATTCGCGAAACCACTTACAGATGAGGCAGTGCTCCACCGGCTCCGGATAGGTCGCCTCGACGGTGGCGATTTCGTTCGCAAACCCGAGTGAATACTGGCCCGCGTCGGTAGGGACCGCCTTCCGAGCCGCGGCCCCGCGGTCCACACCGCCAAGCGCTCCGTCGCCATGCTTGCCCGATCCAACCGCCTCGATCAGTCTCGCCTTCACGTACCGGTAATACGCCGCATACTCGGACACGCGATATTTTTCGCCAGCAAACCCTTCGCCCGGCGGTATCACCCACAGAAACTCCGGCGTCGTCCCCAGCATTTTCCCGAGCAGCTCCGAGTACAGCGAGAGTTGCAGAATCGTCGTGGCCTTCGTTTCCTTGGCCAGCTTGGTATCCGCCACTTCATACGACCACGCCCAGCGCTTGCTCGGCGCCGCAACGCGCCGCAAGACATCGGGCCGCCCAAACCATTCGCCGTCGCCGAGCGCGCCTTGCGCAATCACATCCGTGCCGCGCTCCATCAGCCCAAGCGTTTCCGCAAGCAGCCGTTTTTCCTCCTGGTGCGGAATGTGGCTCAGGTTATCGACGGTTAATCCCTTCGCGCACAAATGCGCCAAATATTCCCGCTCGTGCCGCTCGCCGCGTTCCCGAATCACCGCCAGGTCCGGCGCGGCCCAATCAGGTGCCGACCGCTTCCCCTCGGCGACCCCGAGATCCAGGGTCGTCAAGTGGCGGCATGCCAGGTGATTGCCCAGGTCGGTCGCCGCCAGCCGGATTTGCCCTGCCGCCAGTTTCATCAGCTGCCTGTTCCGGCGCTCGACCTCGCTTCGCGTCGCGCCGCTCCCTTCGACTCCACCAAAAAGCCTACCGCGGCCCTACCCTTCCAACCAAGACTCGATCTTTGCCTCGATGCAGAACCACCTTTCGGCGAACCCTATGCCAACCCCGTGGCCGCACTTGGTTTTGATCGTATAAGACGGTTGGTGAGAGGCCCTTGCCGGGTCTGGACTTCTTGATACCGACGAGGCGTTCGCTTTTTGACCCGTCGATGCATGGAACGTCAAACACAGAGACCGGCATGCCGGCAAGAACTCTCGGCCCGCTTCGTGCGTATGTTCTAGACGAGGGGATGCTTGCTGCGCACCGCCATGCGTAGACGAATCATTCGCGTGATGCTGATTCTGCTGCTCCTGCCGCCGGTGCTGGCGGCGGTGGCCGGGTGGCTGGTCGCGCCCGCGTATCTGCACCCCATCCGGCGCGAGCTTACACCCGACCTGATTCGCGAAGCCGATGCTTCCTTCGCGGTCACCCACGCGGACCGCGAGCCGTTCGACGTGCGCGCGCCCGACGGCGTGCTGCTGCGCGGCTGGAAGGTCACGCCGCCGAATCCCAACGGCTCGTGGGTGCTGCTGTTTCATGGCGTGGCGGACAACCGCGTCGGCGTTACCGGTCAGGCGGAATTCCTGTTGGGTTCGGGCTACGGCGTGGTGATGATGGACGCGCGGGCCCACGGCGCGAGCGAAGGCTCCACGGCCACCTACGGATGGCTCGAACGCCAGGACACGCGCGCGGTCATCGACCGACTCTTTCAGGACCCGCGGCAGGGTTGTCTCGCGATCCCGCACCACGGCACTGGCAACGCGTGCCCGCCGCCTCGGCATGTTTTCGCTCTGGGTGAATCCATGGGCGCGGGCATTGCGCTCGAAACCGCCGCGACCGATCCGCGCATCGAGGCGGTAGTGGCTGAGGCTTCCTTCGCCAATCTTCGCGAGGCCGCTTACGACTATGCCGGATTGCGCAAATATCCGCGGCTCGGGAAGACGCTACTGTCGCCCTTCGCATGGACACTGCTGTACCGCGGAGCAAGGCTCACCGCCATTCCCCTAGCCGAAGTTTCGCCGGCGAAAGCGGTCGGGTCGCGGGCGTTTCCGGTGCTGCTGATCTGCGATGAAAAGGACGTGGCCCTGCCTTGCCGGCACACGCAGATGATTTACGACGCCGCGCGCGGCCCCAAGCAGCTGTGGGTTGTGCCCAACGCCTACCACACCGCCGCGCTGGGGTTTTACCCGCAGGAATTCAAGCGACGTGTGCTCGAGTTTTTCGAGACTTACAGGAGCGGTTGCTCCCCGCTCACGGTGCCGGCCACGTTTGTTGAGCGCCCAAGCGAACAAGAAAAAGAGAGAACCCCAGAGGCGCGTGGAGCACCGCCCGAGCGCCGCGGCTCGCTAGGGAGTTTGCGCCCGGGCGCCCTCGCTGCGCCTCCGGAGGCAGGAAGAAAAACGGGCTAGAGGAAACTTCCGAGAAGGAGCCCGTTGCCGG
>Ga0182037_10001164_pt1 | contig 13618 bp, 7 predicted proteins | sample sta12Cox44000082_FD_125974 | JGI IMG/M metagenome (GOLD analysis project Ga0182037, IMG submission 125974) | Lab enrichment of tropical soil microbial communities from Luquillo Experimental Forest, Puerto Rico - statoxic.12C.oxic.44.000.082 | ecosystem: Environmental > Terrestrial > Soil >... | reverse complement strand
GTCAAACTGCACGTCGAGGTAATTATCCCGAAAGTGCGAGTTCTGCTCGGGATCGAGCACTTCGAGCAGTGCCGACGAGGGGTCACCACGAAAGTCGCGGCCGATCTTGTCCACCTCGTCGAGCACAAACACCGGATCGCGGCTTTCCGCCCGGCGGATGCCCTGAATGATCTGTCCAGGCAGGGCGCCGATGTAAGTGCGGCGATGGCCGCGAATCTCCGCCTCGTCATGGATGCCACCCAGAGACATGCGCACGAACTTGCGGTCCAGCGCCCGAGCAATCGATTTCGCCACCGAGGTCTTGCCCGTGCCCGGCGGCCCCACGAAGCAGATGATGGGCCCTTTGAGCTGGGAGCGCAGTTGCAGCACCGCCAGGTAATCCAGGATGCGTTCCTTTGGCTTTTCCAGGTCGTAGTGGTCGGCATCCAGCACTTCCCTGGCCTTGCGGACATCCACCTTAAGGTCGCCGACCTTCTGCCAGGGCAGCACCACCAGCCAGTCGAGGTAGGTGCGCGTCACGTGATAGTCAGCAGCAGCGGGCGACATCTTCGCCAAGCGGGCCAGTTCACGCAGGGCCTCCTTTTTGGCTTCTTCGGTCATGCCCGCGGCCTCGATCTTCTTGCGCAGTTCCTCGATCTCGTGCTGCTCGTCCGACTCGCCCAGTTCCTTTTGGATGGCCTTCATCTGCTCGCGCAGGTAGTATTCGCGCTGGCTCTGGGTCACTTGGTCCTGGACGTCGGACTGGATCTTTGACCGCAGCTGTTGCACCTCGACTTCGCGCGCCAGTTGCTTGTTGAGCCGCTCCAAGCGCCGCTGTAAATCGAGGCTCTCCAGCAATTCCTGCTTTTCGGTGTTAGAAATCGAAGGCAGGTTGGCGGCAATGAAGTCGGCCAAGCGAGCGGGATCATCGATGTTCATGACCACCGTCTGCAGGTCGTCGGAAAGCGTAGGCGAGAGCTGCACGACCTGCTGGAAAAGTGAAATCACGTTGCGCACCAACGCTTCGAAATCCGCGTCCTTCTCCGCCGGGAGAGCGTCCTGCAACGGTTTCACGCGCGCCCGCAGGTAAGGCTCCATCTGGATCACTTCCTCCACCGCAATCCGTTGCAAGCCTTCTACGAAGATAAACAAGCTCTGGCTGGGTAGCCTGATGATTTTATGAATGAAGGCCGCTGTTCCGATCTGGTAGAGATCGACGGGCTGCGGGTTATCGATGCGGGGATCGCGCTGGGCGACCACGGCGATGAACTTCTCTTCTTCTTTGAGATCACCGATCAGTTTCAGCGATCCCTCGCGGCCCACGGTGAGCGGTAGGATGGCGTTCGGAAACAGTACCGTGTCACGGACCGGAAGAACCGGGAGTTCGGTAAATTCGGCTGGCTTCTTTTGTTTGCTGGCCATTGAAGGGGTACCTCAGCACTGACTAACTGGATTCGCGCACCTGATCGCCAAGCATTCAGTCTAGCATGCACAGCCCTCTAGCAGCTTCCTCCTTCTTATTTAGATGCCAGAACTCCGGCATGCGACTCGCTTTGCCAGCCAGGCCTTTGGCCACCCCACGGTCAGAACACCACTGACCGTGGCTACCCAGCCACCCAAACGAATGCCCGCGGGTTCAAGTTCGGCGTTTTCATGCCACTCCGCTTTTTCTCGCCTCGAGTTCGCTGGGCTCGGCCGCCTCAGCCCTTCCGGAGTGAGCCCGACGCCTGCGCCGAAGCCTGCTCAGTGCATGCTGGAACGTATCAAGGTAGGTGTAATAGACCGGCGTGATGTAAAGCGTCAGGAGCTGTGAGACCAACAAGCCGCCTACCACCGCCAACCCGAGCGGGCGGCGCGTTTCCGCGCTGGCGCTGAAGCCCAGGGCAATGGGCAGCGTAGCCATCAGCGCCGCCATGGTCGTCATCATGATGGGACGGAATCGGATCAGGCAGCCCTGATAGATAGCTTCCGGGGCGCTCTTGCCCTCTTTCCTCTGCGCGTCCAGCGCAAAGTCAATCATCATGATGGCGTTCTTCTTCACGATGCCGATGAGCATGATGATGCCCACGAAGCCGTAGAGGTTCAATGGGTAATTGAAGAGCATCAGCGCGACAATCGCTCCAAAGCCTGCGGAGGGCAACCCGGAGAGAATCGTAAGGGGATGAATGAAGCTCTCATACAGGATACCCAGCAGCGCGTAAATCAAGAAAATGGTCAGAACGAGCAAGGCTCCCAGGCCCACCAACGATTGCTCATAAGCCTCAGCCTCCCCCTGGAAGCTGGCAGTGACGGTGGCGGGCAGCGTCTTGCGGGCGAGTTCATTCACCTGGTTAACGGCGTCCCCCAGAGCGACACCCGGTTTGAGGCCGAAGCTTATGGTAACCGAAGGAAGCTGACCAGTATGGTTCACCGCCAGAGGTCCGAGGTTCTGGGTGAACTTGGCCACGGAGTTCAGCGGAACCAGTTGTCCTGCTGAGGACCGGATGTAGAGCATGGAAAGCACATTGGGATCCCTCTGGTATTGAGGCTCAAGCTCAACAATCACCTTGTATTCGTTCTCGGGCCGGTACATGGTGGAAATCTGCCGGTCCCCATAGGCGGAAGCCAGCGCGTCCTCAACCTGGAAGGCTGTGACGCCTAACGCGGATGCCTTATCCCGGTCGATTTCCACGTTCACCTGGGGGTTCGCGATTTGCAAGTCTGTGTTTACGTCCCGGAGCCCGGGAATCTGGCTCATCTTGGCCAGCAGCAAGTTTGATTGCTGATACAGCTCGGTGGTGTCTGTACCAACGAGTGAGAACTGATAGGGACTGTTGGTCAACCGACCGCCGATCTGGATGGGCGGTGGGTTCTGCATGAACGCCATAATGCCCGGCACGGAGAACAGCTTGGGGCGCAGCTCGTTGATTACGTCGTCGGTACTCATATGCTTCGGCCAGATCGAAGTCAGCCACAGGTAAAGAGCCATTACCCCTGGCACCTTCATGATCGCCTCCCGCGCCGGAGGCGGCGCAAGTCGCCGTTCGGAGGAATCCTTCAGGTGACAGAAGAAGATACCGGTGTTGCCCGCAAACCCGGCGAAACCGGCACCCGACAGCGAGAACACGCTTTGGATATTGGGGTCATCCTTCACAATCTCGGTAACAGCCAGTTGGTGTTCCCGCATGGATTCGACGGAGATGCCTTGCTGCGCCTGGGTGAAGCCGATAATGAAACCAGAGTCCTCGCTGGAGAGAAAACCTTTGGGGATTTGAAAGAAAAGATAGAGGGTTCCGACCAACAGGGCCACCGAAGCCACCAACGTAGCGAAGCGGTGTCGCAGAACCCCTTTCAAGCTCCAGTCGTAAGCCTTTAGCATCCCCTGAAAGACGCTCTCCGAAGCGGCGTACACGCGCCCGTGTTTTTCGGCTGCCGGAGGACGCACGAATCGGCTACAGAGCATGGGGGTTAGCGTGAGGGAGACAAAGCCGGATACAAGAATCGCAGCCGTGATGGTCACGGCAAATTCGTGAAGGAGGCGGCCGAGAATGCCCCCCAGAAAAAGCACAGGAATGAAGACGGCGGCCAGCGAAAGCGTCATGGAAAGAATGGTGAAGCTGATTTCCTTGGAACCGTTAAGCGCAGCCTCGAGCGCGTCTTCGCCCATCTCCATATGGCGGACGATGTTCTCCAGCATGACGATGGCGTCGTCTACGACGAATCCTACCGACAGGGTCAGCGCCATGAGCGACAGATTGTCGACGGTATAGCCCAGCAAATACATCACAGCGAAAGTGCCGATGATCGACATGGGCAGCGCCAGGCTGGGAATAACAGTCGCCGAGAGATTGCGCAGGAAAAGAAAGATCACCATAACCACCAGAGCGATGGTCAGGTAAAGCGTGAACTTGACGTCCTGGACTGACTCGCGAATGGTTTCAGAGCGATCGTAACCAATTTGCAGCTCGATGGAAGCGGGTAACTGCGACCTGAACGTGGCCAATAGCTTCTTGATGTTGTCCACCACTTGGACGGTGTTTGTGCCCGGCTGCTTGCGGATGGCGAGCACTTCAGCCCGAGTATTGTTGTACCACATGGCGACTTTGTCGTTCTGAACGCTGTCCATGACGTTGCCCAGTTCGTCCAAGCGGACCGGCGAGCCGTTGCGGTACGTCACGATCAACCGGCGGTAGGCCGCTGAGTCCAGGAGCTGGCCGTTGGCCTGGACGGAGAAGGCCTTGTGCGCGCCTGTCAGCAGCCCGGTCGGCATGTTGACATTGCCGCGCTGAATAGCTGCCATCGCCTCGTCGATGCCGATGCCGCGCGCGGCCAGAGCCCTGGGGTCAAGTTGAGCGCGCACGGCGTATTTCTGCTCGCCGAAGACCTGGACCTGCGCGACACCGCTAACGGTGGAAATCCGCTGTGCCATCACAGTATCCGCGTAGCGGTCCACGGTGGAGAGTGGAAGCGTCTCCGAGCCCACCGACATGTAAATAATGGGCTCGTCGGCCGGATTCACCTTCTGATACGCGGGAGGGCTCGGCATATCGGTTGGAAGCAAACCTTGGGCTGCGCCGATGGCGGCCTGCACATCCTGTGCCGCCGCGTCAATGTTGCGGCTCAGTGTGAACTGCAGGGTAATCGAAGTGAACCCCTGGGTGTTGACCGAACTCATGGAATCCAGGCCAGCGATTGTGGAAAACTGCCGCTCGAGCGGGGTCGCTACGGCAGAAGCCATTGTGTCCGGGTTGGCTCCGGGAAGCGCGGCGCTGACCTGAATGGTCGGGTAGTCTACGTTCGGCAGGTCGCTCACCGGCAACTGGCGATAGGCGATAATGCCGAACACCAGGATAGCCGACATCACCAGCGTGGTCATTATTGGCCGGCGGATGAAGACTTCTGCGATATTCATGAAGCTCGCATTTAGCGATTGAGCGATTTGGTCATTGGGTGACTGAGATTCTTGAAGGTGCTGTGATCCTTGGTCCAGCAGGGGTAGCGCAGAGTTTGCGCTTTTCGAACTCTGCGGCTCTTCCGCCCGGACAACGGCTGACTTTCTGAGAAGCGAAAGTCTGCGCTACCCGACTTCAATCGCTCAATCGCTCAATCACCCGATAGCCTGATGGATCAACGGTTCAATTCTCTCTTGACTTCCACCCTCGCCCCTGGATAGAGCAGCAACTGCCCGTCCGTGACGACTGTCTCTCCGGGCCGCAGTCCCCTCTCGATCACGGTTTCGCCTCCGATAGTGAGACCGGGAACGACAGGCCGCAGGTCCACTGTGCGATCGTCCTTGACGACGAAGGCATACTGGCCTTGCTGTCCGGTCTGCACGGCCTGGGACGGGGCGACGACGGCGTTCGGCTTTGACGTCAAGATCAGCACCACGTTGACGAACTGACCCGGCCAAAGCCTTCTCTCCGGATTGGCAAAGGTTCCCTTCAGCAGGATGGTTCCTGTATTGGCATCGACAGTGTTGTTGACGAATGATACGAAGCCGTCCTCGGAATGCTGTTGGTCATTGGGAGCGGTGGCCCGCACCTGCAGCCGGCCGTCCGCCATAAACCGCTTGATTTCGGCCAGATACTGCTCCGGCACCGAGAAGTTGACGTACAGCGGGGCGATCTGGTTGACCACCACCAACGCTGCATCGTTGGCCTTTACCACGTTTCCTGGATGAATCATCAGCGCGCCGGTTCGCGCATCGATGGGAGAGTAGACCGAACAGTAGCCCAGCTGGATCTTCGCATTTTCTACCGCCGCTTGGTCCGCTCGCACCGCGGCCTTCAAGGCATCGGCATTCGTGCGGAACTGGTCGTACTGGTCCTTGGAGATAATCCCTTCCTTGAAGAGTTGCTCGTTGCGCTCGGCTTGCGCTTCGGCATTTTTCTCTTGCGCCACATCCCGAGCCAAATTCGCCTGCATTTGCTGCAGTGTGGCTTCAAAGGGGCGGCGATCGATTGTAAAGAGCAAGTCGCCCTTCTTCACATCTTGGCCTTCTTGGAAATAGACGTGCTCCACTTGACCGTCCACCTGTGATTTCACCTGTACGGTGGAGTACGCCTCACCGTTGCCGATGACCCGAACCTCGACTGGAACCGTTTTGAGCGAGACGGTGCCGACCATCACCGGCACGGCCGGGAACATCATGGCCTGCTTCGGCTGCTCAGGGTTACCACGCGCGCCGTTACCGGAGCAGGCGGCGATGCAGAAGATGGAAGTGGTAAGCAAAACCATGTCGGCCGCGACGCGCAGCAGAGCGTTGCAGTTGGAGCCAAGCTGCCCTAACGCTCGAGTCCTCATGGTTCTGTTCCTTCCCGAATCCCCGCCCTTCCCATCTCCGAGCGGCAGCACGACGTGGCTGCCACCAAGGAACCTCACTTCGCGATCAGATGTCCGCGAGAATAGCCCCCACTTCCTTAGGGTTCAGTCTTGGATGCTGACGGCCACACAAAGGTTCCTGAATCGGACGGTCACAAACGTCGCGCCCAGGTGCTGCGCGCCGCCATGAGGCGGATGGCGCCAAGTGATGGTCGACTTACCTTGTGGCAAAAAGCGCAACGCAAGAGGGCCCTCGCGCAGAGCGACACCTATCCTTTCGTTAGAGGCCTAGCAATGCGGCGGGAACGGACACAACCCTAGCTTCCGGATTCAACCACTGGCTGGTCGTTGGGACGAACAGGCCGCACACCAGCTCCGCGCCTGGTGTGGCGTGCGCTCCGGGGCCGCACCAAAATAAATTGGCAGTCCATACAAATCAAGTGGCGACCGCTGGGTGAACGTACGCTCCGAGAGGAGCCGCAGTTAGGACATTTCGTAGTTTTCATGACTAGCGTATACCACGATTTGGTGGCAGCCGTCAAGGTTTAGTTTATATACTCTACTCAGAGTTGGCATATTAGTAATCGACAACACTGCATCGCTCGACAACTTCCCGGACGCCGCCGAGCCGGCAAGAGCTGGCGCGATTGGCGCCGCCTCCCTTTTTGCTACTTAGACTGGCGTGCTAGTCTCCTTAAGCTCCCGCAGCCGGTCTCAAGAAACCGAAGTCACAGCCCTCGTGCGCCTGGAGCACGTTGTCCAGATACATTCTTCCATAGCCGCGCCTGTAATGCGGAAGGGGCGGACGCCATGCGTCGAGGCGGTTCTGTATCTCCGGTCCGGGGATCAACAGCTCGAGGCGCCGGGCGGGAACGTCGAGTTCAATCCTGTCGCCGTTCCGAACAATTGCCAGCGGTCCGCCCACGGCCGACTCCGGCGAAACATGCAGCACGACGGTGCCAAATGCCGTGCCGCTCATGCGCGCATCGCTGAGGCGCACCATGTCGCGGACGCCGGCCTTAAGCAGCTTGGCCGGGATGGGCATATCGCCCCACTCCGGCATTCCCGGCGCGCCCTTGGGACCAGCACTCTTCAGCACCAGCACAGAGTTCTCGTCCACGTCCAAGCCCGGGTCGTCCACCCGCGCCAGCATGTCCTGGTAGTTCTCGAACACCACGGCGCGGCCCTGGTGCTTGAGCAGGTGGGGCGAGGCGGCGGATTGCTTCAGCACCGCGCCGTGCGGCGCCAGGTTGCCTGTGAGGATCACTGTGCCGCCCTCCGGCTTCAGTGGCGCGCCGAGCGGCCGGATGACCTCACGGTTGAAGCAACTCGCGCTGGCGACGTTTTCGCCGATGCTCTTTCCTGTCACTGACAGCGCGTCAAGATGTAGCAATGGACCCAACTCCTTGATAACCGCAGGCAAGCCGCCCGCATAATACATGTCTTCCATCAGCAAATCGCCGGACGGCCGGATGTTTGTGATAAAGGGTGTGCTGCGGGAAATCGCGTCGAATTTTTCCAGCGGTAAGTCAATGCCCAATCGGCCGGCGATCGCCACGAGATGGATGATGGCGTTCGTTGAGCCTCCGATGGCCATGTTGACCCGGATAGCGTTCTCGAACGCCTCGCGAGTGAGGATCTGGCTGGGGCGAAGGCCCTCCAGAGCCATTGCCACAGCGCGACGTCCACTCTCCTCGGCCACCGCCAGGCGGCGTGAGTCGGCAGCAGGAATGTTGGCGCAACCGCTCAGCGTCATGCCCAACGCTTCAGCCAGGCTGGTCATAGTTGAGGCTGTACCCATCACCATGCAATGACCGGCGCTGCGCGAAATGCAACTTTCGATCTCGCACCACTCCTCTTCGCTCAGTCGCCCGGCGCGCATTTCGCTCCAGTATTTGCGCGAGTCGGTGCCGGAGCCCAGAGTCTGACCCCGATACATGCCGCGCAGCATGGGCCCACCGGTCACCATGATGGCAGGTACGTCCGCGCTCGCCGCCCCCATCAACTCTGCCGGTGTCGTCTTGTCGCAACCGGAGAGCAGCACGACGGCATCGAGCGGATAGGCACGGATGCATTCCTCTACGTCCATGGCCATGAGGTTACGATAGAGCATGGTGGTGGGTTTCATCAGAACCTCGCCCAACGAGATGGTGGGGAACTCGAGGGGAAAACCTCCGGCTGCCCACACACCGCGCTTCACGGCCTCGGCAACCTGTCGCAAATGGGCGTTGCAGGTGGTCAGCTCGCTCCACGAGTTGCAGATGCCCACTACGGGCTTGTTATCGAAGACCTGCGAGGTGAAACCCTCAGCCCGCAAGTAGGCCCGGTTAGAGAGTCCCTGGAGGTCGTTCCCGCCAAACCAGTCCCGGCTGCGGAGTGCCGCTGTGTCGTTTTTGGCGGTCATGGTTCTCATAAAAACAGGCCTCACTTATTCTCTTATTCTCTCAGTGGACTGGTCCCAGTACCGCAGGCGGGTGAGCGGCGATGCGCGACGCTTCCTGGGTGCGATAGAAATGATTCAAGGGCACGCGGCCGGAGCCCACGGGGTAAGCCTTCTTAATGGCCTCGGTAACGTAGGCCTTGGCCAGAACAATCGCTTCGGCAAGCTGACGGCCGTGTCCGAGGTGGGCGGCGATGGCGGAGGAGAAAGTGCAGCCGGCGCCGTGGATGTTTTCCGGCTTCACCCGGTCGCCGGAGAAAGTTTGCAGGCCGGAACCGTCGGTGAACACATCGATCGGGCGTTCGAGATGGCCTCCCGTCACCACCACAGCGCGCGCCCCGAGCTCGAGCAGTTTCTGAGCGGCAGCCTTCATCCCTTCCAGGCTCTGCACGTTCATGCCGGTCAGAGCCGTTGCCTCATGCAGGTTGGGTGTGATGACGGTCGCCCGGCGCAGCAGATGGTCACGCACGAATTCCAGGCCCTGGGGGTCAATGAGGTCATACCCGCTGGTCGAGCGGACAAGAGGAACGAGCACCGCCGGCAGCGAGGCGTTTGCCTCTAGCACCTCGTGGATGGCGGCGGCGTTGGCACGCGTCGCTAGCATGCCCACCTTGAAAGCCTTGACGCTGGTGTCCGCCAGCAGCGCCCGCAAGCACTCCTTCAACACATGCGCCTCTACCGGGTGGACATCATCAACTCCTTGGGTGTTCTGGACCGTGATCGCCGTGATGGCCGCGACACCGTAGCAGCCGTGGGCGGCGAACGTCTTCAGGTCGGCAGTGATCCCGGCCCCAGCGGAAGGATCGAACCCAGCGATGGTCAGGATTACAGGCTCAGGCGTGTTTACGAAGTTCATCGCGCGGCGTCTGCCTTTTCAGGAGGCCTTTTCCGTTGCGAACGATCTCACGCGATTATTAGAATATGCTGGCTCGGTAGTCAACAGGAGAATTAACTGGTTTCGTTGTGGTGTCGGCGACGAGATCGCCTATCCACCTCATCGCTCGAACTCTCCTCTTGCGGCCGACGCGCGGCGAGTGGGCCCCACGGTGAATGGACTCAGGTGGTGGGCAGTCTTCAGGTTCGGTCCCCGGCTCTGTGAGTTGACCCAATGCACTCCGGCTGGCGCAGACCTTAGGTCTGCGCTGGTTGCTTGCGTGATACGGGATCGCACACCTAAAGGTCTGCGCCAGCCCTATAGCCATGTTATTTCGGAATCGGTCTACTAGCAGGCAAGGCCTTCGCCCTTGAGGTTCCGGTTGTAGAACCGCGACTTGCCCCGGCCAACGCCGCTCCGAGGGTCGGCCCTACGTCCATGCGGCAAAAAATGAACGAAATTCGCGACTCGAAGGGGTGTAGTCAAGCCGTTTATTTTCAGTGAGATAATCGGAGAAAACTGTTAAGTCTTTTGTTTTAAGTAACATTCTGGGATATCCCAATCGGCATTTCTGTCATCCTTTATTTTCAGTAACATCGTGGGATGTCCCTTCATTTTGAGTATGCTTAGGCGGTGCTTCCCTGCCCTGCGCTCCACGCCGGCGCAAAGGTTGGAACCCAAAGTAGGTCGTTTTCATAAGCCTGGATGTGCGCGCGTTGCATGGATCGGCTCCAAACATTAAGCATATCATAGATTACTTACTTGTCAACAACAAAATTTGGGGAGCAGTAGCTTGGCGAGATCAGACCGAAGCCCCTGGCGCTTATGGTCAACAATTAGGCGGGGGCAACTAGGTTTCTCCCGGCGCCAGGATTGGCCGGGTGTGGAGCGATCCCCGATCCACGGCTGGATCGACAGCCCTCCGGCCGATATTACGGTCGCTGTCCGCTGCTGCATGCTGCCTCAGGCAGGCGGGACACACCAGGATGATGCTGGCCACTGGGTAATCGTCGATGCGCTGTACGTCCCAACCCTCGCGAATGGCGCGTCGCGCCTTGGGTAGCTTGGCATCGCAGTGCCAGCAGCGGCCCTTGCCCGTGGTACAGATGGCCTTCAACGCTTCACGAACATCGATGGGAAGCCGCTTGGCTTCTCCCAGGTTATTCACAATCGCCTCCGGCCCCCTTCAGGAATTGTTCCGCCATCGCTAAGAATTCCTTCGCCTTACGGAGTTCTTGTTCCGCAACTTCGCAGGGTATTTCAGCTCGGCTGTCAATCGCATAATCAGCATCTTTCCGAAGCTCAAAAGCGTCGTTTAGCATGCGGCCAAACTCGCGTGGTAGCTCATCGGTCCGCGCGAACAACTCGCCAAACTTGATTATAGCGCCATCGTGGCTTTCGACCTTAACCCCGCGAGAAGCGAGCATAGCACGAGCAGTCTCAAACATTGTCCAGTACGTGCGGTTAACAGCGCCCGCGTCGACTCAGCGAGAGCAGCACCTCGGCATCTTTGAGTCTCTCGTGAGCACTCCGCAGGTGGGCGCGAACATCCTCGTTCATTCGATCGGAATCGAATACTCCGAGATAACTCGGGTGAAGTTGGTCCGTCCTTCCCTGTAGTCAGCTTCGCGAATGGGAGCGACGGAGATGCCCAGCCCGTGCTCCAGCCCGAGGTCGTAGGTCACGTCCCCGATGCGCTGGATCTCGTTGTACACGTTTTCGAAGTCCGACAGGATCAAAGCAACATCGAGGTCGGAGCTCTCCGGCAAACGGATGCCTGCATCAGGCCTAGCGTACGACCCGAAGACGTAAAGACCCCGGAAACGCTCGCCGTACAACTCGCTCAGCTTGTCATGGAGGGTGTCCAAGATCGGCTTGATTCGCTGTTGTGCCCAGCGAAACACCTCGTTGGCGCTCTGCTGAAACGCTACCGTGTCCGAGTCCGTGAGCACTCCTAAGGGCACCGCAGAGGAGTCTCTCCAGAACAGGTGAAGCAGCACTTCTCCAAGACCCTCAATTTTGCACTGCCCACCGATTCTCCCCCTTGCGTCCCTTTGTGACTCCACCCAGGCTACGCGGTCCTCTCCGAAGTGCCTGGAGAAGGACTGAGCAATGACCGCGACCGACTCCGGATCAGTACGCCAGTCGCGGAAGACCGCGGTCCAATCCTTGGATCCTTCCTTGACGAGCCGAAACTCCCGGTGGTCATGGTGGAATTGCTCAACACGCGCGGCAATTTCACGAGAGAGCGGTTCGGGCCAGTCCGGCCAGACAAATTGCGCGAACACGCCCCTTTCCGAGAAATGGCTCTCCACAGTGAAGCCTTGCTCCCTGTTTTCGATAGTGCGCAAGGCAGGCCCGATCACAGAGTGTCGATCCGGGTTGTAAGAGCTAAGAGCCTGCATCAGTGTGGTCTTCGGCATTCAAAGGTCGTGGCGCCCCCTCTGGGTTCTTCGGTCCGTAGACTTTTCCCGATGACCCGTCCGTTCTGCGGGACGTCTTCCACCCGGAGGAAATTGAGGGTTCCCAGTGGTACCTTCCTTCTAAAGAATTCCTCAACCTTTGTGACTCTCTCCTGCAAGATCATTCCCTTCTTCACTTGCTACTAGAAGCCGCTCGGGCCCCGCAATCCATGCTCCAGTCCGGCGCCTGACCCGGTGCGCTAGACGTCAGCGACCGCCGCTGGTCGTAAGCATACTGCCTACTGCCTTCTGCTTACTGCCTACTGTCCCCTCTACGAACACCCGCTGGTGCTCCCGCAGTTCATGCAGCGGTAGCACGACCCGTTGCGCACCATGATGGCGCCGCAATCGGAGCAACTAGGGGCATCGTCTTCGTGGACGACTCCAGTAGGGTGGGGTTGGACGGTGCGCACCGCGTGCTCGGACGTTCGCTCGCTGGCGGCGGAGGAGAACTTCGCCGCCAGCTGGGCGGCGTCCGCTACCTCGGCGCCATTAGGGGGGGCGAGGCTTACATTCTCCTTCGGCTGCGCGTCCCTCGGGAGGAACTTCAGTGCCAGCCAGCGAAAGATGTAGTCCATGAGCGACTTTGCGTAGCCGATCTCCTGGTTACTGCTCCAGCCGCTAGGTTCAAAGCGCGTGTGGCTGAATTTGTCGCAAAGCACCTTGAGAGGCACGCCGTACTGCAAGGCCAGGGAAACTGCGGTGGCGAAGGAATCCATCAGCCCGGAGACGGTGGAGCCTTCCTTCGCCATGGTGATGAAGATTTCTCCAGGTAACCCACTGTTGTAGAGCCCGACCGTCAGGTAGCCTTCGTGCCCGCCCACCGAAAACTTGTGGGTGATGGCCTGACGCTCGTCGGGGAGCTTTAGCCGGACAGCGCTCGGGGTTCGGGATTCGGGTTTCGGGTTTTGGGCCTCGGACTCCGAAACGGGTAACGGATTGAGCCTTTCAGTGCATCGTTCGTTCTCGACCAGGTCGGGCTGCGGACCCGAATCGGAATTCCCGGATCCCGAACTCCGGGTCCCGGCAGCGTTGAGCGGCTGAGTGCGCTTTGATCCGTCGCGGTAAATAGCGATGGCCTTGATGCCCAGGCGCCACGCCTCGATGTAGGCGTTGACGATATCTTTCTCTGTCGCTTCCTCGGGCAAGTTAACGGTCTTGGAGATGGCCCCGGAGAGAAAAGGTTGCACGGCCGCCATCATCCGCACATGGCCCATGTAGTGGATGGAGCGTTTTCCGCCGGCAGGCTTCAAAGAGCAATCGAACACCGGTAAGTGATCTTCCTTGAGATGCGGTGCACCTTCAATCGTCCCATGCTGGTCGATATAGTTGACGATTTCACTGGCCTGCTGCTCGTTGTAACCCAGCTTCAGGAGGGCCAAGGGGACCACATTGTTAACAATCTTAATAAGCCCGCCGCCTACCAATTTCTTGTACTTCACTAACGCCAGATCAGGCTCGATGCCTGTCGTGTCACAGTCCATCATGAAACCGATCGTGCCGGTCGGCGCCAGCACCGTCACCTGGCCGTTGCGGTAGCCGTACTTCATGCCGCTCGGCAGG
>Ga0182037_10001163_pt1 | contig 13623 bp, 14 predicted proteins | sample sta12Cox44000082_FD_125974 | JGI IMG/M metagenome (GOLD analysis project Ga0182037, IMG submission 125974) | Lab enrichment of tropical soil microbial communities from Luquillo Experimental Forest, Puerto Rico - statoxic.12C.oxic.44.000.082 | ecosystem: Environmental > Terrestrial > Soil >... | reverse complement strand
ATGCCCGGCGCCAGCGCATCGATGACGAATGCAATGACGAACATGCCGACGATCGCCATCACGAAGCTGAAGATGGCGGCGCCGAGACCCGTCGTGATCGGGACCCGAAAGTACCCAACGAACGGCACCGACTGGCCGATGATCGATCCCCCGATGAATCCTGCGACCGCGCCGATCGCGGCGAGCGGCGCGACGTAGCCGGTGATCAGGTCGCTCGTGGACGTCCGCTCCTCGGCGATGACCGGCCATTCCGCTGCGGGCGTCAAGCAGATACTCTTGGCGCGGGACACAATGTCCATGTGCGGTCCTTTCTCGAGGGGAACGGGGCATGATAACAGGAACAGAGCCCGCGGCTTTCTCATCGGCGGCCGTACGGCTCGCTAGGGGTGCAGCCGCGGGAAATTCAGAGCTACGAAGAGGAGATTGAATGTCAAAACGAATGCGTCGCGGACATCTGCTCGAACTCGCCAAGCGCGGCGCCGAGGCGCGACTCGGTGAACTCGTTCAGGAAGCCAGGTACCTCATCGAACTGTTTCCCCATCTCCGGGATTCGTTCGACCGCGACGAATTGCCGGTGTCGTTCATCCTGGCAAAAGGCGCCGGCGTCACCAGGACGTCCGCCAATCGTCCGCGACGACGTTGGCGGATGTCAGCCGCAGCCCGGAAGGCTGTCAGCCAGCGGATGAAGACATATTGGGCCGCGAAGCGACGAGGGAAGGCCTAGCCTTGGCAGCTCGACCGTAGCGCGCGTCTCGGTGATGCGCGAGGCCTTATACTGTCAATAATGACGTCGTTGCCTGTCACTTCTGCCGGACTTCAGAACGCACGTCATCAATATTCCCCGTGGGAACCCCTCAGGGGAACGCTCCGCAGACGCCTGTCACCCGGGCCAATCATCAAGGAGGCTCAATGCTACGTCGATGTGGGAGTGTGCGCTGGATCGTGTGTGCGGTGGTCCTCGCCGCGGGGTTGAGGCCGACGCCGGCCCGAGCGGAGGGGTACTTCTCGCCATTCATCGGCGTCAATTTTGGCGGTGTCGCCGGAAACCAGTTCACCGACGCGCTCAAGACCAACTCCTCGGTCGACTACGGCGGATTGATCGGATACATGGGGAAGGGCATCTTGGGCATCGAGGAAGAGGTGGGCTATTCGCCCCGCTTCTTCGGAGAGTCGGGCCGTTTCGGATCGACCGGCGTGCTGACGGTGATGACCAACGCCATCATCGGCATCCCGATCGGCGGAACGACAGGCGCGGGGCTTCGCCCGTATGCCGTTGCGGGGGTCGGTTTGTTGCGGACGATGATCAGCGAGCCGAGCTTCTCGGACAACAAGTGGGCGTACGATCTCGGCGGCGGTGTGATGGGTTATTTCTCCGAGCATGTCGGGATCCGCGGAGATCTCCGCTACTTGCGCGACTTCCAAGTCACCGACAGCACCGGCAACCCGATTGGCGTGGTCTTGAACGGCGGGACGTTCAACTTCTGGCGGGGGACGATCGGCGTCGTCTTTCGATAGGGCGCGGGCAACGGCGGCGCATGGGGGCCAACTATGTCAGGCCGTTCTTGACGAGTAGCTCTTCGACCGCGCGGTGCCCTTCATCGATCGCCTGATTGGTGAATGCGGCAGCGCCTGCGTCCGCGTTGGCCATCGTGATCAGGCCGAATCGTTGCCGGCCGATCACGTGCGGGCGTTCTTCCTGCGGGACATCTGGATCGGCCAGCGTGTCGTAGGTATAGCTGTAGCCGTACGGCCATCTGTTCACGGTGAGGCCGACAATGTCGCCGGCGGGATCGAAGCCGGCCGGACCGAGCATGCGCGCGAGGTGGCTTCGAATCTCGAGCTCGAACTGCTGGAAGGTCGTTGTCAGCAGCTGCTGCTGCCCGGCTCGGTGCTGCTCCTTGCGCGGCAGCCCGGGTCTGTTCGGATTGCTGGTCATGTGCACGACGATCGGCTCGTCGGGCGTCGTAATGCCGCGATAACCGCCGATCGTCGTGCCCGGATCGAGGCTCGTGCCGGTGTGCAGCATGCACGGGGAATTGACTGTCGAGATGCCGAGCCTGGCAAACGACGTCCAGCGCCGGATCAGCACGTTGTTGTACATCATCGGCACCTTGAGCGAGTACGTGAGGGCGGCCCGCTGCTTTTCGGGAAGCTCCGGAACGAGCGCCGGGATGATGCCGTTGTAACACGCCAGCACGACGTTCGCCGCCGAAACGGCGTGGACCTTTTCGTCACGAAGATAGGCAATGCGCGCGCTCTTCGCCTGCTCAGGCGGGCCGTTGTGCTGGACGCGGACGACGATGCTGCTGAGACGCATGCGGACGGGGGCGGCGGGATCGTCGAGCCTGGCGTAGTCGACTGGCGCCTGAAGGATCGTGTCCATCGCGTGGGTCCCGGGGACCGCGGAAGGAACGAGGCGATTGACGAGCAGGCGCGCCAGAGACGCGTTGCCGTCCGGAAAGTGGAACGTGTACGACGACTCGCGGAAAGCCAGTTGATTCTGCTCCCAGTCGATGCCGAGGCCGTTGAATCCAACCGATCCGCGGCGGGCCGCCTCGAGCGCGGGCGTGGTATCGATTCGCTTGTTGTTCCGTCCACCCTGGCCGCGGAAGAACAGGATCGCGTCCGGAGAGACTTTCGCGTACTGCAGCAGAAAGTCCTGCCAGCTGATCTTCCCGAGCTTCGCGACCTTTTCTTCGGAGGTCATGCCCGCCATGTAATCCGGATTCTTGCCGTGGAGGCGAATCAGATCGTTTCGGACCTGATCGGAGAGCGGAGCCTTCGAGAAGAACTCGGGCCACGGGACTCGCCCGTTTCCGGCGACGAGCCGGTCTTCGCCGAAATGCTCTTTGTCGAAGAACATGCCCGGGCCCAGGCCGAGCTGCTGGATGGGTTGGCGCGCGTTGTAGTCGTTGTTGTGCTCGACCTGTATCCCGAGCTCCTCGACGAGGCGTTTCGCGGTGTAGCTGTACGGGAACGGCGTGGCAATGCCCATCGTGCCGCCGTAGCTGATGAAGGTCCGCCCTTGGTACTGAAACTCGTTGCGTTTGGCGTGACCGCCGAAATCGTCGTGGTTGTCCAGAATCAGGATCTTCTGACTGCTGCCGAGGGCGCGCCTCCAGAAATGCGCGGCTGCCAGGCCGGAGATTCCTGCGCCGACGACGACGAGGTCATATCGCTCGCCCGTGTCGACAGCCGTCGGGAACTGACGGTACGCGCCTGACTGCATTGGCGCGAACGCATCGACGGCGGCGGGATAGTTGCCGCGCAGCCCGGTGCGCGCGGGCGGATAGATCGCAGGGGGAGCCATCTGCTCCATGCCCCGCGGGGACGCCCGCACGAGGCGGGAGGCGCCGGCGATGGCGATGGCGACGCCGTTCAGGAAGTCGCGGCGTGGGATCCGGCGGGTCATGCCCAGGTCGGCCATCAGGCCGGAGCCCGGCGACCCGCTCGAAGGCGTCATTGACGGGACTATTAAACAGGTATGGTTGTCCAGCCGTCAATTCGCGCGCGTTCGGTTGTCGGCTCAGTTCCGGTTTTTGTCTCGAGTGGCCAGATCGTAAATGAGCCCGCCGATGCCTCCTGCGGTGGCGCCAACCGCTGCGCCCTTGCCACCCCCGGCGACGGCGCCAATCAGCGTTCCGGCGCCCGCGCTGCCGCCGATGATGAGCGCGTCTTTCTCCCACGAACGCTTCGCGGGATGTGCGCGCTCGGGTCGTGTCTCGACCACTGCGGGCGATCGCGCGAGCTCGTCCCGGCTTGTCCGCTCGCTGACGTGCACCGGGTGGAGTCCATTGTCATCGCGCATGTACACCGCGTGCGGTTCGCTCGCATGCGGCGCGGGAATCACCAGCTGCGCCTTTCGACCGTCGGCAAGCGTGACAGGAACGACGGTTCCCGTGATGGACCCGTCCGGCGTGGCCACGGTGTCGGCGTAAGCACCGGCTACACCATATTGCTGCTCCAACTTTTCAGGGCTCATGGCCTGTGCGTCGCGTTCGCAGGCTGGCAGGAACGCGCCGCCGAGTGCAAGCCCGATCGCGCTGGCGCACAGGAGGACTGACGTACGACGCATGAATCTCGCTCCTTCTCCGCGGCCGCACGCCGCCCGCGGTACGGTTCGAGCCCATCATCAGAAAGAACTGTGCCACCACCCGACGACGTCGCTGCCGTCCGGAATCAGGGCGCCAAAAGCGAAATCCAACGCCCGGCAGAGACCGAACTTGTCAGTCCGGCGACGGTTTTGAGAGGGTCCCGAACGGGACGAGCTCAGAACAGGCCCAGCTGCAGTCTGGCAGCGTCGGACATGCGGTCGCGGCCCCAGGGCGGGTCCCAGACAATGTCGACCTTCACGTCGGTGACGTCGGGGATGCGCGCAATCGCATTCCTGACGTCGATGGGAAGCGTCTGCGCGGCGGGGCACGCGGGCGCCGTGAGCGTCATCCGGATCCCGACCGCGCTCGATTGGTCGACGATGATGTCGTAGATCAGGCCGAGCTCGTAGATATTGACCGGAATTTCGGGGTCGAACACGGCCGAGAGCGCGTTCACGATTTGCGGACGGAGCGCGGCGGCGCGAGCAGGATCGTTCGTCATGCCGGCGGTCTGGGGCTGGGTGGTCCCGGTCGGGTCCGTCGACCCAGGTGCCGACTGTGAGGCGCCTGGATTCTGGATAACGGGAAGCGGTTTCATTCGGTGGAGACCACCTCGTCTCGAGCTTCTGCCGCGGCGCGCAGCGCGTACCATGCGAGGGTCGCACATTTGACGCGGACGGGAAACTGACGGACGCCGGTCAACGCGGACAACTTGCCGAGATCTTCGATCGGCGCGTCAGGCGGCGCAGTGACGGCGCGATGGAAGCGCTCGAACAGGGCTTCGACCTCGGCCAGCGTCTTGCCCTTGACGCTGTCGGTCATGAGCGATGCCGACGCCTTCGAAATCGCGCATCCGACGCCCTGGAACGCGGCCTCCTTGATCACGTCATCTTCGACGCGGAGATAGACGGTCAGCCGATCACCGCACAACGGGTTGTGGGCCTCGACCTTGCGGATTCTGGCCGCCCCTGGCGCGGCATCCCCCGAACCGGGGGCCCCGGTCCCCGGCCGCCCTGAGTTGTCGAGGGCGCGAAAATTCCTGGGCCGCCGGTTGTGGTCCAGGATGACTTCCTGGTAGAGATCCTGCAGATCGGACGTCACGCGAATCCCTCGGGCAGCTGGATCAAGCGAACACCTCGTGCACTTTGGCCAGCGCGGTGACGAGCGCGTCAATCTCTTCGCGCAGGTTGTAAAGCGCCAACGACGCGCGGGCGGTGGCCGGGACGCCCAGCCGGTGCATCAGGGGCTGGCAGCAATGATGGCCCGTGCGGATGGCGACGCCCGCGGTATCGAGAATTGTCCCAACATCGTGAGCGTGGACCCCGTCGACCACGAACGAGATGACGGCCGCCTTCTTCTTGGCGGTTCCCATCAGGACGACGCCTGGGACTTGTGAGAGCGCCGCGGTGCCGTATTCGAGCAGGTCGTGCTCGTGCGCCGCGATCCTGTCGTAGCCGATCGCCGTCAGATACTCGATTGCCGTCCCCAGCGCGATGGCTCCGGCGATGTCCGGCGTCCCTGCTTCGAACTTGTGCGGCGGCGTGTTGTAGAGCGTGCGCTCGAACGTGACGGAGCGGATCATGTCGCCGCCGCTTTGATACGGCGGCATCGCTTCCAGAAGCGGCGCTGTCGCGTAGAGCGCGCCGATACCGGTTGGAGCGAACATCTTGTGGCCAGAGAGGACGTAGAAGTCGCAGCCGAGCGCCCGCACGTCGACCTTCATGTGCGCAACCGCCTGGGCGCCGTCGACGAGCACGGGAATGCCGCGGGCGTGGGCCAGGCGGACGATTTCCTCGACGGGATTGATCGTGCCGAGGGCGTTCGACACGTGCACAACAGACACGATCCGCGTCCGGCCGTTCAGGAGCTTCTCGTACGCCTCGAGGTCCAGCTCGCCGGCGTCGCTTATCGGAATGACGCGGAGCGTCGCGCCCTTTTCCTCGCACAAGCGCTGCCAGGGAACGATGTTGGAATGGTGCTCCATCGTCGAAATGACGATCTCGTCGCCGGCGCCGACGTGCACGCGGCCGTAGGTCGCGGCGACAAGATTGATCCCTTCAGTCGTGCCGCGGACGAAGACGATCTCGCCTGGCTGTGAGGCGTTGAGGAACCGCTGGACCGTGGCGCGCGCCTCCTCGTACGCGTCGGTAGCCCGCTCGCTGAGCCAGTGCACACCCCGATGAACGTTCGCGTTCTCCTCGACGTAGTACCGCGTCAGGCGGTCGATGACGACTTGCGGCTTCTGTGTCGTCGCGGCGTTGTCCAGGTACGCCAGCGGCTTGCCGCGGACCAGCTCGTGCAAGATCGGGAAGTCCCGGCGGATCGCCGCCACGTTCAAGGACTTCATCCTTCGTTCGGCAGCTGCTGGAGCAGCACCGCCTCCGCGCGCGTCCTGAGCGGCTCGAGGGGCATCCTGTTCAACACGTCGCCCGCGAACGCGTGAATGAGCAGGTTGCGGGCCTCGGCAAGGCCCAGGCCTCGCGCCCGTAGATAAAAAATCGCCTCGTCGTCCATCTGCCCGACTGCCGCGCCGTGCGTGCACTTGACGTCGTTGGCGAAGATCTCGAGCTGCGGCTTGGTGTTGATTTGCGCGTCCTCGGAGAGGAGGAGCGCTTTGTTGGTCTGCTTGGCGTCGGTCTTCTGGGCGTCGGGGCGGACGACGATCTTGCCGTTGAAGACGGCGCGGGCGTGACCGGCGAGGATGCCCTTGTACATCTCACGACTGCCGCAATGCGGCCTGGCATGATCGATGGTCGTGTGGTTGTCGACGAGCTGCCGGTCGTCAGCAAGGTACAAGCCGTTGAGCGTGCAGTCGATGCCTTCGCCGTCCAGCACCGCGATCACGTCGTTGCGGACGAACGACCCGCCGAAGCTCAGGGAGTGTGACTGAAACCGGGCGTTCCGCTGCCCAATCACGTGCATCGTGGCGATATGAGAGGCGCGGGCGGTTTCCTGTTGCAGTTTGTAGTGTTCGACAGACGCGTTGTCGCCGACGATCACTTCGGTGACGGCGTTGGTGAAGTAGGCGCCGTCGCCTCGCGGACTCGCGTCGTCCCTCGCGCCGACGTAGCTCTCGATGATTGACACGTGGCTGCTTTCGCCGGCGACCACGAGCACCCGGGGATGGGACATCGTCGGAACATCGTTTCCCCGGGCCGTCGAAATAAACAGGACGTGGATCGGCGCATCGAGCGTCACGCTCGCCGGCACGTGCACGAAGGCACCGTCGGCGAAGAGCGCGGTATTGAGCGCGGTAAATGCCTGGCGCCCCAAGCCGGCGACGCGAGTGAGGTAAGGCTCAATCTGGTCAGGATGAGACACGAGCACAGAAGCAAGCGTTTCGACCCGGATGCCCCGAGGCAGCGTGCGGATGATCGACAGCCCGGCTGCGTATCGGCCATTCACGAACACCAGCTCGGCGCTTGCGAGCGTGGAGAGGCTGAACGGCGTGACGGATGACGGGGCGATCGCGGAGCGCAGCTCGGCGGGTCGTGTGAAACCGGTCTTCGCTATCGGCGCGACGCTCGTGAAGCGCCACTCCTCCTCATTGGTCGAGGGAAACCCGAGCGTCCGGAAACGCTCACTCGCCTCTTCGCGCGCGCTCGTCAACCACGACGGTTCCCGGCCGGACCTCGCGGCCCCTGCGCGCTCGATCTCGGCAATATAGGAATGAAGCCCTGCCTCGACGACGCCCGTCATGCCCGGGCCTCCTCGCCCACCCGCGCCTGGCGCGCCTTGGCCGCGGGGTCCACCTCGCCGGGCGCCAGCCATCCGTAGCCCTTCTCTTCGAGCTGAAGGGCCAGTTCCTTGCCGCCGGATCGGACGATACGCCCGTCAGTGAGGACGTGGACAACGTCGGGGACGATGTAGTTGAGCAGGCGCTGATAGTGGGTAACCACGAGAATGGCGCGCGTCGGCGCGCGCATGGCGTTCACGCCGCCGGCGACGATCTTCAGCGCGTCGATGTCGAGGCCCGAGTCGGTCTCGTCGAGGATGGCGAGCCTCGGCTCGAGCACGGCCATCTGAAAGATCTCGTTGCGCTTCTTCTCCCCGCCCGAGAATCCTTCGTTCACCGGACGATTGAGCAGTGACTCGTCGATCTCGAGCACTTGCATACGTTTGCGCACGAGCGTCATGAACTCCATGGCGTCGAGCTCGTCCTTCCCCTGATGCTTGCGCACGGCGTTGAGCGCGGCCTTGAGGAAGTAGGCGTTGTTGACGCCGGGGATCTCCACCGGGTACTGGAAGGCCATGAATAGGCCTTCTCGCGCGCGTGACTCAGGATCCATCGCGAGGAGATCCTGGCCGACGCCGCCGACTTCAAACAGCACCTGCCCCTGGGTCACTTCATATTCGGGGTGCCCGGCGAGCACGCGGGCCAGCGTGCTCTTGCCCGAGCCGTTCGGTCCCATGATTGCGTGGACTTCTCCGGCGCCGATCGACAGATTGATCCCGCGCAGGATCTCCCTGCCGCCACCGTTGACGTGCAAGTTGGTAATCGTCAGCATGGGCTCCGAGGACATTACCCGACACTCCCTTCGAGCGTGATGCTCAGGAGCTTCCGTGCTTCGACGGCGAACTCCATAGGCAGTTGGCGGAAGACTTCGCGGCAAAAACCGCTGACGATCAGGTTGACGGCGTCTTCGGACGAGAGGCCTCGCTGGCGGCAGTAGAAGATCTGATCTTCGCCGATCTTCGAAGTGGACGCCTCGTGCTCGACCTTCGCAGTCGTGTTCTTGATCTCGAGATACGGAAACGTGTGCGCGCCGCACGTGTCGCCGATGAGCAGCGAGTCGCACTGCGAGTAGTTCCGGGCGCCGCGCGCCTGCTTGGCGATCTTGACGAGGCCGCGATACGTATTCTGCCCGTGGCCGGCAGAAATGCCTTTCGACACAATCGTGCTCTTTGTGTTCTTGCCGAGATGGATCATCTTGGTGCCCGTGTCGGCCTGCTGGTAGTTGTTGGTCGTGGCGACCGAGTAGAACTCGCCGACCGAGTTGTCGCCCTGCAGGATGCAGCCGGGATATTTCCACGTGATCGCGGATCCGGTCTCGACCTGCGTCCACGTGATCTTCGAGCCGACGCCGAGGCACTTCCCGCGCTTGGTGACGAAGTTGTAAATGCCTCCCTTGCCTTCCTTGTCACCGGGGTACCAGTTCTGAACGGTCGAGTACTTGACGGTCGCATCGTCGAGGGCGACCAGCTCGACGACAGCCGCGTGCAGCTGGTTCTCGTCGCGCATGGGCGCGGTGCACCCCTCGAGGTAGCTGACGTAGGCGCCCTCCTCGGCCACGATGAGTGTTCGTTCGAACTGGCCGGTGTCTTTCGCGTTGATGCGGAAATAGGTGGAGAGCTCCATCGGGCACCGGACGCCCTTGGGAATGTAGGCAAACGAGCCGTCGCTGAAGACCGCGGAGTTGAGTGTGGCGAAGAAGTTGTCGGAGTACGGCACGACCGTGCCGAGGTACGCGCGGACGAGATCGGGGTGGTTCTGCACCGCTTCGGAGAACGAACAGAAGATGATGCCGAGCTCCGCGAGCTTCTCTTTGAACGTCGTCGCGACGGATACGCTGTCGAAGACCGCGTCGACGGCAACGCCCGAGAGCAGCTTCTGCTCGTTGAGCGGGATGCCGAGCCGCTCAAAGGTCTTGCGGATTTCGGGGTCGACCTGGTCGAGGCTTTCGAGCGCCGGCTTCTGCTTGGGCGCGGCGTAATAAATGATGTCCTGATAATCGATCGGGCCGTATTTGATGTTCCCCCAGGCCGGCTCCTTCATCGGGAGCCAGGTGCGGAAAGCCTTGAGGCGCCATTCGAGCAGCCAGGCGGGCTCGTGCTTTTTGGCGGAGATCAGGCGGACGATGTCTTCCGTCAAGCCACGGGGAACGGCGTCCTGTTCGACGTCGGTGACGAAGCCGTACTTGTACTCGCGACTGGCGAGCTCTTCGATGGTTTGAGTTGATGTGCTCATGTCGTGGCTCGGTACTCGTAGCTCGTTTACGTGCCAAAAGACACGCCACAGCCGCATGTGCTCTTGGCGTTCGGGTTGTTGAAGAGAAATCCCTTGCTGAGCAGGCTCGTGTCGTAGTCCAACACTGTGCCGTCGAGAAGCCGGAAGCTCTTGGGATCGACGAACACCTTCGCGCCCTCAGGCCCCTCGAAGACGAGATCGGTGGCTCTGGGCGATGGTTCCCAGCCAAAGGTGTATTCGAAGCCTGAACAACCACCGGCCTTAACCCCGACGCGGAGGCCCTTTTCGTCGAGGGCTCGCTTGGTCAGCATTTTCCGGATCTGCCGGGCTGCGTTTTCTGTAATTTGAATCATTGGGCTCAGGGACCCGCGGTTCGGAGCCAGGGCCTTATCGGCTGCGCAGCAATGCTGGCGCCTGTTGGGGCAGACAGAGACCCGGCCGTAAGTCCGACCTAAACAGTCCTATATTATCCCGCCCTCCGCTCGAGGGTCAAGGTGGGGTGGGATGCGGCTACTTCCTGGTTGCAGCTGTCTTGACGAAGAAGGTCACGCCACCGCTCACCGTCGTCCCGGCACCATTTTGATCGGTCGTCGCAACAGTACGGCCGAGCGCGCCGTAGACGCCAACATCGGACCTGATGAAGTACGCCGCGCTCCCCGTGAGCTCCCGCCGATCGCGCAGCGTGCCAACCACGTCGGTGTCAGCCCACGAGCGGGTGAAGCCCAGCGACAATCCGAATGTTGGTGTCGGCTGGAGGCCCACGCCACCGCCAACGAACCACGCACCGCGCGTGAAGAAACCGGTCGAGGCAAACACCCGCGCCGATCCCTGAGCGACCTCCAGGCTCACCGGGATGCCGAACTGCGTGCGCCCCTGGTCGGGCGGCAAAGCCTGGACAGCGCCTTCGCCGAGAACTTCGACCATCGGTGAGACGGCGAGCTTCACGCCGGACTCTCCGGTCAAGATCGCGATCTTGCTTCTGATATACGAGGTCCCGACGCCGCCGACGACGCTGCCGTCCGCGTGGCCGACGATGTGCGGGACGGTTGCGCCGAGCTGAAACCGCGGAGCGAGTCCCATCGCGACGTCAACGATCGGGAAGTCGACCTGGCTGAGGTCGGCGCCCGACCATCGCATTGCCGAAATCGATAACGACACCATGCCGGTCGGAAGCAATGAAGCGTCGTCGAGCCACGCGAGCGGCGACGCGGCGGTGGCGGTTCCTGTCCCGGGGCTGGGCAGAGGAATGCTGCTCGGCGGTGTGCTCTTGTGCCCATTGCCTTGGCCGTTGCCGCCGCCTTTGCCCTGGGCCTGAACAGGAGCCGAGAGCGCCACTGCCAGCGCGGCACCCGCAGCGAGGTGCCGCGCTAGCAACATGGACGAGAGGCCGGTCACTGCGTGTCGCCGGTAGTCGCTGGCTTGGATGACTGCAAGTCCTGCTTCGCCTGAGTGTTGGCGAGCTGCGCCTGCTGGGTGGCGTTGGCGCCGGGCTTCAGTTCGTGAATGGCCGTGCTGAGCGAATCGTGGTCCTTGCCGGTCATTTCCGCCTGGAGCAGTGTGAACGAGATGCCGAGGTTCTTCGATGCGTGAAGCGCGGCCAGGAATTGTTCCGTGCTTCTGAAGCCCGCCGCTGCCTGCTTCAGCGACAGTCCGGTCGTCGGCAGTAACGCGTTCACTTTCGCGTCAAGCGCCGGGTTGTTGGTGATCCGGGTCACGATTGAGGTGGACCCTCTCGAGCCCTGGTGCGAGTCGTGGTCGGTGTCCTTCGAGCCGGACGTCTCTTTGAGGTCATCGTTGGCCTGATGCTCGGCGTGCTCCGCTTCCTTGTCCGCGTCAGCCGTCTTCTTCAGATTCTGAATCGACTGGCCCAGGCTGAGCTTCTTGGTCGTCATGTCGTCCTGGAGGCTCTTGAACGGGATCCTCAGGTTGCGCGAGACATGCAACGCCGCCATGAACTGGCCCTGGTTCTTGAAGCCTGTCGTGGCGTCGTTCAACGACATCCCCGTGGGCTGGAGCATGTTGGTGACTTTGGCATTGAGCTGCGGCTTGGCCACGATTTTCGCGGCGATCGGATTGAGCGGCGGCGGCGTTGTTCCGGTCGTCGCCCCGCTGGTCGATGGCGTCGTCGTCGGCTTGCCGGATCCTTGTGTCGACGGAGTCGTCGGCTTACCCGTCGGCGGCGGCGTAGGTGGCCGGTGGGCAAACGCGGGCGCAGCGGTCAGACAAGCGGCCGCCACGAACCCGACGAACAGCTTCGGGAGTCGCATAGGTACCTCCGTACCTCGACAGCGCAAGGCCCGTACCACGCCCAAAGTGGGCAAATCACCGCAACCTCGGCTATTACTGGGAACGTGCCGGCACATTCTGGGTGTAACACTTACACTGACGGGATTGATGGGCTCCCTTCTTAAGGTGCGCAATTCGCACCGTGTCGAAAACCGGGCCCTGGCTTCGACTATGTGACAGAGGCGCGGACAGGACGCTGCGCCGCATCGAAGGGAGCCGGGAATGCCGACGATTACTCCGTTTCTGTGGTTCGACTCGCAAGCCGAAGAGGCGATGAATTTCTATGCCTCGATTTTCAAGCGCTCAAAGGTCATCTCGGTCAATCGGGCCCAAGGCAAAGTCATGTCCGTGCAGTTCGAGCTCGAGGGTCAGGCGTTCACGGCGCTCAATGGCGGCCCGCTGTTCAAGTTCACCGAGGCGATCTCGTTTTTCGTCGCGCGCGAGACCCAGCAGGAGATCGACGACCTGTGGGGGAAGCTCACTGCTGACGGCGGCGCGCCGAGCCGATGCGGGTGGCTCAAAGACCGGTTCGGGCTCTCGTGGCAGATTGTCCCGGCCTCGCTCGGGCGAATGCTGGGCGACAAAGACGCGACGCGATCGAAGCGGGTCATGGACGCCATGATGCAGATGAACAAGCTCGATCTTGGGCGGCTTCAGCACGCGTACGACGGCGCGTGATGCGTTATTCGTACCGCAGGGCCACGATCGGGTCGACTTTCGTCGCACGCCGGGCTGGAACGTAGCTGGCCACGACGGCCACGCTCGCGAGCAGGACCGCCGTTGCGCCGAAGGTCGCCGGATCGGCCGCGCTCACGCCGAACAGCAGGTCCTTCATGACGCGAGTCACCGCGAGCGCAGAAACCGCGCCGATGGCAATGCCGATAAGCGCCATCTGCATCGCGCCTCTCAATACCGTCCTGAGCACCGTGCCCCCGTCAGCGCCGAGCGCCATGCGCACGCCGATTTCATGCGTGCTCTGCGCGACGCTGTAGGACACCACGCCGTAGATGCCGACTGCGGCAAGCGCGAGCGCCAGCGCCGCGAAGGCGCCGAGGAGAAGTCTCGTGAAGCGCCTCGCCGACAGAGAGTTGCCGATCACGTCCACCATGCTCTCTTCGCCGTATGCCACCATCTTGCCGTTGATCCCGGCGATCGAGCGCTCAAGAGCTGGAACCACGGCATAGGGTTCGACGGTGGTGCGCACCACATACTCGGAGCCTGTTGAAACAAGGTCCATGACACTGTCGGGGATCTGCCGGGAGGCCAGGTACATCT
>Ga0182037_10001160_pt1 | contig 13637 bp, 12 predicted proteins | sample sta12Cox44000082_FD_125974 | JGI IMG/M metagenome (GOLD analysis project Ga0182037, IMG submission 125974) | Lab enrichment of tropical soil microbial communities from Luquillo Experimental Forest, Puerto Rico - statoxic.12C.oxic.44.000.082 | ecosystem: Environmental > Terrestrial > Soil >... | reverse complement strand
TCCTGCAGCGCCGCGCGTCGTCGACCAGGCCGCCGGCAACGGATTGGGTGAGCGTGCCTGCGGCATCGTTGAGGTCGCGCGGATCGACGAAGCTGACGGTGGTCCGCGTTGAATCGCCAATGCTAAGGTTGACGCCGGATTTCATCGCCACCGCGCCGGCGGCGGCCAGGACAAGCAGCACACCAACCGCGCCCACAATCGTGGGGCTCATACCGGCCTTGATGGGGGTAACGGGTTTGCTGGTTGGCGACGGGGTACTGCTCCCCGGCGTCTGCGCTGAATCGGACATTGCCCTGCCCCTGTTTAGCAGCCCCATTCGCCCGAGAAGCTTACCCAAGCGGAAAAGGCGACGCAAAAACTATTCCGACTCCCAATCTGCCAGCGCGCCCATCATTGCACTGTGATACGGCGCCCAGTCTCACGGTCTTCCGGTTGAAGCTCCGGTCGCACGATGCAAGTTGGTGCTGAAGGATCGACTTGAGCAGGCTGCAGTGCGCCGCCGACAACTCAAGCGTGCACGTGTCGTTACTGACCGCGCTTGCGCTTCAGGTCGTTGATGAAGCCGATAGTACCGCTGTCCTTCGGATCGATGCGCAGCGCCGCCTGGAAATCCGCCATGGCGTTATCGAACTGGTTGAGAAAGTAGTAGGCACGGCCCCGCATGCGCCAGCCATAGATCGCGCTGGGGTCGATGGAGATGGCCCTGTTAAAATCCCTGATCGCCGCCTCCTGCTGGCCGACTTCGAGATAGGCGTGACCGCGATATTCGTAGCCGAGCCGATTGTTCGGATTGAGCTCGATCATCTTGTTGCCGTCATCATAGACGCCACGCCAATTCGAAATGTCCTCATAGATCGAGGCGCGGTTCTCGAAAGCCGAGAACTGCGACGGATCAAGTTCGATGGCCTTGTTGAAAGAAACCAGCGCCTCGCTTTGGCGGTTCAAATTGTGCAGCGCTATGCCGCGATCGATATAGGCGAGCGCGTAATCCGATTTAAGCAGGATGGCATAATCGAGATCCTGCAGCGCGCGTTCGTTGTTCTTGAGATCGATCAGCAGCGCGCCTCGGTCGAGGAAAAATTCGGGAGCGCGAGGCTGCATCGAGATCGCGCGATTGTAGTCGGCCATCGCTACCTGATATTGGCTGGTCTGATAATAGGCCCAGCCACGATGGTAATAGGCGTATGGAATGTTGTCGCCCTGGAGGTTTCCCGAAGCCAACAGGGCAGTGCAATCGCGAATCGCCTGTGCGTGATCGTCGGATTTGCAAGGCGCCAGGACGTCAGTCACCGCCGGTGGCTGTACAACCTGCTGGTTGGGAGGGTTGTTGAGCGGCGCAGCGGCGGGAGGTGCCTTCGGCGCTTCGAGCAGGGGCTTCGCCCAGGGAATGAAGCCTTGTCCGGCAGGATGACCGATCCATAGCGTTACGAACAGCATCAGGCCGAGTGCCTGCGGCCAGACGATCCAGGCAAGCCGGTACCAGCGGTCTCCGTACCAGAGCCTGCCGTGCGCCGTGAGCCAGGACGCGGTCTTCGCGTTCATCGCGCTGCCTTTCTGGAGAAGGCTGGAATGAAATCGAGCTCGGGAGCCGGTATGATGGCCAAAATAAAACGGCGGCCGCAACCGTTCAACAGCTCGCCGGCACAGGTGGACCTGCCCTGGAATGCGGTAGTCTTGCCCGACAGGTTGCGCGGATGCCGGCTCATGCGGTGGCCCCAGGAGGAGGAGCCGGTTGCCAGACGCTCCACTCTCGGATCGATATTCGCCGCTGCAGCACTCTGTGAAAGTGCGTCAGGTCACATAATTTGAGCCAGCCTTATTCTGCTGCCTGCCATGATGGCGGACGCACGGTGGCAAGACCGTCGATTTCCGTCGCCGAGATCGTGGTGCGGATCATGAGCCGCGGTTCGTGCGATGGCCACGGCCTACCGCGATGCATAGTGGCGCGATTGTCCCACATCACGACGTCGCCTTGGCGCCATCGGTGCAAATAGCTCTTGCCCGGCGCGGTCGCCGCGGCCGTCAGCTCTTCGATCAACTCCCTGCCGGCTCTCGCCTCCATCCCCTCGACCGCGTAGGCGTGGGAGGCGAGATAGAGCGCCCCGCGTCCGTTGACGGGGTTTCGCCAGATCAAGCGCCAGCATTGCGGCGGCAGCGCCGCAAGTTCTTCCGGGCTTGCCAGATCGGCGGCGATCTTCCCGCGCGAATGCGCGTAGTGGTGCCAGGCGAAAGAGTTTTCCAGCCGTCGCTGCAGGCTCGCATCGAGCCGCTCGAAGGCGAGGCGGGTCGAAACGTATTCCGTTTCTCCACCATGATCTGGAATGATGCGCGCGGAAAGTATCGAGGTGAGGGCAGGAGTGCTCTTGAACGATGAATCGGTATGCCAGAGCTGGTTGGCTTTGTTGCGCATCTGCATGCGATGATCAGCAGGCACCACCTTGCCGTCGGGACCGATCGTGCTCAGAACCACGAAATGGGTGCCGGCGCCCTGTGAGCCGATTTTCGTCACTTCCGGCGGCCCGAAGCGGCGCGAGAATGCAAGCTGTAGCTCGTCGTCCACCTGCTGGCCGCGCAGAACCAGAACGGAGTGCTCCTCGAACGCGGAACGTACTGCCGCATAGACGGCATCGTCGGAAGCAACATCTGCCAGTGTCACGCCGCGCAGCTCGACGCCGAATCCCGGACCCAGCGGGATGATCTCCATCGGACAATTCCTCGAGCTGGTTTCTTGACTTAAGCTTACGGCAAGCCCGTTCTCCCGGCAATCGCGGTCGCCACGAGGCTTTTTGACGAATAGGCTATGGACTTCGGCCCTCACTTATTCGATGAGTGTCCCCATGCGATCGCGACGCAACATTCTTGGGATGATGGCGGCGACGGCGGCAGCGGTCGGCTCGTCGCCTGTCCGCGTCTTCGCGCAGACCGCTGGTTCCAACCCTGGAAAAGTGATGAATGTGCTCACCGATTATATGAGTGCCGCGCGCGCACGCGCGTTGCCCGACGAGGTAATCGAGCATGCCAAGTATCATCTGCTCGATACGATCGCTGCGATGATATCGGGGTCGGAATTGCCTCCTGGCCAGGCGGCGCAGCGTTATGTTCGCGAACACAGCGGCAACGGCACAACGACCATCGTGGGCGCCTCGCTCACCGCGCCGCCGATCGATGCGGCGCTCGCGAATGGGGTGATGGCTCACGCTGATGAGACGGATGACTCGCACAACGAGTCCCGTTCTCACCCCGGCTGCGCGGTCGTGCCTGCCGCACTGGCGGCAGGCGAGGTGTATGGCATCGACGGGAATGTCCTTCTTCGCGCCGTGACGCTTGGCTATGATGTCGGTCCGCGCGTGGTGTTGGCGATGGGCGGCGCCGCCTTCAGCTACGAAAGCAGCCTTTCCACTCACAGCATTGCCGGGACGTTCGGCGCTTCAGCAGCCGCCGCCTGTGCCGCCGGGCTCGATGCGCGGCAAATGCGCTGGGCCCTTGACTACACCGCGCAGCAGTCCTCGGGCATCGTCGCCTGGCGTCGCGACACCGACCATATCGAGAAGGCCTTCGTCTTCGGAGGCATGCCCGCGCGAAATGGCGTGACCGCCGCACTGCTTGTCAAATCCGGCTGGAACGGCGTCGATGATATTTTTTCGGGTCCGGACAATTTCTTTGCCGCCTACTCACCGAAGGCACAACCCGAGAAGCTGATCGAGAAGCTTGGCGAACGCTATGAGATCACCCAGACCGATATCAAGAAATGGTCGGTCGGCTCACCCATTCAGGGTCCGCTGGATGCGATCGAGGCGATCCGAGAGAAGAAGCCGTTCGAGGCCGATCAGGTAAAGAAAGTCACGGTGCGGCTTGCGCCGTCGGTCGCGACCGTGGTGGACAATCGCGACATACCGGATATTTGCCTTCAGCACTTGGTCGCCGTGATGCTGATCGACAAGACCGTCTCGTTTCATGCCGCGCACGACAAGCCGCGCATGCAAGACGCGGCCGTTCAGAAACAGCGCGCCAAGGTCAATCTGGTGCGCGACGAGGAGTTGGCGAAACTCTTGCCGCTGCGCGAAACCGTGGTTGAGATCGAGTTCAATGATGGCAAGCGCCTGTCAGAACGTGTCTCGGCGGTGCGTGGCACGCCGCGCAACCCGATGGGCCGCGACGAAGTCATCGACAAGGCTCGTGACTTGATCACGCCCGTGCTCGGGCGTGAATCGTGCACGCGCCTCATCGAAACGGTCCTCGAAATCGAAAAATTGACCGAGATTCGCAGCCTGCGGCGCCTGCTTCAGCGCGGTTGATTGATTTGCCTCGCGCTACCTCAATAGTGCGCATCGTACATTTGCGACTGAATGAAGCCGATGAGGTCGTTGGGCGGCGGGCCGGCGGCAAGCCCTCGCTGATAGGCGACATTGGCAACGGCAGCGCCGATCTGTGCCGAAACCTCACGGATCCGGGGCAGAGACGGATAAAGGCTGCCCTGTTTGAGATCGCCTTCGCTCACGGAATTGGCGAGCGTGTGCGCCGCCGCCATGAACATCTCGGCGGTCACCAGCCGGCTGCCGCTGGCGATCACGCCGAGGCCGACGCCGGGGAAGATATAGCTGTTGTTGCCCTGTCGGGGCACGAAGGTTTTGCCATCAAGCTTGACCGGATCGAACGGGCTGCCGCAGGCGAACAGCGCCCGGCCGCCCGTGTGCCGATAAGCGTGTTCGGCCGAACATTCGGACTTCGAGGTTGGATTGGAGAGCGCGAACACGATCGGCTGCTCGTTGAGCCGTGCCATGGTCTGCAACACCTCGGGGGTGAAGGCCCCGCCGACGGCGGCAACACCGATAATGGCCGTGGGCTTGAGCGTCTTGATGGCCGTCAGGAAATCGTTGATCGGCGCTTGTTCATGCGCAAATCGGAGCTTGTGACCGCTCAATCCCGGCCGGCCCTTCACCACCAGGCCACGGGAATCCACAAGCCAGTTGCGCCTTAGCGCTTCGGCTTCGGATGTCCCCTCGGCCATCATGGCCGAAACCACAAGGTCGGCGATGCCCGTCGCGGCTTCGCCAGCTCCGAGAAACAGCAACGTCTGGTCACTGAGCTTGCCGCCTTTGACGCGCAGCGCGGAGAACAAGCCAGCCAACGCCACCGCCGCGGTGCCCTGAATGTCGTCGTTGAAGACGCAAGCGTCGTCGCGATATTTGTGCAGCAGGCGGAAGGCGGAATGATTGGCGAAATCCTCGAACTGGATCAGGACACCAGGAAATGTCGCGCGGGCCGCGGCAATGAACTCGTCGACGAACTCGTCATAGGCTTCCCCCGTGAGGCGTTTTTGGCGAAGCCCGATGTAGTAGGGATCCTGGAGAAACTCCTCGTTGTTGGTGCCGACATCAAGCATCACCGGCAGGCACTGCTCCGGGTGGATGCCGGCGCAAGCCGTATAGAGCGAAAGCTTGCCAACCGGGATACCCATTCCGTTCGCGCCGAGATCGCCGAGGCCGAGAATGCGCTCGCCATCGGTCACGACGATGAGTCTGGCGCGATAAGGCCAATTGCCGAGGATTTCTGCGATATGTCCACGATCGTTGGCCGAGATGAACAGCCCGCGCGGGCGCTGGAAGATCAGGCCGTATCGCTGGCAAGCCAGTCCAACGGTCGGGGTGTAAATCAGCGGCTGGATTTCGTCGATATGGTCGCAAACCACGCGGAAGAACAGCGCTTCGTTGCGGTCGTGCAGCGAGTTCAGCGCGACATATTTTTCAAGCTCGCTCGGCAGGCTGCGCAGATTCATCAGCACGCGTTCGACTTGCGCCTGCATCGACATCACAGCCGCCGGCAAGAAGCCGCGCAATCCCAGCGCTTCACGTTCCTCTTCGGAAAAAGCGATACCCTTGTTCAGCAAGGGGTCGCGCAACAGCGCAAGACCCCGTGGCGAATAGGTCGGCATCGAGCGTGCGCTCATCCGGTCGGGTCTGGTCAAGGTGTTTTCCCCCAAATGACGTTTTTCGTTGTTCTAGTCTCCGCCGTCCTGGGCACGGCACAGTCACCATACCACACAATGCGGATGCCGCAGCGCACCATTGATGGGGTACGTTCGCCCAAAGAATTGGCGAAAAATCGTCCTCCCAAGTAGCGAAAGCAGATCAGAGCCTTGCATGTCTTGCGTCAAGCGGATCGGGATGGGCGGCGGCCCATGAATCGCGCTCACAAAAAATTGCAATCCGAAATCGCAAACCTGCAAATGCGAACTACAGACGGGTCAGGTCAGCCGGCCAGCGAGCAGGCTCCGCACGCCCCGCGGATTCGCAGAACATGATTGTCAGTAACGGCGTTTGATGCGATCCACCGAAACGAGTGTCGAGATGGGGCGTATCGTCGAAGACAAGCGATCGACGCCGACATGGCTTGAGCGGCGAAAACCGTTTGTTGACTCGTCGGGCAAATCAGATGCAAATCCGCATCATCGCAAAGAGCCCGCTCCGCAAACCGGTCGCGGGTTTTGTCTTGATGATCTCAGCGAATGCTGACGAAGGCGCCCCAGGCGGCCGCCAGACCGGCACCCGCCAGCACCCAGTGCGGATTGTCGCAAAACGTGCCGCCATAGCGGCACACATCGGCACCCCACGAGCCGATCTCGTGGTTGCCCGCGGCATAAAACAGTCCGGACAGAACCACCAACACGGCGGCGACGAAGTACATCGTCGGTCTCCTCGCTATCCCGTTGTCGAGGTTTGCGGAGCATTTTTTATTGCCCTTGACTTGTCGGGCAAATCAGCCGCATATCGACATCATCGCGAAGATTATAAAGCCCGCGCCGCGCAATCGGCAGCGGGCTTTATCGTTAGAGCCGCGTAAATTGCAAATGTCGGTTTCGATTTGCCCAATGGATTTGGTTACGCTTTCCTTACCTTGACTTGTCGGGCAAATCACCGGCATAGTTGCATCATCGAGAATTTGCCGAGCCCGCGCGAAACATCGCCGCGGGCTTTTTGTTTGCCTCGCTTTCACCGATCGGACGGCGGCGCGCGACGTCAGGACGCCACACCCTTCCGCTTGCGCCGTCGGGCGGCGCGTCGTCGTCCGAGCCTTGTTCGCCAAAATATTGCCGGCGTGCGCGAACGCGCCGGCCGGCGGTGCGCGTTTCGCGCCCGCCCGCGGCCCCTCTACTCTCGAGGGATAGGGTTCGCGCCCGAAATGGTCGCATCGTCTGCGATCATGCCGCGCAGTCAAATTTCCTGCAACGAGAAGAGCGCAACGGAAAGAGAATTTGACTTGTCGGGCAAATCACCGGCATAGTCGCATCATCGAGAATTTGCCGAGCCCGCGCGAACATCGCCGCGGGCTTTTTGTTTGCCTCACTTTCACCGATCGGACGGCGGCGCGCGACGTCAGGACGCCGCACCTCCTCCTTTGCGTCGCACACGCGCGTCGTCGTCCGAGCCTTCATTGCCGATACCGTTGCCGGCGTGCGCATGCGCGCCGGCTGGCGGCCTTCGCGCACGCAATGACCAACGCGCAAACAGATTTTACAGGAAACACAATGAATGACCGCATATCTGATATCGCTCGCGCTGATCGGCCTCATCGCGATCGTCGTGGGGGAAGGACTGTCTTGACCGCGGAAGTGATCCGCTTCTTTTCGCCGCCGAACCGCGCTTGCGAGCGCACGGATTTCCCGACCATTGCGTTTCGCTCGGCGATCCAACCCGCTGTCATCCCTGTGGACCGGGTGGACACGGCGCCTTGCGAGTACCTCGCATCGGAGCCTGTTGAGCCCTAGATCGCGATGGCCAAGAGAGCTGTTGTCGAGGTACGGTCGCTCGCGCGAAGCCACACCAGGACCGCAATCAACGCGTTGCTTGGCGTCCTGCGGTCGAAAGATGCAACGCATGCGGCGCGCGTTTCCGCCGCCACCGCGATCCTTGATCGCGGCTGGGGCAGGCCCGCGCAGGCGCTGCAGAACGGCGATGACGGTGCGCTTGAACTGATCCATCGAATTGAGCGCGTCATTGTGAATCCTGAGAGCAGCGCCAATGACAGTCGCTGAGCTGCCGCTTGACGTTGTTCATGTTGTGTTCCAGCATGCCTGCCCGTTTCGGCCTGTTCCGCGTTCGAAGTTGGTGCGCCGATGCAATCACATTCGCCTGAGATAATTCAGGCGGGAGCGAATGAACTTCGCTCGCATGATGTGCCGAATGCGATCAAGCGCGAGTACTGCGAGCTACTTTGGTGGCCATTGAGGCAGTTCGTGGCCTCGGGACTGGCCTGTTCTGAGTAAAACTACGCCACGTGGCGCACTCAAGACGCCGCCCATCTCCGCTCAAAGAAAAGCCAAAGGTGAAGAAAACAAGAAAGCGCGGCCCCATTAAAAAGCCCGGCCAGCGAGGCCGGGCTTAGGTTCCTCAGCCGATGACGGGGCCGCCGTCGTCCGCTATTAGGGTGGTCGGCTTGAATCCGCGCTGTTGGGGTTCCTGCTTATTGTCAAACCATTCGCACCATACTTCGCCGTTGCTTGTAATCTGGACGACGGTCATCAGCGGCCCTCCGGACTTGAGCCTCACGGTATCTCCCGGCTTGAAATCAGCCATTTTTCCACCTTTCGCCTAAGGGTTGCAAAATGAACTTAAAGCACGCGGCGTTTAAAGCAAGCCGATTAAACCTAGTACGATCGGTAGAATGTTTTGTTCAAACGCAGGAGCCCGCCTTGCGGATAGGAAATTTTGTGCGGCTCAACAGCGGCTCGCCAATCCTGATGGTTGTCGACTGCGAGGCTGCGCATGTCACTTTGGCTTGGTTGGATCTGATAGGGAAGGTTCGCGAGAAGCGTTTTCCTTCCGCTTGTCTCCACCGTGTTTCTCCCGCCAGCGCAGTAGCCGGCGAGCAAGTCGGGAAAAGTCTTTCTTAGTGAGATTGACGATACGTCAGACGCCTGCCAGCTGCAACTTTGATAGCAAGCTCTGCGCGTTCCCCGTCGTTGATCCCCCAACGCGCCAGCTAATGCAACTGCGTGAGCGCCACATTGTCCGTCCTGAAAATCCCGACAGCCAAGGTGTTTGAGCCGCTGCTGCAGCCCGTGCGATACAAGGCGGTATTCGGAGGTCGCGGCTCGGGAAAATCGCATTTCTTTGGCGAGCTTCTCGTGGAAACCTGCCAGGCCGAGCGCGGCACTCTAGCGGTGTGCATCCGTGAGGCACAGCGCACGCTGGCGCAATCCTCAAAACGCCTGATTGAGAGCAAGATCGCTTCGCTTGGACTTGGCCACGGCTTCAAGCTGTTCAACGACAAGATCGCGACCCCGGGCGACGGCCTCATCATCTTTCGTGGCATGCAGGACGATGTCGCGGACACGCTTGCCGACCTTCACCGCCTCACATTCTTTGAAAGTGCGCCGATTCCCGAATTCGATTTGGGAAATTGGTGGCTCGCATTCTATGAGCGCGTACCGGTTGCCTTCGCCGGACTGATTCCTTCAACCATTGTCCCGGAGACCGGATATTTCTGCCGGGTTGGAGTAGTGGACGAGCACTATGGCCACTCGCTCCAGTTACGTCTGATGCGGGCCATGGAGTCACGGGCCCGCTGCAACGGCTGGCGCTGTATCGTGTCGGATACCACCGATAACATCGTCTCGGCGAATAACTTCATTAGGGCTGGATATCGCCTCTACCAACCACAAATTCCCTGGGGTTGGCCCAACACCTTGTACTGGAAGAAGACTATTCAGCGGAAAATCCGTCGACGAAATCACAACGACGCGTAGAGCGATCGCAAGGGGACGCCCCGAAGCATACGACTCGAGCAGCGGTCCTACAATGTAATCCTCGCCCGGTGGCCAATCGGCCACCGGGCTTTTTTGCGTTCTGGCGCCGCGATGCGAAATCGCAATCGACGTCTCGTGGGTATGCGTCGCGTGCAAATCTGCGGATGGTGGGCCCTTGTGATTTTGCCGGAAGAGACCCTAAAGTTCTGGAGCAACACCCAAAATAAATGAAGGAACGCCCGACCATGACCGCCAAGGTGCCGCTTCCGGACCGTTTGCCGCGCGCGAAGGACGCCCCGACCGCCCTCGCGGGCTTATTGGTGGTGGATTTCACCCGCGTTGTCGCCGGGCCAGCTTGTACGCAAACGCTCGCGGATTTCGGCGCCGAGGTGATCAAGATCGAGAACCCGGATGGCGGCGACGATTCGCGGGCCTATGAGCATGCCGAAATCGGAGGAGAGAGCGCCGCATATTTGAGCTTGAACCGCAACAAGCGCGGCATCGCCCTGGATTTGACGGTACCGGCCGCCCGGGAGGTGGCGCGAGAATTGATCGCGCGCGCCGATATAGTGGTCGAGAATTTTTCTGCCACGGTAATGGAGAAATTTGGCCTCGACTATCCATCGGTTGTCTCAGCCAATCCGCGGCTCGTGTATTGCTCGATTTCGGCCTATGGGCGCAACGGACCCTTCGCATCGCGGCCGGGCTTCGACCCGATTACGCAGGCCGAGAGCGGGTTCATGTCGCTGAACGGCTTTCCGGATGGGCCCGCTGTCCGGACGGGCCCGCCGATTGTCGACATGGCGACGGGTATGTCGGCCTGCAATGCCATCTTGATGGCTCTGATCGCGCGCGAGCGTCTGGGGCGGGGACAGCATGTCGAAGTCGCGCTGTTCGATATCGCAATGTCGATGACCGGCTTCTACGGGATGGCTTATTTGATCAACGGCACCAATCCCGGCCGCTTCGGGAATTCGCCGAACGGATCTCCAACGGTAGGGGTCTATGAAGCGTCCGACGGGCCGCTCTATATGGCCTGCGCCAATGACAGGCTATATCGACGCTTGGTCACGGAAGTGCTCGAGCGGCCCGATCTCATCACCGACCCGCATTTCGCCAACCGCAAGGCACGGACAGCCAATAAGGAGAAGCTGCGTGCTATCATTGCTGGAATCTTTGCCAGCGACCAGTTGGAGAACTGGATGGCAAAGATGAAGAAAGCCAACATACCGGTCGGTTACCTGCGAACAGTCGAGCAGGGATTCAACGCACCTGAGGCTCGCGAACGACGTCGACTGAGCCGGATCCCACACCCCACTGCAGGCTTGGTACCGAACATCGAGACACCGCTGAATATGGGGCTGACCCCGACCGTCGACCCCGTGGCTGCGCCGCTTTTGGGCCAGCATACGGAAGAAGTCCTGCGGAAAGCGCTGGGCTATAGTGATGATCGTATTGCCTCGCTCGCCAGTGCGGGTGCGTTCGGAAAGATACGCCCGGCCGAAGACCGTGCGACCTAGCGATAGCGGCGCCCGCGCCGCTATCGTTGAGCGGAGCCTGGTTTTGGGCAACAGCCCAGGCGAGCAAGGCGTTTTCTGCTATGCGATCGGCTCTGGTGAGACCGCCTCCGCCATGCTTTGATGGGCTAACCTGAGACCTTACAAAAGCCGCGCAAAGTGGCGGTTGTCGGCTGCTGCCGCGGCGAAGGGAGGACAGCCTTGGAAATGCCCGGCCGTACGTTGCTCGCCAAGATCTGGGACCTGCACGTCGTCGCGCGAATAAGCGAAGATACCGACCTCCTTCACGTTGATCGTCACCTTTTGCACGATCTGGGTGGCTCGCGCGGATTGCTTGATCTCAAGAGCCGTAGCCTTAGGGTTCACAATCCGGAATTGACGTTTGCCACGCCGGACCATGCCATATCCACCGCACGTGGCCGTACCGGCACCAGCAAGATTGGGCAAGAGCTGCTGGCGGCGCTCCGGGCCGAAACCTCGGCCAGTGGCATTGAGATGTTCGATGTCGATCAGCCGGGACAGGGTATCGTCCATGTGATCGGTCCCGAACTTGGATTGAGCCTGCCGGGCTCCCTGATTGTCTGTGGCGATAGCCATACTTGCACCCATGGTGGTTTGGGTGCGCTCGCCTTCGGCATAGGATCGAGCGAGCTTACACATGTGCTCGCCACACAGGCGCTTATCCAGCGCCGGCCCAAAACCATGCGGGTGAGATTCGAAGGCAAGCTGCCGCTTGGCGTCACAGCGAAGGACATGATCCTGGCCCTGATCGGGCATGTCGGAGCAGCCGGAGGCACCGGCTATGCCGTCGAGTATGCAGGCAGTGCCATCCGCGACATGCCAATTGAGGGGCGCCTGACCATCTGCAACCTATCGATCGAACTCGGCGCCAAGATGGGTATGGTCGCACCGGACGAGAAGACCTTTGAGTTTTTGCGCGGGCGCTTCTATGCGCCACAGGGGGAGATGTGGGACCGGGCGCTCAATGCGTGGCGCCAGCTACCAAGCGACGCGAACGCGGCTTTCGACAAGGAAGTCATCATTGATGTCGCAAGGATCATTCCACAGGTGACGTGGGGCATAAGTCCGGAACATGTCATCGGCGTCGATGGCCATATTCCAGATCCCAAGGCAATCGACGATCCGATTCGACGCGCGGCCATCGAAACAGCTCTCGATTATATGGGGCTGACGCCTGGTGCGCCGATCGCGGGCACGCCAGTGGATTGGGTCTTCATTGGCTCGTGCACCAACAGCCGATTGAGCGATCTGCGCGCTGCGGCCGAAGTCGCGCGCGGCCGCAAAGTTGCTGCCGGCGTGCGAGCTTGGGTCGTGCCGGGTTCGGAGACGGTCAAGCGGGAGGCGGTCGCGGAAGGTCTCGACAAGCTCTTTATCGACGCTGGCTTCGAATGGCGAGAGCCGGGCTGCTCGATGTGTCTCGCCGCCAACGGCGAAACCGTGCCTCCTGGCCAGCGGTCGGTCTCAACGTCGAACCGCAATTTCGTCGGTCGTCAAGGACCACGAGCGCGAACGCATTTGGCCAGCCCGGCAAGCGCCGCAGCCGCCGCCATCGTTGGCGCGATTGCCGATGTGCGAACGATGGGGCGCTAACATGCCGAAGCCGTTCAATAAGCTGACTGCTATCGCAGCACCGATCATGCGGGCCAACATTGATACGGATGTTATCATCCGTATCGAGCGTCTGGTGGGAAACTCGGTTCGCGGCACGCTCGGCAGATGGGCCTTTGGTTCGCTGCGTTACCTGGCCGATGGTTCGGAAAACCCAGACTTCATCCTGAACCGCGAGCCATACCGGGGGGCGGAAATACTGATAACCGGACCGAACTTTGGCTGCGGTTCCTCGCGCGAAGGTGCGGTATGGTCGCTTCAGGAGATGGGTATCCGCGCCCTTATCGGCTCGGGATTTGGCGATATCTTCTTTGCCAACTGCTTTCAGAATGGGATTCTCCCCATCGTCGTCGACGAGGAAATCGTCGGCGCCCTCGCAGTTGAAGTCGAGGCAACACAAGGAGCGGGCCGGATCAGCATCGACCTTGACGCTCAAACCATCACCTCGCCTTCGGGCAACCAACACACATTCGAAATTGATCCCCGCCGGCGCGAGGGCCTTCTGCAAGGCCTCGATGAGGTCGCGCTGACTTTGCTGCGTGACGACGAAATCCGAGCCTTTCAGGCTGCCGACCGCGCAGCGCGGCCGTGGATATATTTTGCAAGGAAGTCGGCATGAATGCTCGTTCCAATATGGTCAAGGTCGCCATCGTGGGTGGCGAAGGTATCGGCCCCGAGGTGACCGCGCAGTCGCACCGCGTTCTCAACTGGTTCGTTGCCAAGCGCGGTGTTCCCATGATGTTCCG
>Ga0182037_10001159_pt1 | contig 13653 bp, 13 predicted proteins | sample sta12Cox44000082_FD_125974 | JGI IMG/M metagenome (GOLD analysis project Ga0182037, IMG submission 125974) | Lab enrichment of tropical soil microbial communities from Luquillo Experimental Forest, Puerto Rico - statoxic.12C.oxic.44.000.082 | ecosystem: Environmental > Terrestrial > Soil >... | reverse complement strand
CCGTGGGTGGTGTGCCGCCGCCTCGGCATCCATGCCGAAATCGACGATAAAGCTCGCCATCTGCAACACCGCCCCGAGGATACGCCGCCCGCCGGAGGCGCCAACCCCGAACCACGGCCGGCCGTCACGCGCGACCACGACTGGGCACATGTTGGTCAACGCGCGCTTGCCCGGGGCGATCGAGTTCGGCCGCCCCGGCCGTGGGTCGAACCACATCACCCCGTTGTTCATCAGGATACCGGTCCCGGGCAACACATAATGGCTGCCGAAAATCGACAGCAAAGTGGTCGTCAGGGCGGCGATGCAGCCCTGCCGATCGACCGCAGTAACGTGTGTCGTCGAGGTCGCCTGACCGGCTCCCGTGTCACCCATGGCGTCGAGCCGCTTGCCGTAGGCGTCTCGCAAGGCTTCTGCCAGCGCTGCGAAATACGCGGCATCGGGGATGCGGGAAAACCGTTCTTTGTCAAGCCGGCCGACAACCTCCGCGAAGGTCGGGCCCGCGGTCATGCCGGGAGTGGTTTGAAGAACCACGCCGCGATAGGGGATCTCCACGGCAGGGACAATTCTCGCCCGGCAACGGGCGAGATCGTCGGCCGAGAGGAAACCGCCCGCAGCCCGAGTATCGGCGGCAATCGAGTAGGCGATCTCGCCATTATAGAAGTCGTCCGGCCCCGCCTTGGCAAGCCGTTCGAAAGTCTCGGCTAAACGGCCGAGGAGCAGGCGCGGAATATCACCGTCGGATGGGCAGACCGGCGGCAGACCATCCGGCAGCCAGACGCGGCGGCTCTCCTCATACCGCCGCAGGTCGGCGGCAGCATTTGCGACCTTTAGCGTCGTGAACCAGTCGACCGGCAAGCCCAAGCGGGCAAGCGCGGTCGCCGGAGCGACGAGTTCACGCCACGGCAAGCGGCCAAACCGCTCGACCGCCAGAGCGTAACCGCGCACCGCGCTCGGGATCACGAACGAGAGAGGTCCGCGGATATTGCGGTCGCCGACAACGCCTTGCGACCAGGTGAACAGCTCTGTCCGCATTTCGTCGGTCAGCAGATAGGCTGCTCGATCGAGCCCACCCGGTGAGATCGGGCCGAAATCGACGCTCTCGGCACGATCGGCACCGGCCTGGTGCACCACGAGATGCCCGATCCCACCGAGGCCGCTACTCCACGGCTCGATGACAGCCAGCGCGAGGGCACTGGCGACGACGGCATCCACTGCGGTGCCGCCCGCAGCCAGCACGTCAGCACCGACCTGCGCCGCAGTCCCGTTCTGGGCCGCGATGATCCCGCCGCGTGAGGAGGTACTCGGCTTGCGGACTTCCCAATTTTGCGTCAGGTGCATGTGGCGGCGCGCTCAAGCCAGCATGATCGAGTCGACCCGGGTGGTATAGAAGGCGTAGTACCCGGCGAGCCCCGATACTTCGTCATAGGGTGTCGGGTACGCCCACACGGCGTTCTCCGAGCTTCGCACCGAGCCCTCACCGGCCGGAACCTCGATCGTCCAGTAGGAGGCTTCGCCCTTGTACGGGCACCGAGTGTGATGCTCGGTCGGGCGTATCAGATCGAGCCGGACATCCTTCTCCGGGAGATAATGCACCGGTCCGTGACCGGTCTCCTCGACACGCAGCGCAGCGCTGCTGTCGGCAATGGTCATACCGCCGAAAACGACTTTGACGTGGCGGCTCTCCGGCACAAGGTCGACCCGATAGTCGGGCCGGGTGGTAAAACCGGGGGCGGGGTTCGGCATTTCGATTTCCTCCATAGGGCTGTCACCTTGCAGGCGCGGCGTACGCCTCGAACGAGGCGATGCAGCTTTGGCGCAATTGTGGGTCGGTGATCGGACCGCACTCGATCGACTCGCGCTTTTTGCGGAAGGCCGGATTGCTGCGCAACAGCGCGGTATATTGCTCGCTCTCGCGGACGTTTGCCATCGCCGCAGGGTCATGGGTCGGCATCGGTGGCATCGCCTGAGCGAGCGCGGCCCCGCTAGATGCGATCGTCAACAGGGTGGCGAATGCTGCCGCTTGATAGCTCTGCATTTTTTTCCTTCTTGTCCGGGATTAGTCTGCCATCGTCAGCCCGCCACTGACGCTCAACACCTGACCGGTAATGTAGTCCGCCCGCCCGCTCAAGAAGAACATGACCGCGTGTGCAATTTCGATCGGCTGGGCGATACGGCGAAACGGGATGGCCCGGGTCAGCGCCTCCTTCATCCGCTCGGGTTGGCGTCGGAAGAGCGGCGTGTCGGTTGGACCGGGGCAAACGCAATTGACGTTGATGCGGTAACGCGCGAGCTCGCGCGCGAGTGATTTGGTGAACGCGATCAGCCCCCCTTTTGCCGCGGCATAAACGGTTTCGCCCATGCTGCCGACCCGCCCGGCATCACTCGAAATGTTGACTATCTTCCCCGCGCTTGCTGCGACCATCGGCGGCAGCAGACCGCGGGTCAGCCGCACCGCGCCCATCAGGTTGATGGCGATGATGCGGTCCCACATTTCCGGCGGGTTTTCGAGAAAGGGCTGGATCTGATCCCAACCTGCACCGTTCACTAGGCCGTCAACGCGCGTGACCCGTTGATGCACGGCAGCGACAAAATCATCGATCGAAGGCTTGTCGGTCAGATCGAGCGGTAGATAGTCGATCGCTAAACGCTCAGCGATGCCCTCCGTTGCGATCGCTCGGCCACCCGCCTCATCGATGTCGCCGATGAGCACTCGCGCGCCCTGCCGGGCCAGCAAAAAGGCGGTGGCCTGGCCGATGCCCGAGGCGCCGCCGGTGACGACGACGGTTTGCTCCTGCATATCCATCGGTGTACTTTCCCCGTTGACGGGCGCGAGAGTCGATGTTCCGCGTGGCCGGCCACCGATGTCAATCGCGGCGGCGCGAAATGTGCGAGCCCGGCGGGAACGCCCGCGCGAGCTGCGGCGCATGACGGATAGGTCTTGCCAAATGGGTAATCGGCGGGCCCGCCCGCACGATCTGGCAATGTGCGTGCGGCCGAAGGGACCCCCACTTGTGCCTGCATACGGCGATCTGAAATGCAAGCTGGCCCGAATTCTCCCGTCTATTTCATCCTACACATCCCGAAGACCGCGGGGCAGACCATCCAACACCACCTGGCCGACCACTGCCCGCCAGGGGTGTTCTGGGGACCCCACCAGGCGCCGCGTCTTCAGGCGCTGTCCGGGCGCCGATACGATCCCGCCAGTTTGCCCGAAGCACCACGCATCCGTGCGGTCTTCGGGCACAATCTCGGCCGATCGCTCGAAAAATATTTTCCGGACAGGGAGATCCGGCGCGTTGTTCTGCTCCGCGATCCGATCAGCCTGCACCTCTCGTTGTATAACCATCGAATGATGGTTCACCGGGCCAAGGGCTTGGGGACTTACAGCTTCGATCTCCATCTCAAGGCGCTGCCCCGCGACTTTATCGCGCACCGTATTCTCGCGCGCTGGCTCGAGATCCCGTGGCCGGTGCTAATGGCGATAGCCGACCAACAGAAATACGCAACGCTGAATCGGGCGCTATCCCAATTTTGGTTTGTCGGCTCCTACACGGATTGTGATCGGCTGATTGCCGCCATTTCTCGCGATCTTGGTCTCCCGGCAGCTGTGCGGCGAAGGAACACCGCCGCCGAGTGGGAAAGGCGGGTCAACTGGCAGCCTAAGAAAGCCGCCGAGCTATCCCCAGCGACGCGCGAGGAGGTCCTCGCGAACAATCGCCTTGACCAAACGCTGTGGAAGAGCTGGGCCCCCGCCGGGTTCGGCCCTGCCGGGGTCCACCCTCAGCCGCTCGAATCGCCTCGGCAGAGCTCCTTTCTCGCCCACGAAATCGCCCGCCCGATCTTCACCGGTGTCTGTCGCTACCGACGCGACTGGGCTCCAAGGTTTCACGCGGGCCGCGCTCGTAACGCGGTCGGTCCGAAGATCTTGCGAGCCGAACGCGCCCAGGAAGCGCGCAAATGGAAACTCGCCGCCCGGCATTACCGGGGCGCGCTTGCCGACATGCCAAATGCGCCCGAGATGTGGGTCCAATATGGTCATGCCCTGAAGGAATCCGGAAACGTGTCGGAGGCGGAGGCGGCCTATCGAAAATCGATCAACCTCGACCCCGACTCTGCCGACACGTATCTGCAGCTTGGGCATGCCCTGAAGATCCAGGGACGGATAGACGAGGCGGTTGGCGCCTATTTTCGTTCGTTGGCTCTCGATCCGGCGCCGCGTCATCCGCGGGATGAACTGATCGCGCTCGGCTGGACGACGGAGCAGATCGAACAGCAGCTGCGCCGTACGCTGGTTCATGCGCTCGCGCCGGAGTGAGAAGAACCGCGTCATGCGCCAGGGCATTCGATGTCGTGAAGTCTTGGATCCCGGTCTCCTACGGCGTTCTCGACGTCGTAGCTAACAAGCGTCTCGACCTCATCGATGGTTTGCTCTACACCTTGCCGCAGAGCCTGTCAGTTGACTTCTTCAAATCCTATCTCGAATGGTTGAGCGTGCCATGAATACGACCACTGGCTGAATCTATTCGTACTTTGGGCGGGTTGCGGGGACCCCAGGATGTCGGATGTGTTGGTAAGCTTTGTGGTGCCAGCGTACAACGAGGAGGCTCTAATCGAGTCGTGCCTTGCTGCGATAATGGATGAAATCTCGCGCACTCGCTGCCGGGCGGAAATCATCGTCGTGAACAACGGTAGCACCGATGCCACGCGCCAAATCGCCTCATCAATCTCCGATGTCAAGGTCCTCGACGAGCCCCAAAGAGGACTTGTTCAGGCTCGTAGGGCAGGGTGTTTTGTTTCCAAAGGCAAGTTCATAGCCAATATCGACGCCGACACGATACTTCCCGCGGGCTGGCTGCGTACCGCGCTGGCGGAATTCGCAGGGCACCGAGACCTGGTCGCCCTGAGCGGACCGTACATCCACTACGATCTCCCCAAGGGAGCGCGGCTCATCGCGGCAGGGTTTTATCGGGGCGCGTACATCGTCCATTTGTTGAGCAGGTTTCTACCCGGATTCGGGTCGGTGCTGCAGGGAGGCAACTTTATCGTATCCAGGATCGCCCTCGAGACCGCGGGAGGCTTCAACCCCGATTTCCGTTTTTATGGTGAGGACGCGGAGTTGGCACGCCGCTTGAGCAAGGTAGGGGTAGTCAAATTCACTCTCGCGTTGCGTGCCCTTTCTTCAGGACGACGCTTCGTCGGGGAGGGGCTCTTCAAAGTCTTGTTAAGGTATTCCGCAAACTATCTTTGGACTCATTTGTTTAAGCATCCGTTCTCGTCAACCTGGTTAGACTTCCGGCATGCACCCGACGCGCCTAGCAACCTCGAACGCGCGTCGAACGTCCTGCGACAGATCGAACCGAAAGGAGCCGGACTGGTTCGGCAGAACTTCGCTCTAGCCAAATTCGGCGTGGTCCGCCGAAGCGAACGCTGGTGACGACTGCGCCATGCCCCGGCACCGGTTTTGCGTCCTTGTTGTAATTCCCGGGTTGGCGTTTCTCGCCGGTAAGTCGGCTGCTGCTCCCACGATACCGCTGCCAGAGCCGGGAAGCGAGCCGGGATTGATACCGGCGCTGGTAATTTTGGGGTTGTTCACCACCGTAGTCGCGACCGAGCTGGTTCGACCGCTCCGGACGCGGTCCGGCTCGACCTCGCGACGTTGGGTCGGCAATCTATCCCTTTGCATCCTTTCCAACGGCATTTTCGTGCTGCCGACCATGACCGCGTTTGCCGCGGCTTTTGTTTCGCGATCAGAGCAGAAAAGTCTACTCGACATGTTCGGTGTACCGAGCACGATGCGGTTCGTTGTCGCGATAATCGGCCTGGACGCACTGGCCTATGCGCAGCACCGGCTATTGCACCGGGTCGACGTCCTTTGGCGCTTCCATGCCGTCCACCACTCTGACTCGGAAGTTGATGTTACCACGACCTTTAGACATCACCCTGTCGAAGCGATCTTCAACGGTGCTTTGATCGGCGGTGTCGTCCTGGCGATCGGTTTCTCGCCGGTCGAGATCGCTGCCTATACCTGGGTTTCGTTTGTGGTGGAGCTAGTCGCACACGCAAATATTGCGTTGCCATCATGGTTCGGCGCAATCTTCGGCAGGCTTATCGTCACGCCCGAGTTCCACCATCTGCATCACTCGCGCGCGAAGGCCGAGGCAAATGCCAATTTTGGCCAAGCCTTTTCTATCTGGGATACGCTATTTGGGACCGCGCAAGCTCGATCCCCGGAAGACCCGCGTCGATTGGAATTTGGCCTCGACGAGTTTCTCGGGCAGAAATTTCATCTTCCGCATTACCTGCTTGCGCAACCCTTGTTGCGGAAAACAACTGAGCCGGCCGTAACCGCTGCTTCACGGTCGTGAGGCGCCCGCGTCGAGGCGCGGAACGCTCCTCGGCTCTGCCTTACTCCGCGTGAAACGACACCTCTTCCTGCGCGAGGCGGCGCCCCTCAGACCAAATCGTCACGATGAGGGAAATCAGCACTACGGCAATGGTTAAGATAACAATGCCGTCAATCGGCGACATCGGGCCAAATGGCGTATTTACCGACAAAGGGCCGATTGTCAGCAGGAAAAAATTGTAACCGATAAAGCCCAGTCGTATCTCAGTCGGGCCAACACCAAAAAAGCCTATCTTTATAACACGGGTATCCATGGCTTTGATAAGGTTAAAGAAAGAAACCATATAATATCCTGCTAACCCAAGACAAGCAATATCGAAACGCATGTACGGTGATGCTCCTAGCCCGAAAAATATAGATATCTGAGCAAGCAAATCTGTCGTGTTGTCGATAAAGAAGCCATATCGAGGACGCTCGATATTTCGAAATCGTGCCAAAGTGCCGTCCATCGAGTCACCGAACCAGTTTATTACCAGCCCTGCGCTGGCAACCCACAACAAAGCTGGCGATAACCACGAACTGCCATAGCTGAGACCGCAGATGAGGGCGCCGACGAACCCCATTAGTGTCAAGTGGTCCGGCGTGACCCCGACCGGAAGTTTCGGCGCCAACCATCCTACCAGCGGACGCTCCACAGGTATCACCCATGACGTGTTCACCCGCGATATCATTCGTATTCCTGGGTGGAAGGTTGCGAAGGCCCGATTATGTCGGTATGCGGGCCTAACCATAACGGTTTGGACGACTGGAGGCACTCTTGCCGTGAGGCTGCGTTCGCCGCGTCAACCCGAGAAAGTGATCGGTGGACAGCCGGTCGCACACCCCCGGCTCTTTGTCGGGATCAAATGACGCATCGTCGTTTCATCGGCGTCGATCGTGAGATCGTTTTGGATATTTGTCACTTATCGCTCGGGTTCTGGCGCGAGACGCCCGCCGGCGTCGATCGGGTCGATGCGAGCTTCGCGGCTCATTTCTTGTCAGCCGACGATCCAAATCGAAAAGCGCTGTTATTTACGCCGCTTGGCCCCCGCGCCATTCCAATCGCCGATGCCCGCCGAATATTCGAAGGTGTCCAAATCCATTGGGGCGAGACCAAGCGATCGGAAGAAGATAGGGCATTCTGCCGAGTACGAGACGCGCTGATGGCGCTGCCACCCTCTCAGCCACGAAGACCGCAGAACGCGGCAATCTTTTATCGCTTCGGCAAAGTGCTCAGGGTCGGTGCGAAAGCGGCGATATTGCACTTCGGCGCATGGGGCCGGATCGCCGCAATTGGTGCTAATGCTGTTTATTTGAACGTAAGCCAATACCCGTTATCGAGCCCGAGCTATTTTCGCTGGTTGCAAGAACGGCCTGACGTCAAGCCGGTATTCATGATTCATGATCTTCTACCGATCCAGTATCCAGAGTTCTTTCACCCGGCTTCGGTCAAGCGTCATGCTCGGAGATTGAGTGTTTTCGCTAAGATCGCTGCCGGCGCCATCGTCTCGACGCCAGCGGTCGCAGACGCTTTACTGGCCTACCTTAAGCGGCTCGGCCGAAAGACCCTGCCATTGCTAATTCAGGCGCTCCCCGCATCACCGACATTTCATCGGCCGCGAGAACACGACGAGGGCCTCGCGGCACGACCATATTTCATCATCTGCGGGACGATCGAGCCGCGCAAGAATCATTTGCTCCTCCTCAACCTTTGGCGCGAACTCGCGCGATTGTCCGGGTTCGCCACACCGAAGCTGATTGTCGCTGGCGCGCGCGGCTGGGAAAATGAAAATATCGTCGACATGCTCGAGCGATGTCCGGCGATCCGCGACCACGTCATCGAAGCCTCGGGGCTGTCGACACCATCCTTGAAGCGACTCATCGACAACGCTCGCGCCGTTCTGATGCCTTCCTTCGCAGAAGGCTACGGCTTGCCGGTCGCCGAGGCGCTCGCCGCCGGGACCCCGGTATTGGCCTCCGATCTTCCATCTCTTCGCGCGATCGGCGGATCAGCAGTTACCTGGCTGGATCCCGTGGACGGATTGGGCTGGCTTGCTGCGATCCGCCGTCTTTCAGAAGCACCGGCCCACTGGGTCCAAGGGGGGCGAGATCGACCTCAATCGGCCTTAGCGGACGAAACCTACTTTCAGCAGATCGAAGCGTTTCTATCCACAGTTTGACCGGTCATCGTTGTCATAGGAGCAGGGAACCTGCCAGAGCGCGCGGTCGAAGGCGCTAGCTAAGATCGACGAAACAGATGATAATTCGGGCCGTTGGGGACGGAAATCTCACACCTGATCGTATCGGAGGTAAATGTCGGCACCGATCGCCTACGACGTGGCTCGATTGCTGTTGGGTTCTTTGGCTGTCACGCCGCGCGGGATCGACCGAGTGGATCTCCGCTACGCACGTTTCTTCTTCGAGACCTGGCCGGGCGATTGCGTGGGTACGCTTCCAACGCCTTGGGGTGTGCGACGTTACGGTCGCCGACGGGTGCTCCAGGGTCTTGACCGCCTGGAGCAGCTATGGTTGGAGACCGTCCAGTCCAATGAAGATCGCGTATTGCTGCGGATCAAGAAACGGCTTTCCGGCAAGCACGATCTAGAGACCGAAAGGTCGCGCGGAGACGGCCGACCAGTTATCAGCCCAGTCTCCAGATTCTTCAACGTTCTTTCGGTGGCAGGTTTTTCGTTCGGTGCCTCGGTCGTCAGGGCTGTGCCCAAGAACGCGATTTATGTGAATGTGGGTCAGGTTGGTTTGGCGATTCCGAGGATTGTTTCCTGGCTTCGACAGCGACCGGATGTCAAATCGGTGTTCATGCTTCACGACGTGATCCCGCTGGAACGTCCAGAATTGGTTTCCAGCAAAGATCGTCGCCGGCACCGGCGGATCATTGATCGTACCGCACGGTATGCATCCGGGCTGATCGCGTCGACGGGGGCAGCGCGCGAAGCGGTGCTGAACGCGCTTTGTTTGCGGGGCCGATCCACGATCCCGGTAGAAACTGTGCCGTTTCCGGTTGCGCCGGTATTCCTCGAGAATGACGGCCCGGATCAGGAGCTCTGTGAATGCGATTACTTTGTCGTCTGCGGAACGATCGAGCCGCGCAAGAACCACCATCTGCTGCTGAACGTGTGGCGCGAGTTGGTCGCTCAACGGGGTCAGCACGCATCGAAACTCGTCATAGTCGGATCGCCTGGTTGGGGTGCCCGGTCGGTGCTGCACGCGTTGGAACACTGCCGGCCACTCCATGGCCGGGTAATCCTCGCGCGCGGCCTGTCCAGCCCGGCACTCCGTCGGCTCATCGTACATGCGAAGGCCCTGCTGATGCCATCCTTCGCCGAAGGGTTTGGTCTGCCCATTATCGAAGCGCTCGCCGTGGGAACACCCGTCATTGCATCTGACCTCCCCGCGCATCGGGAGATCGCCGACAACCTAGCGGTATATCGCGATCCGACGGACCGTGCGGGCTGGCTTACCGACGTTTGCATGTTTGCCGACGGAACCGGGACGGCGGCAGAAATTCGCCGGCGCGTCGCGCAGTACCAGCCGACGACTTGGAGCGAATATTTTGTTCGGATCGAGCGCTTTCTCAAAACTTTCGAACAGCTCTGATTCGCGTGACGGCTGCCGATAAGCTTAGGCAGAGCAAGTTCGGTATTGGGAGCGGCGCAGGACCGCATCCCCGATCATCGGCGGTGCGGGCTCGCAAAAACGCAAGTCGAAGACGAGTGGTCACGGGACGACGACACGACGCCGGCCGCGGGCGATGCGGCACTCGACCTCGCGAGGCTTGACAATCGAGCGATTGCATCCACGAAAATATCGCCGCGGCGCAACATGCCGGCGATCCGGACGGCGAATGAACTGCCGCTCCGCTCGGTGCTTGCGAAACGCGAGCGATCATGGCCGTTTGCCGATCGGCAAATTCGCCCACATACGACAACGACCCGGACCATAATGCCCGATCGCATCATTTTCGATGGTCTCAATCTCGCGCTGGAAGAGGGGACTGGAGTAGCAACCTATGCGCGTATGCTCACTCAAGTCGCGCGCGATCTTGGCTACAACGTCGGGGTTGTCTACGGTTCGCCGCAGGCGCCCTCCAGAAATCCGGTGTTGCGCGAGATCGCCTTTTTCGATGAGAAGCGCGCGATCAAGAAGTGGCTGCCAGTCGAGATCCTTAACTCCATTGCCGATCAAGTTCGCTATTACCTGCCGGTGAGACCGACCACCGTAGACCTCAGTGGTGTCGTTATCACTCGTCACTTTGACGACACTCTGCCGGTACACGATCATATTTTTGTCACGCGTAATCTGTTTGGCAACGCGGGGAGGCATTTTTCCCTAACAAACGCGTTTGTCGAGCTCGCCTTCGACCCGCGGCCCGATATATTTCACTGCACGTATCAACTCCCGTTGCGCTCGAAATCGGCCTGCAACGTTTACACGATCCACGACCTTGTCCCTCTCCGGCTGCCGTTTACGACGCTCGACAACAAGCGCTGGATGTTTCGCCTGCTCAAAAAAATCACCGCCAAGGCTGACCATATCGTTACTGTTTCCGAGAATACAAAGCACGATATAATTGAGCTTCTCGGCGTCGATGAGAAGAGGATTACCAATACGTATCAGGCGGTTTCTTTCCCTAAAGAAGATATAGAGCGCTCCGAAGCTGTAATTGGCGAGCAACTAGCAGGCTCTTTCGGTCTAGAGATATATGAATACCTTCTGTTTTTCGGAGCCCTAGAGCCGAAGAAGAATGTAGGTCGCCTCATCGAAGCTTATATGGCATCGGGTGTGGATCTTCCGCTGGTCCTTGTCGCCGGCGAGGGTTGGCACAACCAGTCCGAGACCACGTTGCTCGAGGAGCTACGCGAGAATGAGCTCGGACCGACAGGGCCCAAGCGGCGCGTGCGGAGGTTTCGGTATGTCAGACCGTCGACCCTGATCACCCTGATCCGCGGTGCGCGCGCTGTCGTCTTTCCGTCCCTGTACGAGGGCTTCGGACTCCCGGTGCTCGAGGCGATGACGTTAGGTACTCCCGTCGTGACGTCACGCGAGTCCTCTTTGCCGGAAATCGCGGGCGACGCCACCTTGCTCGTCGACCCCTACGACGCCGACGACATCGCGCGGGCAATAACGACAATCGTCAACGACGCCGATCTGCGCGCCGAACTCTCCCGCCGTGGTCGGTTGCAAGCCGCCAAATTTTCCGTCGAGCGTTATCGTGAACGAGTCGAGGCGCTTTACGCGTCGCTGCGCTGAAGCATCGCGGTGGGCGGGCGCCAGGACCGGATGGAGGTCGCGCGCTTCCCGTTCCATTTGTGGGAGCGACCGGCTAGACTGGATCGCGCGGATGCGCTTTCCGGCGGTCGGCGCCTCGTTTTAGACAAGATCCGCCGGTCGGTATAGTTCCTCGTTCTATCGGGTCGTCGAAAATGGCAGAAACCTCGCAGCTTGATCGCGTCCGGTCGTTCGCCCGCGCAGTTGCCGCAGATGTCGGAGTCCACCCCCGCGCCGCCGGTCGGATCCGTCAGCTTTTCCGATCCCTCAACATCTGGTTCTGGGCCATTGTCGGCCTACCCACCCTCGTCGCGGGCGTCTACTTTTTCGCGATCGCCTCGGACCTCTATTTGTCGGAAGCGAAATTCATCGTGCGCAGCCCGAAACAAGTGCAGACCAGTTCGATCGGTGCGCTGATCCAGTCTACCGGGCTGGCACGTGCGGTCGACGACACCGCCGTGGTCGAAGATTTCATCATGTCGCGCGATGCGGTTCGCAGGCTCGAGCAACAAAATGACCTGCGCGTGGTCTTCGGCCGTCCCGAGGGCGACTTCGTCACGCGGTTTCCGGGCATTCTAATGCGCTCGGATTTCGAAGCGCTGTTTCGACGATATGATCTTTTTGTGTCGGTCGAAACCGACCACACGTCCGGGGTGACCGCGTTGCGCGTCAAGGCCTACCGGCCGGAAGACGCGCAGACGATTGCGAGGGCATTGCTGAACTACAGTGAGCAGCTGGTCAACGAGCTCAATGAACGGGCGCGCAAAGACACGCTCGGCACCGCCCGGCGCGAGGTCGACCGTGCGCAGGAGCAAATTTCCCGGATCCAGAGCCAGCTCACGGCCTACCGCGTGCGACAAAACATGCTCGATCCGAAATCGGCGTCGACCGGCGTTTTGGAGCTCATCGGGCAAATGAACGCGGCCCAGGCGACAGCTCGTCAGCAGCTCGGCGAGCTGCTCAAGAATTCGCCCAACAGCCCGCAAATCCCGTTGGTTCAAACGCGGATCGCCTCGCTCGACAAGCTGATCGCGGAGGAGCGCGCGAAGCTGACCGGCGAAACCAACTCGGTCGTCGCGACGTTGACCGAATACGAGCGCCTGGCGCTCGATCGCGAGCTCGCCGAAAAAGCACTGGCATCGGCATTCACCTCGCTTGAAGCGGCACGCCTCGAAGCTCAGCGGCAGCAACTCTATATCGAAACCCTCGCGCAGCCGAACCTCGCCGATTACCCGCTCTATCCCAAACGGGCCGTCTCCTTCGGCATGGTTCTCGTTAGCTGTATGCTCGCCTACGGCATTGCCTGGGTGCTGGTGATGAGCGCCCGCGAGCACGCGGCGGCGTAGCCGCGCCCCCGCGAAGCGGGCGGAACACGTGTCGTCGTTTTGGCAAGGGCTCGTTATCCAATGGCGGGTCGTCGGCGCCCTGCTCATTCGTGAGATTTATTCGCGCTTCGGCCGCGAGAGCCTCGGTTTTGCCTGGATCGTGGCTGAACCGCTGGTGTTTGCGTTACCGGTTCTCTTTATGTGGCGGGCCATCAGAGGCTCGCAGGAACACGGCCTCGCGGTCATGCCCTTTCTGTGGAGCGGTTATCTTCCCCTATTGCTTTTCCGTCATCTCGGTGGCCGCATATTGTTGTTCATTCGTGCGAATGTTCCGCTACTCTACCATCGACGGGTCGCCATCTTTGATATTTTTCTCGCGCGTGCTCTGTTGGAGATCTTCTCGAACCTCACGGCGCTGGTGGTATCCTTTGCGGTGTTCTACGCCGTCGGATCCGTGGATGTGCCACGCGATTTGCCGATGTTCTACCTGGGCTATTTTTACATGATCTGGTGGGCAGTTGCGTCTGCCCTGATCATCGGCGCCCTGTGTGAGCGCACGGACTGGGTGGCTCAGGTTTGGATGCCTTTCTCTTACATGTACATGATCTTTTCGGGCTTCTTTTATCTCGCAGATTGGCTGCCGCCCGCCCTGCGCAGCGT
>Ga0182037_10001155_pt1 | contig 13681 bp, 11 predicted proteins | sample sta12Cox44000082_FD_125974 | JGI IMG/M metagenome (GOLD analysis project Ga0182037, IMG submission 125974) | Lab enrichment of tropical soil microbial communities from Luquillo Experimental Forest, Puerto Rico - statoxic.12C.oxic.44.000.082 | ecosystem: Environmental > Terrestrial > Soil >... | reverse complement strand
AGACAATATGTTTTGTTGGTCGCACTCGGGACCATAGTGATCACGATTTGTTTGTGCTGGCGGTTCATCGTGAGGATCAGGCCCGCCCGCTCAATAACTTCCCGATCGAGAGCCTTTGGGAGGTGCGATCTTGCTGCCGGAACAGCTATCAAGAGCTGCACGTCCGGCATCGAATAGTCTCTCACATTGGTGCCGCGTGATTGCGCTTCGACAGGAAGGTTCCGATTATCGATGTGTTCCTGAGCTAGGTATTGCGCGGCGGGGCTACGGCCAGCATTACCGGAACACACAAATAAAAGCGCCTTCATCGCAGTTGTCTCCCTTAGGCCGTTTGGCGTAGGCGGGCAGCGCGCGTGAGATCGACGGAAACGAGCTGCGATACACCCCGTTCGGCCATTGTCACACCGAACAGCCGGTCAACCCGGGCCATCGTAATGCGATGGTGGGTGACGACGAGAAACCGCGTCCCGGTTGTGTCGGCGATCTCGCCCACGAGGCTGCAGAACCGGTCGACATTGGCGTCATCCAACGGGGCGTCAACCTCGTCGAGCACGCAAACCGGCGCAGGTTTTGTCAGAAAAGCGGCGAAGAGCAGAGCGAGTGCTGTCAGGGCTTGCTCGCCGCCTGAGAGAAGAGACAAAATCTGCAGTCGCTTGCCTGGTGGGCTCGCCATGATTTCGAGCCCGGCAGCCAGCGGATCTTCGTCATCCACCAGGCTCAGATGCGCCTTGCCGCCCCCGAACAGCCGAGTGAACAGAGCCGCGAAATGGGTATTGATGTGCTCGAAGGCCGTGGTGAGGCGCCTTCGCACCTCCTGGTCGAGCGCCGTAATACCGCGGCGCAGCCGCGCGATCGCCTCGGTAAGCTCCCCGCGCTCCTGCTGCAACGCGGTGATCCGCAACTCGGTTTCGGCGGCCTCTCTCTCGGCGACCAGATTGACCGGCCCTATACCGTCGCGCTCGCGGATCAGGCGATCGAGCCGGGCCGCTGTGTCGGCCGCATCGGCCGGCACTTCCCCGCCGGCGAGACCGGCGAGTTCCGCAAGGTCTTCCGGTGCGGCATCAAGCCGTTCCCGGATTTCGCGGGAGAGCTGCATCACGGCCTCAGCCGCGCCATCGCGCAACACTTCGAGCCGGGCGAGGCGTTCACGCGCTTCGGCCACAGCCTGATCTGCCAAGCGCGATCCTTCGGTCGATTGGCGTAACTGGGTCTCGCCGAGGGCCAGAGCATCGCCCGAACGCCGGCAATTCGCGACAGCATCGGCGATGGCACCGCCCAATGCCTCGCTCTCGGCAGCGATTGTCACCGGCCGAGTCATCAGGCCGGTCAACTCCGCCTCCAGCGCATGCTGCCGTTCGAGCAGTGCTGCCCGCTGTGCGGTCGCGCCCTCCCCGCGCTTTCGCCAAGAACGGTCTTCGAGATCGATCGAAGGCAAGCGTTCACGCCGGCGTGCGGCCTCCTGGGACAGCCGAACGATTTCCGCGCGGGCGTTAGCCTCGCGCCGACGCGCCTCCACCGCCGCGGCACGCGCCCCTTCGAGCGCCACACGGGCGGCGGTGGAATTGGGGAGCGCAGCGATTTCGCGTTCCGTTTCTTCGGTCTGCGTGGCGGTTTCGGCGAGATCAGCTTCGAGTTTGTTGAGAATCTCGACGGCGGCGGCAAGGCGCGTTTCCGTGGTCAGGGCGCGCCGAGTGAGCTCTGCTTCCGCGTTACGGGCCTGCCCGAGCGCCGCCTCGGCATCACGCAGTTTCATCCGGGCCAATCTTTCGCCCTCGCTTGCTTGCTGGCGTTCTGCCCGCGCTGCAGCCGCATGCTGTTCGGCGACCCGACCCGTCGCCTCGGCCGTCGCGATTTCGGCCTCGAGTACCGTGAGACGGTTTTTTTGGCGCAAATGCTCGACGGCCCGGGAAGGCCCGGGCTTGATGGAGGTGAACCCGTCCCAACGCCACAGCCGCCCTTCATGGTCGACAAGGCGCTGACCGGGCGTTAGCTGGCTCTGCAAGCGCCGCCCGATTTCCTCATTCTCGACCCATCCGGCCTGCGCGAGGCTGCGCGCAAGGGCGGGCGGCGCCGTTACCGCCTCTGCGAGCGGGTGGGCACCTTCGGGCAGGGCGGTACCCTCTTCAGCCCCCGTGAGGGCCATCCAAAAGCGCGGGGCGGCTAGCTCCTCTCCATCGGCAAGCGGCGCCAGAAGCTCGTCCTCGAACACAGACCCGAGCGCCGCTTCGAAACCAGAGGCGACTTGCACTGCCGCCAGAATAGGCGAACCCGAGATTGCATCTGCCGGCGGCCGCAAGAGCCTCCGCAGCCCTTCGGCTTCCGCCCTCAGTCGTGCCAATTTCGTCTCGACCTCGCGTACCGCGTCGAGCGTAGCTTGCTCGTTGGCGAGGCGATCGGCGATCTCCCGCTCACAGGCTTCAACTACGCTGCCGATCTGCGCGACTTGCCGTTCCACTTCGCCGAGGGCGGTTGCTGCCGCGGTCGCCGCCTCTGGCGCGACGAGTGCGGCGGCGAGGCTCGCGTGCTGTCGCTCGGCTTCGGCGTGGCGCGCTTCCAGCCGAGCGCGGCGGTCGGCAAGCTCCTTTTGACGCCGGTCGAGCGCCGCGCGGCGCGCCGTGGCGGCGGCAGCGGCTTCGGTCTCACGCTGCAGGAGAGCCTCAGCCGCGGCAAGCCGTGCGGCCTCGTCACGCACTCGCGCCACTGTTCGCTCGCCAACCGAGCCACTCTCTTGTTCTGCCCGGTCGATCGAATCGCGCTCGTCAGACAAGCGGGCGAGCGCCGCTTCCGCCTCGACGAGATGCGCGGTTTCGCGTTGCAGATCGCCGCTGATTTGCGCAATCCGGTGTTCGGCTTCGTTACGAGCGGCGAGCACCCTTCGCAGCTCTTGCTCGAGACTATCGCGAGCATGGGTCAGGCGCTGCAGTTCGGCCGACGCCGTGGTGTCGGCAAGCCGCAGCGCTGGCAGAGCGTTCTCGGCAATCTCACGAGCGCGCCCTTCGGCGAGGGCGTGTTCTGTCGCCTCGGCCACCGCACGTTCTGCTGCGCGCAGCTCCATGGCTGCGCGCCCGGTCTCGGCGTCGGCCGCGAGCCAACGCGCGCGAAACAACAATGCCTCGGTTCGCCGGATATGCTCGGCAAGGCGGCGATAGCGCTGGGCTTGCCGAGACTGCTTCTTCAGTGTCTCGAACTGGGCCTGGATGGTGACGATGACATCGTCAAGGCGGGCCAGGTTTTCATCGGTCGCATCGAGCTTTAGCTCGGTCTCGCGGCGTCGTGCCTGAAGTCCGGCCGTACCAGCTGCCTCTTCCAGAAGGAGGCGGCGTTCGGCCGGTTTCGCGTCGATCAAGGCCGCCACCCGACCCTGACTAACCATTGCACCGGAATGCGCTCCGCTCGCGGCATCGGCGAACAAGAGCTGGACGTCGCGTGCCCGCACTTCGCGTCCGTTGATCCGGTAGGTCGAGCCGTCGCCGCGCTCGATCCTGCGGACGACCTCGATCTCCTCGCGGTCATTGAAGGCAAACGGCGCGTCGCGTGCGCTATTGTCGATCGTCAGCGCGACTTCGGCGACGCTGCGCGCCGGCCGGTCGGTTGTGCCGGCGAAGATGACGTCGTCCATTTCGCCGCCGCGCAGCCGCCGCGCGGAGTTTTCGCCCATCACCCAACGCAGCGCCTCGACCAGGTTCGACTTGCCGCAGCCATTGGGCCCGACGATACCCGTCAAACCGTGTTCAATCGCCAGTTCTGTCCCGTCGACGAAGGACTTGAACCCGACCAGCCGGAGTCGCTCAACCTGCATCAGAAAACAGCCGAATCCTGCCGTCTGCGACCGCTCACGATTTCGCTGCGAGGGCCGACAGCGCCTTGTCGAACTCCTCGACAGACGGCGCCCCGGCGAATTTTGTGCCGTTGATGAAGAATGTCGGTGTTGAATTCACGTCCAACTCTTTTGATGCCGCGAGGCGTTCCTCGAGGATCTTGTTTTCGAGATTCGTGTTCTTCAGACAATTGTCGAATTCATCCTGGCTCATGCCGCCGAGCTTGACGATGCGAGCGAGTGCCTCGCGGTAATCTTTTGCCATGACCCATTTGTCCTGCGTCGCAAACAATGCGTCGACATAGGCGTAAAAGCGATCCGGCGGCGCGCAGCGAGCAATCATCGCGGCCCGCAGGGCCGGTTCATCGAGGGGGAATTCACGCAGCACCAGTTTTGCCTTGCCGGTATCGATCCACTTTTTCTTGAGCTCGGGCAGGACCTCGTTCGTGAAATGAGCACAATGCGGACAGGTAAGTGAGGCGTACTCGATGATCGTGATGGGCGCGTCCGCGTTGCCGAGAATCCGATCGTCCTTAGTGATCGAAAGCCCGGCCTGTGCGTCCGCCAACTGCGCGCGCGGAGCGACTGCCTCGGCGGAGTTCGCCGAAACCATGCTCAAAACAACAAGCCCGATCAGAGCAAACAAGATTTGACGCATCTTCCGTTCCTTACTACCAAATGTTGAGATCAGTGTGCAACCAACTCGATAAACTTTAGGGTTCTCGACCGATCACCGCTTTGCCGAGTCGAGCCAACGCATCGCGAAGTTCTGGCTCTGTAACATCGAAAAGTCGTTTGTCGAGGGCCTTGATTTCACCGGGTGCCAGCGGGCGCAATAGTGGCCGCATCGGCGGCAGCGCGAGCGGCAAAGGCCCCTGCACGAGCGCCAGCCGGGTAATCGCAGGGCGGCCCAAGAACAGGTTGATCCGCTCGATCAGCAATGGCGCGCGATGCTGTATTTCAAGCGCAGCACCCGATGCCGCGCGCAGCTTCAAAACACCGCCGCGACCAAGCGCCGTCGGCCAGGTCACGGCAGCCCAATCTGGTCCAACGACCGCGCCCCATTGTGCCTTAAGGCGGGTCAGAATCCCGCCCCCTTGCCTTGCGATAATAGGGGCGGCGAGCTTTGAGGTAGCGACGCCAACGGCTCGAAAGCCTTGCCGGCGCTCGCTCTCCGGCACGGAAGCCCTTAGATTTGGCGCGCCCGAGCTTTTCTGCCGCCGATTCGTCCCGCCCATGTCATCGTCCCGATCCGAAACGTCATCAGAATCAAGAACGCCCGAAGCCGCCGTTCTTCTCGCGTGGTACGACCGTCACCGACGCAATCTGCCATGGCGGCCGCCGCCCGGGGTCCGGCCCGACCCCTACCGAATCTGGCTCAGCGAGATCATGCTGCAGCAAACAACGGTAGCGGTTGTCGGACCATATTTCGACCGATTCGTGGCGCGGTGGCCTAATGTCTCGGCCCTAGCCGCAGCGTCGCTGGATGAAATCCTGCAGCTCTGGCAAGGCCTCGGCTATTACGCGCGCGCCCGCAACCTGCACGCCTGTGCCCGCGCTGTTGTCGAGCGCTGTGGGAGCGTGTTTCCCAGAGAGGCGCCGGCGTTACGCACACTGCCCGGGATTGGCGACTACACCGCGGCGGCGATTTCGGCAATCGCTTTCGATCGGGTCGAGGCCGCCGTAGACGGAAATGTTGAGCGAGTGATGGCGCGGCTGTACGCGGTGGCCGACCCGCTGCCGGTGGCAAAACCGCGCCTCAGAGCACTCACCCGAGCACTCGTCCCACAGCAGCGGGCGGGCGATTTTGCGCAAGCCATGATGGATCTCGGAGCGACGATCTGCACGCCGCGCCGGCCGCGTTGCGTGCTTTGCCCTTGGCGGACCTGCTGCGCTGCCGCGAGTTCCGGATTGCAGGAGACATTGCCGGCTCTTACCGAAAAGCCCGACAGACCCTTGCGCTATGGCGTCGCCTTCTGGCTCATGCGGCCAGACGGAGAGGTGCTGTTGCGCCGGCGTCCGGAGAAGGGCCTGCTCGGCGGCATGATCGAGATCCCGTCGACCCCGTGGCGTGCAGAACCCTGGGCCCTCACTGAAGCAATAACCTTAGCTCCGACCACTGCGGAATGGTCGCCGCTACCCGGCACCGTACAGCATGGCTTCACGCATTTCCGCCTCGAACTCGCGATGCTTGCCGGAGAGGGGACGGCGGAGGGCATATGGAGCCGAACAGACCGGCTTGGCGAGCACGCGCTGCCAACCCTCATGAAAAAACTTGTGCGGCATGCCGTCTCGGCGCTCGCCGAGCCTCACAAGGATTGATGCGGGCCCGCTCCCGATTCGAGTTCGGTGAACAGCGGCAATATGACTTCGCCCTCGATCGCGATGCGGACGGGCGCGAAAGAGCGGCGATGATGGCGGGTAACGCCCAACCGGCGAATCCCCTCGCCATGTTCGGGTGTCGCGTACCCGACATTGGTTTCCCAGCCGTATCCCGGATAACGAGGCGCCAGAGCGCGCATGATCCGATCGCGCGTGACCTTGGTGACGACCGAAGCAGCCGCGATCGAAAAGCTGAGAGCATCGCCCTTAACAACGGTCCGCACTGTGCAACTCAGCGGCGGCGCGGTATCGCCATCGACGAGTGCCGTATCCGGTCGAACCCCGAGGACGGCGACAGCGCGCGTCATCGCCAGCAGCGCTGCGCGCAGAATGTTGATGCGATCGATCTCAAGGACGCTCGCCGCGCCGACCCCGACGCGCGCGACCCCGCGACCCGCGCAACGTTGGAGCGCCTTGTAGCACGCCTCGCGCTGCTCGATGGTCAATGCTTTCGAATCGTCGAGCTCATTGCGCAACCTCCTGGGGAAGTGGCGGGGGTCGAGGATCACCGCAGCCGCGAGAACAGGACCCGCGAGCGGGCCGCGCCCCGCCTCGTCCACGCCACAAACCAGCCCCTTGCAGCCGCGCTCGATCTTGAAATCCGGCATTGTGCCTCCCCGTCGGCTTCTGCCACAACGGTCGAGGTCGAGCAATAAGGCTCCGAGACGATGTGGCGCCGCCTAGAAAGTGCACTATGTTCCGCGCATGTCCGACTGCGAGTTCCCAAGCATGCGGCGGCGAATCGTCGTGCTCCTGGCGACCCTGACATTTCTCGTCCCGCTCGCCCTTTCCCACGCTAATGCTCTCAACCTCTTCGCATCACACGAGGTGACGGCGCAATTCGCGACCCACGATGGAAAACCCATGGCGGAAGCCGAAGTGCACGTCTTCGCTCCCGGAGAAGCGAAAACCCCGGTCGTGACCGGCAAAACCGACGCCGATGGTAAATTTGTCTTCGAGGCGGACCGCGACGGATTCTGGAGCGCCGAGGCGCGCAACCCCGGTGAAGTCGCCCGCGTCATGATCCGTGTCGGCGGGGAATCGCAATCGCAGTCACAGTCGCGGATCTCACCCTTTTACATTATTGGGCTTCTCGCCATTCTGTTGGCGATCGCGATCTGGTATCGACTGCTGCGCGCGCGGACGCGGCGGCCGCGCTCCTGATCTCGCTGGTGGCGTCGGCGCTTCGATGACGCACCATCCTGTACGTGGGGGGCTCCCGCTCTGGGCCTGCGCCTACGCTCTTGTGATCATTTATGTCAGTATCGTCCTGGGACCAGTCGGCTTTCACTTTGTCCCGATCGACCCAGTGCTGGCGTGGCACAAATTCTTGGCATCGCCCTACCTGGCGGATAGCTCCGACCAGCGTCCCGATTTGATCGCTAACTTTTTGATGCTCGTGCCGCTCGGCTGGGTGACGACAGGGGCATTTTGGCTGACGGTGCGCCCCGGGCGTCGCTGGCTGGCGGCCGGTGTTGCTCTGTACTGTTGTCTGTGCCTCGTCATTGCAGTCAAATATCTGCAACTGTTCTTTCCACCACGCACTGTCAGCCTCAATTACATTTCCGCACAGAGTCTCGGATCGCTCTTCGGGGTTGCGCTATTCTCCCTGACGTATGGCCGCCTGTCGGCGCTGATGCGAAACCTTGGCGGGAGCGGACGTCAGCGCCTCACGATCGCCTGCACCATCTACGCCGTCGGTCTCGTTTTTTACTTTTTGTTCCCGTTCGATATTGCGCTCAGCGGCGAGGAGCTGCGCGAGCGCGCGGCCCTTTTGCCGCAGCTGTTGCTGTCGCTGCCAGGCGCCGGATTGCCAGCGGCGCTTCGCCTGGTCATCGTGGTGTCGGCAACCGCGGTCACTGTTCCCCTCGGAGTGCTCTTGGCTCTTCGGAGCGACCGATCTCTGCTCAATATTGCCGTCGCTGGCTTTGTGATGATGTCGGCCATCACTGTGCTCAGCCTGTTCGTTCTTAGTGCCACCCCGTCTGTTCTAACGGTCGTCTATCGCACTGTGGGAATTGTCATCGGAGGGACTGCCGCTAGATGGCTGGAGGGGCAGGACCCGAGGCGGTGGCGCGATCGGCTAGCGCAAGCCGTTCCACTGATGATCCTGCCCTATGCCGTCGCCGTCATCTTTGTCAACAAGCTGTTGTCGCCTCAGTGGCGCACTCTGCAGCAGGCGCTTGCTGCTTTCGACGAGCACACCCTGTTGCCATTCTATTCTCATTACATGGTTTCAAAGGCGCACGCGGTACAAAGCGTCGCCGTGCAGTTCCTAATCTTTGCTCCGATTGGGGTAATGGTCGTCTTGCGGCGAGGCACCGGACCGAGCCGGATTTGGGCCGCAGCCTTTATTGCTTTTCTGTGGTCACTTGCGATCGAGACCGGGCGCTGGTTCAAGCCAGGGCTGCAGCCGGATTTCAGTAATGCTATCATCGCCGCTCTCTCTGCCTCCCTCGCGGTCAAATTGACGGCTTTTCTCTGGCGTGCGCGGGAGAGCAATGCGGTCGCCGAACCCACGACGATCGCCCAGCCCCATGACGACCGGCAAAGCCCAAACCTCCCTCTGCAGCTAAGAGCAAACACCGCGGCCGTTGATGAGGTTCGGAACCTTCCCGCAAAAGTACTCTCCGGGCTCGGCGTGGCCGCGATCTGTCTCCCCCTGACGATTGTACTCGCTGCAAATTACCCACTGGCTCCTTGGGCATTGGGTATCGCCTTGGCGGTTTACGCGGCGGCGCTGTGGCGCTGGCCGTCTCTCTGGCTCATCGTGCTTCCGGGATTGCTGCCGTCCCTCGACCTTACACCGTGGGCGGGTTGGACATTGGTTGGTGAGTCGGATTTGTTTGTCCTCCTCACGATCGCAATTTTGGCCCTTCGGGCGCCACCGCAACGTCCGGACTTTTCGCTTCATGGCCTGCCTGCGGTCGCAATCGGGATGACCCTCGTCAGTTATCTGGTCAGCCTCGCCCTTGGGTTTGCATTGTCTGGGCCGGAGGGCGGGTCAGACAATCCTTATCTGCGTCCCGATAATGCACTGCGCCTAGCAAAGGGGTTCTTTATCGCGCTGGCTCTGCTGCCCTTCCTCCGCGAGCGGATGCGCACACGTGCCGACATGCTGGTGTGGCTGGGTGCAGGAATGGTCATGGGGCTGACGCTTGTTTCGGGCGCGACCCTAACCGAGCGCGCACTGTTCCCCGGTCCCTTTGATTTCACCAGTGACTATCGCGTCGTCGCCACCTTTTCAGGCATGAATATTGGCGGCGGCTATATTGGTGCGTACCTCGCAATGGCGCTGCCCTTTCTGTTGGTCTTTATGCTCCGGCCCAGTGCAGGCTCTCTCTGTGCTATGTTCGCCGTGGCGATTGGCGCCGGATACGCGCTCGTCGTGACCTTTGCGCGCACTGCCTATGCCGCCGGGCTGATCGCGACCCTCATTGCTTGCTTGGGCTGGGCCTGGGCAGGTCGTTACCGCTACTCGAGCGCGTTTTCTTCTTTGGTTCTACCGGCGTTCGCGCTTGCGCTGGGCGGCTGCATCATCGTGGCCGCCTTGGGCACTGGCTTCATGGCGCAGCGGCTCCGCTTGCTCGCCCCCGACCTTGCCACCCGAGAGAGCAACTGGAGCGGCGGTTGGGCGCTGCGCGACGGGCGCCTCTCCACGGCGCTTTTTGGCATGGGGCTTGGCACCTACCCGCGCATCGTACTTGCGCGCAAGTCTGAAGTCAGCTACCCGACCAATTTCGTCGTGGGGCACGATGGGGGTTACTCTTTTCTGTCACTGAACGCCCGCTCGCCAACCTATTTCGGGCAAAAGGTACCGATCGAACCCGAAGCGCAATATCGACTGTTTCTTACGCTGCGCTCGCCCGACGGACAGGGCGCGCTAGCCGTCGCACTTTGCGAGAAGATACTGCTGTATTCCGACAACTGCCGTGGCGCCGCTTTCGTGCCCCACAACCGCGGTGTGTGGGAGGATTTCGGAGTGGTAATCTCGAGTGCAGGCCTCGATCAGCACCCCCTGCTTGGGTGGTTCGCTCGGCCCGTCGATCTGAGCTTTTTCGATCCGAACCCGGGCACGACGATCGAGATCGGCCACATCCGAATGCTCGATCCTCAAAATCGGGATATTCTCGCCAATGGGGATTTCTCCCGGGGCACGGAGCGCTGGTATTTCACTGATGATGAACACCGTGTCTGGCGTATATTGAACCAATATCTGATGAGTTTGTTCGAAACCGGGGTGTTGGGGCTGGGCACGCTCATCCTGCTCGTGGGAGCGGCAATTGCGGGAGCAGCGCGCGCAATCGGGCAGGGCAAGCGCATGGGAGCCTCTGTCATCGGTTCGCTGGCAGCATTTTTGTGCTCCGGCGCATCCGATCACCTCCTCGCCGTGCCGCGGTTGGCGGCGCTCTACTATATCGTTGCTTTCGTCGGGCTGATGATGTTGCCGTCCAGAGACAAGCAAACTGCCACGGGTTGCGCCCGATCGCCATGAACAAAATCCCCGGGATCATCAGCCGGCGAGATTAAACGAGGGGGAATGGTAGGCGGCGGCGAGCCATGCGCCAGGTATAGTCAACGCGAGATGGGAATCTCCGGCAATCAAAGGGCTGCCAGTGGCGCTGCGGCAAGCTGCGAGCGAGCGAATTGCTCCCCGACTGGACCGACCCGAGCAGCAGTCTCGCCGCGGCATCGTCGTCGCTTGCCGCCCGATTTCCGGGGCTCCGTCATTGAGTAATCTTTTCCAGGTTTGCGGCCAGTCGGAGTCTCGCGCGACACGTAGCAGGCGAACCCGAACGATCCAATTGACGTCCGCCACAACAAGAAGGCCGATCTGCAGCACATGCTCGATGGTCCAAGGCTCGGCTGAGATGCCGAGAAGGCGGAATTCGAGAGGCGGCTCGGCGGCCGAGGCGAGGTGATGCTATTCACGGGGCTGGTGACGGAGGCTCGACGACCGCGGCCACAACGCCAAGGAGATCGCGCTTAGGCGATTTCAAGCTTCGGTAGCACAGGTTACGCATGAACCATCCGAGCCGCCTCAACGCGCGGGGCGGCGACTGCGTTACCCCATCACCCGAGGTTGATCAACGTTCCGATCAGATCGGCCGGCCAAACGAGGCTGACGGGCGCGCTGATCAACGCCTCGCTCGATGGGCTGCTGCCGTCCGGCAAAGCCACCATGTGGTGGCTGAAATGTGCAAGCACGCCGGCGAGGTAGAGACCGGTCGCCCATTTCCACGCGTTTTGATGCTGTCGTGATCGGCTCTGCTTCGACGCTGCGAACGAGAACACCCGACGCCCATATTTTGGCAATCCAGGAGGGCCGATCATGATTTCACCCACGCCCCGAGACTGTTGCACCGCCACCGACGCGAGTACCGGCAGTGTCATCTCTCCAGGTTCGCGAAACACTAGGCCGGTTAGCGCCGCGACGCGGAACAATATCGATATTCGCTCGGTTCGTCACTGGTTGTCTCAAGATTTCATCGGTTCATTGCTGGCGGACCACAAAGGAAACGCCTGCTGCCACTACCGTATAGAGCCCTGCCACCGCGAGAAGACCAATGGCGAGCCTCGCGAAGCCTTCGGCGCCCAGGCGGTCGCCAAGCGGGCGACCAGCAAAGCCGCCGATGACGGCGAGCGGCATCAGCATGACGGCGGAGAGCCAAGTCGCCCCGGAGACACCGATTGTCGCCGCGTGGGCCGCCAATGTCGCCCCGTACGACAGCGAGAAAAACGAAAGCAGGGTCGCGCGCACTGTCCTCGGCGGCGCGCCGCCGAGCAGCAAATAAATCAACACCGGCGGCCCTGCCATGCCAACGAGCGCCGCGGCGAATCCCGAAATAGCCCCCGCGGCGACATCGCGACTGGGCCGCATCACCAGGGGCGCCCACAGCCCGCTGTGACGGCGGTGCAAGAATGTCATCAAGGCAGCGAATGTCAGGATCGTCGCCCCGGCCATCCCTCGCACGATCACCGGATCAGCATGGCGGAACGCGAAGAGGCCGAGCGGCAATCCGGCGAGACTGCCGAGTACGAAGCGTAGCAACAGGCCTGGGGCGATCGCGCGCCACACTCCCGGGAGCACGACGAACGATAGCGCCGTCGAGACGATGATGACGAGCTGGATTGCCTGCGCCGGATCGGCGAACAGCAGAAAGAGCGGTGCGGCTAGGACGGCAAAACCAAAGCCGCTAACGGCATAAAGCAGCGCCGCGACAAAGGTGGTCGCGGCCAGCCCTGCCCAATGGGCCAGATCCACCCGCCAAACCGCGAGCGCGTGGTCAGAACGTCTTGTGGCCGGGAGCGTCGCGACGCGCCCGCGGCTCATCGCGACGAATGGTAAACGCGCCTTCGATCGCCTCGACCCGATAGCCACAGCAGAACCGGGCGACAAAAGCATGTGCAAAGGCGGCATCGGCAAAATAAAACGCGATCGCATCGTTGAGAATGCCGGCGAGCCCGGCGGGTGACGTGGCCCAGCCGTCGATGCCGCAGATCTCGTCGAGCCAGGCATGGATGATCTCGAGCTGCCGTCCGAGCCCCTCCGGGGGTACGGCGATCCTCACCCGCACCGGATAGTGCCGCTCGGCCTCCCGCTGCGCCCGCTTCGAAGCTCGTGTCACACGGCCCTCCGTTCATGGTTCGTTCAGGATTCCTGACGCTACACGAGCGACGACGCGCTGTCGAGATGGCATATGCTTGCGCGGTCGAACAGTGATTGACGCTCACCGCGATCGGCTCTTAGCTTGGGGCTCTTCCAATCATCGGAGGTCGAACGATGGCCAACATCCAGCAATATGCGGCGCGCGGGGTCTGGGATCCACCAGCCTATTCGCAGGCCGTCAAGGTGACGGGCGGCGAGGCGATTCTCTATCTCGCCGGTCAGGTGGCCTATGACGATAATGGCGGCGCGGCACATGCCGGCGATTTCAAAGCGCAAGCACGCGCCGCCCTACACGCGGTCAAGGCGCAGGTCGAAGCCGGTGGCGGCACAATGGCGAATATCGTCAAGGTCAACACCTATCTGACCGACATCCGCCACCGCGCCGACTTCGCGGCCGTCCGCGAGGAGTTCTTCGGCAAGAAGATGCCTGCGCACACCTTGGTGGCGGTCGCAGCATTGGCGCAACCCGAGTTTCTAACCGAGATCGAAGCAATTGCGGTGATCTAGTCCCGCCGCATTGTCCTCACGCAGCAACGAATGGGTCGGCGACGCGTGGCCAATAGGGCCATTTGAATTGCGGTATGGCACCGCTGCAAAATCGGAAGGCATCGCACTGGGAGCCGCGCTGTAGAGGATTTCGGCCGCGATCGGCGCGAATCCGGCGTAAGAGTGGCTCGTCGACTTGACGACAATGATGCGCTTCTTGAGGAGGTCGATGCCGAGGCCGGTGAAGCCGTCGGGGCAGGAGACCTGCGGTTTCTCAACGGGCGAAGATTTCGCCCGCTACATGATCGACTGCTTCGATGTCATGT
>Ga0182037_10001153_pt1 | contig 13698 bp, 9 predicted proteins | sample sta12Cox44000082_FD_125974 | JGI IMG/M metagenome (GOLD analysis project Ga0182037, IMG submission 125974) | Lab enrichment of tropical soil microbial communities from Luquillo Experimental Forest, Puerto Rico - statoxic.12C.oxic.44.000.082 | ecosystem: Environmental > Terrestrial > Soil >... | reverse complement strand
ATCGCGGCGGTCCGCCGCCTCGCCGACGTCTACGACCAGCGGCGCGCGGAGATGGCCGAGACCATCACCGCCGAAATCGGCGCTCCCATCACGTTTGCGCAGCGCGCCCAGGTCGGGCTGCCCGCGATGATGATCCGGGCGTTCTGCGACCTGGCCGAACGCCACCGCTGGCAGGAGATCCGGCCCGGGTTCTTCGGCGCCGATGTGCTCGTTCAGGAGCAACCCGTCGGCGTCGTCGCCGCGATCGTCCCGTGGAACATGCCGCAATTCCTCATCGTCACCAAACTGGTGCCCGCGCTGCTGGCCGGCTGCACCGTGGTGATCAAGCCCGCACCCGAGTCCCCCTTGGACGCACTGCTTTTGGCCGAGATGATCGGCCAGATCGACCTGCCCGAAGGCGTGGTCAGCGTCGTACCCGGCGATGCCGCGGCGGGTGAACTTCTCGTTGCGCACCCCGGCGTGGACAAGGTGTCGTTCACCGGATCCACCGCAGCAGGGCGAGCCGTCGCCGCGGCATGCGCGGCCAACCTGACCAAGGTGAGTCTCGAGCTCGGCGGCAAATCCGCCGCCATCGTGCTCGACGATGCCGCACCCGAGAAGGTCGCCGCCGGGGTGCGATCGGCCAGCCTTTCCAACAGCGGGCAGATCTGCAACGCACTGACCCGCGTCCTGGTGCCCGAGCGACGCCACGACGAGTACGTCGACGCACTCGCAACCGAAATGGCCCAACTGCGGGTCGGGGACCCCGGCGACCCCGGCACTCAGCTCGGGCCGCTGGTCTCCCAGCGCCAGCAGCAGCGCGTCCGCGACTACATCCAGATCGGTCAACGCGAAGGCGCCCGGTTGGTCGTCGGTGGTACCGACATGCCCGACGGCCTCGACCGCGGCTGGTACGTCCGACCGACCCTGTTCGCCGCCGCCGACAACACCATGCGCATTGCGCGCGAAGAGATCTTCGGGCCCGTGATCACCGTCATCCCCTATCGCGACGAGGACGACGCGGTAAGCATTGCCAACGACTCGGATTACGGCCTGGCCGGATCGGTGTGGACCAAAGACACCGAACGAGCTTTGGACATCGCCGCGCGCCTCCGCACCGGCACCCTCGGGATCAACCAGAGCTACACGATGGACCCGTTCGCGCCATTCGGCGGCGTGAAAGGCAGTGGCTACGGTCGGGAGCTGGGACCCGAAGGCATCGACAGCTACCTCGACACCAAATCCATCGCGATCCCAACCTGACGCATTCGTCTCCCGGCGGGTGCCCGGGAGTCAGGGCAGTTTGATGACCGACACGTACATCTCCAAAATCGGCCGGGGGTGGACACCGAGGAGAGCCAGCGCCTGCTGCAGTACCAGAAGCGAGGACTCGACGAGCAACTGGAAGACATGAAGAAAGAATTCGGCATGCTTCTGCCCCTTATCCGTCTCGTGCGCCCGCTCGCGACTTGGTTCGTAGTCCGCAGTTCCGCGCATCTCAACGGGAACCGGCGTGCAACTCAGCAAGCGCGTGGATCTGCTCGAGATAGTGCTCAAGCGAGTGATGGGTGAACCTGGCTAACAACGTCGTGACGCCGGCCGCGGCGACGGTCTGCAGCGTGTCCTCGGTCGACGCCGGCTCCTGCACCGGATCGAGCGGTTGATCAGCGGGCAAGACAACCTCGAACCCGACGGGCAGCTCCCAGGCCTGCAGCCACTCGGCAGCGGTGGCAATAGAAACATTGAAAGGACACCACCCGTCGGCGAGCGTGACCGCCCGCCGCAACGATCGCCTTGTGCGGCCGCCGATCCAAATCGGCATGTGTGGCTGCAGCGCACACGGATCAACGGTGAGCCCACCGAACGAGTAGTACTCGCCCTCATAAACCGGCTCATTGGTTGGCAATGCTGTCCGCAGCGCCCTCAACGCGTCGTCGGCACGGGCACCACGGTCGTCGAACGGTGCGCCCAGGAGGTCGAACTCCTCCTTTAGGGTGCCGACGCCCACGCCTAAGATCACCCGGCCGCCACTGACGTGATCCAATGTGCCATAACGCTTTACGATTGCGAGTGGGTGGTGATAACCGAGCACCAGTGTCATGGTGACGAGTCGGATCTGCCGGGTGCGCGCTGACACATAGCCGAACGTGGCGAGCGGGTCCCAGTACCGGGTGCCGCGCCGCCGGGCCTCGCTTGAAGGTATGCCGATGTGCTCGCTGCAGGTGAGGTGGTGGTAGCCAAGCCGGTCCGCCGTCTCGGCGACGCGGCCGATGTCTTCGATCGTGGCGTCCTTCTCCCACGTCAAGGGGGCGCCGGCGACGTTTGTGACGACGGGCGTCAGGATGCCAAGTTTCAATTCAGGGGCTCTTCTCCGGCAAGAACCGTGCGGTGCATGAGACGGCCGCTATCGACGGCATACGGTAGCGCTCGGTGCATGGTCCCGGTGTTGTCCCAGATAAGCAGGTCGCCGAGCTGCCACTCATGCCGGTAGACGTACCGCGGTTGAGTAGCCCAGTCGCGAAGGCGCGCGAGCAATGCGCGGCTTTCCTCCACCGGCAGCCCGATCACGTAATCCGCTGTCGCGCCGAGTAGTAAAGACTTGCGCCCGGAGTGGTGCGTCCACACCATGGGGCAAGACTTCGTGGGGGATTTCTGCCAGAAGGTGATCTCGTCGTAGCTCATCTCGGGCCGCACGTAGTACTGCGAGCGCTCCGCACTGTGGACCACCCGAAGGTCGGCGATTGCCTCCTTGTCGGCATCCGGCAAGTCCTCGTATGCCGCGTAGGTGTTGCAGAACTCGGTCTGGCCCCCTGAGTCCGACAGCTTCATGGCCCGCAGCAGGGTCGCGAGATTCGGATACGGCTGCAGCGAGCCGTCGAAATGCCAGAACATCGAACCTTTCAGGTACTCGGCTCGCTGATTCACGTTCTGGTCCAGCGAGATCTTATAGATCCCACCCTCCCCCTCGTTCTGCACGATGTTGCCGAGAGTCTTGGCGATGGCGACTTGCTGCTCGTCGCTAATCTGTAGGCCGCGAAAGAAGATCACTCCGCGCTGCTCCAGGGTCGCGCGGATATTCTCCGCTTCGCGGCCACTCAGCAACGTCTCGACGTCGGTCCTGATCTCGCTGCCGATTGTTGTTGTGCAGTCGACGATTTCGAGTTGCCCTGACGAAAGCTCCATGCGCGTCAGCTCAGCCGCGTGAGGATGGTGTTGGCCGAATGCTTTACCCGTGGCTGCCTCCACAGCTCGACTGCCAACGAGACAGTGATCAACGAGTACAGCAGATTGCGTAGGTTCGCGACGTCCTCAGGCAGCGGTTCGGAATAGTCGAACTTGTCGATATAGGCGACCGCTTCCTCGGCGTGGGGGAACACCTCATCGTAGAACGCCTGTATCTCGGGCATAGAACTGTTGACGCGCTTCACATACCGCTCGTGCCCGTCCTCGATGGCCCAGTCGGCGACCAGGTGCTCGAGTTGTGAAAACCCCTGAGGCAGAATCGCGTTCATCGGCCCGCCTCCCCCGTCTCGCCGGCCGCCACGTAGTCGCCCACCACCTTGTGCAGATGACGCAGCAGGATCTCCTCGTCGTTCATCGTGAAATGCGTAAGTGCGCCACTGTTCAGCATTGCCTGTAACCCTTCAGACGGGCTGGCGTCTTCAAGGATTATGTCGTTGAGGAACGTCACCGTCAGCTCTTGTCCCAGCCGCTCCTTGTGCGTCTTGGGCGGCTGATAGAACATTTCGACTTCGAAGACGTGTGAGTGCGGACCTGTCGGCCAATGGGTGTGCGTGCTGAAACCGGATGAACCAAAAATCAGCACGAAGTTGGGAAAGAACTGGAACGAGTCGAAACCGTATTTCTCCGAGCGCGTGGGATTGAGCCCTGTCGGCATCGGACCGCGATCGGTGCGTTTGGTCCACGGGCCCGCCGCACTCGCCTGCATCACGCACTCAATCGGCTTGGAGTAGGGCGTCTTACGCGACGGTTCTCCGGCGAAGGAGAACATGCGATGCGGCCCTTTCAGTTGGTACGCCAACGCGTCAGTAAACGGATTGGGCTGGTCGAACGCGTCTCTGGCCTCTGCTGTGAGGGCGCCGAACGAGGACGCGTGCAGATACGGCCCGTGGTAACTCTCCGCGAAACCGTCGACGAAGATTTTCCAGTTGCATTGCAGCTCCACTTTAAAGCGGTACACCTGATGCGGGCCGGCGAAGGGATAACCCTCGATGCCGTGGGCAAGCTCGCCAAGGTACGACCGCAACGGCTGGCTGTTGTGCGGATCGAGGTTGACGAAGACGAAGCCTTCCCAGACTTCGCATTGAATGGCCGGCACGCGGCAACTCTCGGCATCGAAGTCGAGCAGTAAATCCTTGCGGGTGGGTGCGTGCAGCGAGCCATCCAGGTTGTAGCGCCACCCGTGGAAACGGCAGTAAAGCACCGGCGCCCTGCCTTCCACCTCCGCGAATGGATCGTCACTCCACAGCATTTTGTTGCCGCGGTGGGGGCAGATGTTGTGGAAGGCGCGGATCACATCGTCCTTACCCCGCACGATGATGATCGATGTATTCAGGAACTTCAGCTCGCGCGTGAAGTAGCTGCCAGACCGCGGCACCCGCTCCACGCGCCCGACGTAGAGCCAGGTTTTCTTGAAGATGTGCTCGCGTTCCTTTTCGTAAAAGTCCTCCGAGACGCAGTCCTCGAGTGACACCGGGCCGCGGCCCAATTCGGGGTACGCATCGGTCCAGTGCCCGCTGGCCGGCTTGGTCACCAGGACATCCGCGCTCATGAGGCACCCCTCTGTATTGGCCCCGTCCCCTACCGGCAGAACGTAGCACTTGACCAAATACGCAAAATAGGCCTTCAATTGCAACACCCTGTTGCATTTCTGGAACACCGCCCATGGAACAAAACCTGCCGTTCGACCTCGATGCCCTGCTGGTATTCGGCAAGGTGGTCGAGTGCCGCAGCCTGTCGAAAGCAGCGACGTTGCTCGGCATGCCCAAGTCAACCGTCAGCCGCAAGCTCAGCAAGCTGGAATCGGATCTAGGCATCAAGCTGCTGCGCAAAAATACGCATCAGCTCACCGTCACAGACCTAGGCGAGAAGATCTACAACCACGGCGTGAACATCTTGGCCGAAGCCAACGGTGTGCGCGCGCTGGTAGAGGGCAGCAAGCAAGAGCCACAGGGTGAGTTACGCGTTGCCATCCCCGTCTTTGTCGGCATCGACTATGCCTCACGGGTCGGCGCCAAGTTCTTGCAGCGCTACCCGAATTCGCGGCTGGATATCCGCTTGGTGGACAACGTCGTTCACCCCGTCAAGGACGGGTTCGACGTGGTTTTCGGAACCGGGCCGCTGCAAGACTCGACACTGATCGCGCGAAAGGTCTTCAGCCTCGAACTTTTTCTGTGCGCTTCGCCTGACTTCATGCGCCAACTAGCGGAGCCCATCACCGCCCCGCCGCAATTGAATACCCTGCCGTTCATCGATTGCGGCATCTGCGAAGGACCACGGAAGCTCACGGTCGCGAAGAACAAGCGGAGGTATGAGCTGTCACCCATGGTCCGGGCGCGCGCCAACAACTTTCAGGTCTGCAAGCAGTACATCCTGCACGGACTCGGCATCGGAGCGATGCCCAACCAGATCATCGTCACGGCTGAATTGCGCGAAGGCAGCATCGTGCCCGTGCTGCCGGATTGGAACCTCGAGCGGATGGATGTGTACATGATTCATCCCTTTCAGCTTTCGTTTTCCACGTTGATCAGCGCGTTTTATGAGACGGCGTGCGACATCATCATCGAGAACTCGGCACGAAGCTGAGAGGCACGGATCCTACAAAGCCGGACAGATCGACGCGAGGAACTCCTGCGTCCGCAGCCGCGATTGAGTTCTCGTCGTCGCGTCGTCCCCCAGCGGGACGATGCGAGCCGCTAAGTCGGTGACACCCGCCTCCTGATAGCGGCGCAACCGCGCGAGGACGGCCGACTCATCGCCCGCCGCCATGGTGTCACCCACATCCCGCGCATCGCCGTGTTCAAGCAGGCGCACATAGTTGGGCGAGAAGTCCGCATGGCCGAGGACCTCGCTGGCGTAGGCGCGGGCCTCGTCTGCATCGCTCTTTGAGCACAGGGCGACGGGAACCCCCGCGACGACCCGTGGCGCCGGTCGTCCAGCGAAGTTCGCCGCGGCGGTGATGCGCGGAACCACATGGTCGTGGATAGCTCGTTCATCTGCCATCCACAAAATGGTGCCGCGAGTTCGCTCGCCGGCGAGGCGCAACATCGTCGGTCCGAGGGCCGCCAACAAGATCGGCATTTCGCAGGCGTCGGCGACGTCCACGGTCCCGTGGACGCGGTAGCTTTCGTTCTCTACGTCGACGGATCCGGCCCCGGCAAAGGACGCCTCTAAAACGTCGAGGTAGTCACTCACCAGATGGGCTGGCCTGTCATATGGCAGCCCGAGTTGACCATTGACGATCCAATGGTGTGACGGCCCGATGCCGAGAGTGAACCGCCCCCCGCACACCGCCTGGGTAGTCAGTGCCTGTTGGGCCATGATCATCGGATGGCGCGTCTGGATCGGCACGACCGCAGTTGCCAATTCGATACGCTCTGTTGCCTGCCCCAGCACCGTGATAGCGGTCATCGCATCGAGATATCCGGGAACCTGTGGCATCCAAAACGAAGTAAAGCCGGCGCTTTCCGCGCGGGTGGCGTCATCGATGAGTCCAGCCAACCGGTCCGCGCGCGAGCGCTCCTTATCGGAGCCAACCATCAGACCAACGCGCACGGCATCCACCGGTCAGGGCACATAGCGGTCCCAATCGTAGGGCACCACGACGCGAAACGGGGCGGTCAAGCAACCAAGGCCTCACTCCCGACGCGCTTTCTTAGCATTCCCAAACAGCCGACCGATGGACCGCCGCGGATCGTATCCCGCAGTTGCCGTCTATGTGAGCCTGGCACCAACGCGGTCAATCGCACGGGTGCTACCCGGCCGCGGTCATTTCTTTCGCCCCTGCAGCGATGCCGTGTTCCCGGAGTAGGGCTTCGCCAGCAACGCAGGTTTCAATGAGGGCGTATTGGTCCTCGGTGGACAACCGATTGGCGGCACCCACGAACCTCGGATCGATAAGGCTGGCACCGAATTCGAGCCAATTCGGGTCGGCTTCGACATCCAGGAATGCCGCCAGCCGCGCGAGACACGACCTGGGTTCTGCGACAAGGTCCGCATAAGACAACGGAAGGAATCGGTCCGCCGGCAGGCCGGCGAGCGCGGCTTCGCCGTTGACGATCAGCTCGCTCCACATGCGGGCGAATCGGGCGACGGGAAGGTTCTGACTCATGAGATAGTCGATGTCGCAGCGATCACCGACCAAGGGTGCGAGCTCGATCGGGATCGCCGTCGGATCCAGCCGCAGACCGGGGGTTCGGCGCTCTGGGTCAAGGTCGAGCAGCTCCAGGGCGTCCTGAATAAGCGCCATCAGGCGGAAACCGGTGTGCTGACTCATCGAGACCGCTGTGTCCGGACCGTCCCGGAATAGGTGCACGAACTTCGCGTCAGGGAACGTCTCGCGCAGCCACGGAACGCTACTCAACGACATGGCCGAGCGCTCAACCACGACACTCCCGCCGAAATGTGCTGCGAGCCAGTCGAAGAGCCTCTCGTAGTGTAGACGCGCGGTTTGTTGGGGCCAAGTCGGAACTTCCTCGGCAAGGGCGTCGAACACGCCATCGGGGTCCGATGACAGATGCGGCAGCGTCATCATTGAGATCGCGGGAATCCCGGTCGTGTTTGCATCGAACCGGGTTCCGTGCAAGCGGGGATAGACGAACTCCGGCATTGCCGAGCCGCCCCGGATCATTGCGTCGAAGACCGGGTGCGGCTCGGCCAGTGTCTGCCAGAACTGCTCGCCTGACAGTGGACGGTCGACCGCGGACGAGGCGCGCACCGAAAGGTAGAACTCGTTGAGGCTGAGCACATCTCGGTGACCGCTGAGGATTCGCGAGAGCGCGGTCGATCCGCTTCGTCCGACGGTGACAATGAATGTCATCCCTCTCCTCGGGCGGACGGTATCGGCGCTGCGCGCAGCAGCGTCGAATCGAGGCCCGACACGGGCCGCGGTTGGACCCGCATGCACCGATTGGCTCGATCGCCGGTGTGCGGGTTTGACCGTGAGGTATCGCTTATACCGCCCCACGCTTCCGAGCAGATAGTGCAAGTCGACAACGGTCTGGCTGTGAGGCTCTCCAATCACTGCTCGTGTGCCTGTCGTGTCGAAAGTCCGGCTGTGGTGCAGGTAGGGCATGAAGCCCTTGGCCCACCGCAGGCGTCGTTCCAACAGGTTCGGGTTCTCGATCGGACCATCCACCAGCGTCACCGGGATCGGCGACACCGCGTTGAACAGGTCCGCCAGAGTTTGCACTGCGACGTCGTGATGGTGAACGACGTGGTAGGTACTCAGGCCAGCCGGGGCCAGCCGCAACAGGTGGACCATCGCCTCAGCGGCTTCGCCGGCCGGCATGTAGTTCAAATGCCCGCTCAGGTCACCGCTGAGTCGCAGCGACAGGGAAGTGCGCAGCGGACGTCCGGATACGCCGAGCAAGCGCATCGCGCCTTCGGCCGACGTCGATAGAAACGAAAGAGGATGCAGCGGAAACTCGGGATGCGGCGGCCGACTGCTGACCAAGGCGCTCGGCCGAAGCACCACCACCCGGCGCCCCGTGCGCAGTGCCCAGTCCCGCACGAGCGACTCGGCCTCGAATTTCGACCGCTCGTAGTTGTTCTCGAATCCTTCGTCATCCCCGAGTTCGGTCTCGTAGATCATTCCCGTCCGGCGCCGGCCGGCAACGAACGCAGTCGAAACATGGAACAGGTCCGGCGCCTTCGAGCCAGCCTGGGCCAGTTCGAGGATCCGCGCGGTCCCGTCGACGTTGGTGCGGCGAAGGTCCCCAAGGTCGGCGTCCAACTCGATGCTTCCGGCGCAATGCAAGATTGCGTCCGCACTGTCGGCAATTGCCTGGAACCGCTGATCCGGTAGTCCAAGGTTGGGTTTGGCGAAGTCGACCGGCACCACCGCCAACCGTCCGCGCAGCTGCTCATCGGTCCACACCTGCCCATCAGTGGCGGTGAGTGCAAGCGCCTTCTGTATGCGAATGATCGGGTCGGACGGCGGCCGGGTCAGCAGGGTAAACGTTCCGCTCCCCTGTAGGAGTTCTCCGAGGAGGTGGATCCCGAGAAATCCGGTTCCGCCAGTGATAATCCAATGCATTCAGATTCCAGCCTCGCGATTTCCGCGCTCAAACAGTCCGTAACAGCCCTGCGGTTAAGATACGTCTCCGGTATGGCTCGCCGCCGACCGTTTTGCAAATTGATACCGCCGTCGCTGGTTGACTTGCGGTAACCCCCGGGTCGTCGCACCCATGGGCGTAGGTGCTACGACGCCGGGAGCGTCTGATCTCCGCGATCGGCGTATCGTCGCGTACCCATCAGTGACACACTCCGAAGGCGTTACCTGGACGCCTCCGGCTATCGCCGCGGCATGACGGCACCAGCCGACGATACGAGGCGCCACTGACCGTAGAAATGTCCCACGTCGTGCGGGTGTGCCGCCTGTGGGTGGGCCGCGCCGATCCCTCATTGATCACGTTCGACGCTTTGGACCGGACGCCGACTCAAGCTGTGGGAGGATACCTGGCGCAGGGCGATAGTGACGGTATCGGCTGCCGCAACATTCTGGACGGTGAGTTCAAAGGGGCGCATGGACGACGATTACATGGGCAACGAACAAACCAAGCCACCATTTATAGCCCGGACGATCCATCGATTTTCCGTACCCATCATCTTGGCGTGGTTGGCGATCACCGTCATCGTGAGTGTCGGCGTCCCCTCACTGGAGCAGGTCGAGAAAGAGCGTTCAGTTTCGCTGAGTCCCAAAGATGCGCCGTCGATCAAGGCGATGAAACGCATGGGTAAGGACTTCAAGGAATCCGATTCTGACAGTATGGCGATGATTGTCTTAGAAGGGCAGCAACCCCTCGGCGACAATGCGCACAATTACTACGATCGTCTGATTCGTCAGTTGGAAAACGATCCGAAGCACGTGCAGCACGTCCAGGACTTGTGGGGTGATCCGTTCACGGCCGGCGGCGCGCAAAGCGCCGACGGTGAGGCCGCATATGTTCAAGTGAACCTCGCCGGTGACCAAGGCACTTCTTTGGCGAACGAATCGGCCGAAGCCGTCCGAAGCATAGTGGAGCGAACGCCGGCACCGAATGGAGTCAAGGTCTATGTGACGGGCCCGGCGGCGCTGATTGCAGATATGAACCGCAGCGGCGAAAAGACGGTCACCAAAGTCACAGTGACGAGCGTCGCGGTGATCTTCATAATGTTGCTTCTTGTCTACCGGTCGATTACCACCGTAATTCTTTTGTTGCTGATGGTCGGCATAGAATTGCAGGTGGCCAAGGGAATCGTCGCGTTCCTCGGCTATCACCAGCTTGTTGGTCTTTCTACCTTCGCCGTTAATCTACTGGTAGCACTCGGGATCGCGGCTGGAACGGACTATGGGATATTCTTCATCGGGCGGCATCAAGAGGAACGTCAGGCCGGCGCAAGTCGGGAAATGGCTTACTACGCCACTTACCGCGGGGTCGGCAGCGTTGTCTTGGCCTCCGGTTTGACGATCGCAGGAGCGACTTTCTGCCTCAGTTTTACCCGGATGCCCTACTTCCAAACGATGGGTGTCCCTTGCGCGGTCGGCATGCTCGTTGCCGTTGCGATTGCTCTCACGCTGGTTCCGGCAGTTCTCACTGTCGGAAGCCGATTCGGCCTGTTCGAGCCTAAGCGAAAAATCAAGGCACGTGGATGGCGGCGGGTAGGCACGGCGATCGCCCGTTGGCCCGCGCCCATTCTCATCGCAACGTGCGCGGTCGCCGTCGTCGGCCTATTAGCACTGCCAGGATACAAAACCAACTACCACGACCGGGTGTATGCACCCAAAGACATCCCCGCCAACATAGGATATGCGGCCGCAACCCGACACTTTGCCCTGGCCCGGATGTTGCCCGAGGTGCTGTTGATAGAGGCTGATCATGATATGCGCAATCCGGCGGATTTTCTGGTATTGAACCAACTCGCCAAGGGCATCCTCGCCGTTCCGGGAGTTGCCACGGTGCAAGGCATAACTCGGCCCCAGGGAACCCCGATCGAGCACACGTCGATACCATATATGATGAGCATGCAAAATGCTCTCGTGCGACAAAATATGGTGTTCCTGAAAGACCGCCTGAACGACATGCTCAAGCAGGTTGACGCGTTGACGGAGATAATCAACATAACGCAGCGCACATATAATCTGATCCAACAGCTCGCCGACACGACTCATCATATAGTCGGCAACACGCACGACATCCTGGCGATCACGAACGAGTTGCGGGATCACATAGCGGATTTCGAGGATTTCTGGAGGCCGGTCCGCAGTTACTTCTATTGGGAAAAGCACTGCTACGACATTCCCATCTGCTGGTCGCTGAGATCCCTATTCGATTCAATCGACGGCGTTGACGAGCTTAGCGAGAAGCTGCGCGACCTGGTAACAGACCTCGACCAGATAGACGTGCTCATGCCGCAGCTGGTCACCCAGTTTCCACCGTTGATCGCGACCATGCAGACCGTGCGGACCCTGATGTTAACCACGCATAGCACCATGTCCGGGATCTCCGACGAGATGGACGCCGCAAGCGATAACCCGACAGCCATGGGAAAGGCTTTCGATACTGCCCAAAACGACGATTCTTTCTACTTGCCGCCGGAGGTTTTCACGAACCCGGACTTCAAACGCGTCATGAAAGTGTTCTTGTCGCCGGACGGGAAGGCGGCGCGTATGATCATTTCGGATAGGGGAGATCCCGCGACGCCCGAGGGGATTTCACACATCGATCCGATAAGGACCGCGGCTGAGGAGGCGCTCAAGACGACGCCGCTGAAGGACGCCGAGATCTACATTGGCGGCGTCTCGGCGACCTACAAGGATCTAAGAGACGGTTCCAATTACGACCTAATTATCGCGGGAATCGCTTCGCTCTGCCTCATTTTCGCAATCATGGTGATCATGACGCGAAGTTTTGTCGCAGCCCTGGTGATCGTAGGTACGGTATTGCTTTCGCTGGGCGCGTCCTTCGGGCTGTCTGTGCTCGTCTGGCAACATATTGTCGGATTAGAACTACACTGGATCGTACTTGCGATGTCCGTGATCATACTTTTGGCGGTGGGATCTGACTATAATCTGCTGCTGGTATCCCGGATAAAAGAGGAAATAGGCGCTGGGATAAACACGGGGATCATTCGTGCCATGGGCGGTACCGGCAAGGTCGTGACGTCCGCGGGCTTGGTGTTCGCTTTCACGATGGCCTCCATGGTGGTCAGCGATCTGCGCGCTATCGGTCAAGTCGGGACCACCATCGGTCTGGGTTTGCTGTTCGACACGTTAGTCGTGCGCGCATTCATGACGCCGTCCATCGCCGCGCTGTTGGGACGCTGGTTCTGGTGGCCACAACGAGTGCGCCCCCGCCCCGCAAGTGCATTACTTCGGCCGACAGGACCCCGTCCGTTGGTACGTGCATTGTTGCTGAGACAACAGCGGTAAGTGCGGATATCAGTTTAGGACAGGGCCGGCAATCGTGGAGAACGTTGTGGCGCAGGGCGATAGCGGCAGCACCGGATGCCGCATCCTGGCGGAAAGTGTGGTCAAAGCTGCGAGGATCTCACACAAAGTCAACGCCCCTGCCTTCTGCCTGTTGAAGCCCTCATGAGCAGCGAACGCCCTCAGATCCCCTTCGCAGCGCGGACGATCCGCAGGCTGTCGCTGTTCATCATCATGGCTTGGGTGGCGCTGGCGCTGATTGTGACTCTGGCAGTTCCTTCGCTGGAGCAGGTAGGCCGGGAGCATTCCGTACCACTGAGTCCAAGAGACGCGCCGTCGGTGCAGGCCATGATGCGCATGGGCAAGGACTTCAAAGAATCCGATTCGGACAGTTTCGCGATGGTCGTGCTGGAGGGGCAGCAGCCGCTCGGAGACGACGCTCACACGTACTATGCCCGATTGGTTCGTGAGTTCCGAGAAGACCCGCAGCATGTCGAGCATGTGCAGGATTTATGGGGAGATCGACTCACGGCGGCGGGCGCGCAAAGCGCCGATGGTATGGCCGCATATGTGCAATTGAATCTGGCCGGCAACGAAGGCACGACCTTGGGGCACGAATCCGTGGCGGCGATCCTAGATATCGTAAACCGGACGCCGCCGCCTCCCGGGGTCAAGGTCTATGTCACCGGCCCCGCAGCACTCGTTACCGACATGGTCCACGTTGGTGACAAATCCATTCTGAAGATCACCGTGCTAAGCGGCGCGATTATCTTCGTGATGCTGCTTCTCGTCTACCGTTCGGTTATCACGGTGGTTCTGCTGTTGGTCATCGTTGGGATCGAGTTAGGGGCGGCACGGGGAATCGTTGCGTTTCTCGCCCATAACAATATTCTTGCGCTCTCGACATTTGCCATTAATCTGCTGGTCGCCCTCGGAATCGCGGTCGGAACCGATTACGCGTTATTCTTCTTCGCTCGATATCAAGAGGCACCTCAGGCGGGCGAGGACCCGCAAACGGCCTACTACCCCCCCTACCGCGGGGTTGCTCCCGTTGTTTTGGCTTCCGGTTT
>Ga0182037_10001146_pt1 | contig 13728 bp, 12 predicted proteins | sample sta12Cox44000082_FD_125974 | JGI IMG/M metagenome (GOLD analysis project Ga0182037, IMG submission 125974) | Lab enrichment of tropical soil microbial communities from Luquillo Experimental Forest, Puerto Rico - statoxic.12C.oxic.44.000.082 | ecosystem: Environmental > Terrestrial > Soil >... | reverse complement strand
GATGGACAAAGCCACAGTGCGGACAGGTCCACGTTGGAACGGGAGGAAGTTTCATTCGACGGGAATGGGGCATGATCGTTAATCGTGTTCGTGCGGAGAGCACTTGCGTCGCCTAATCGCACCTGAATCGGGTTTGGCCACTAGAAACGCGATTCCGGCGATGACTACACAGGGCAACTGAAGAAGCGCCAATTCCATCTTAGAAGTGTAACCGTGCGGTGATGTTCGTCACACATTGCCGGTGCCGAAGAGCAGACTGGAGCCTATGACAAACGAGAAGACCCTGGGTCCATTTCAACAGGTGCACAAAAAGATTCAAGAAGTTCGGGACCGTGTTCGTAAAGAGCAAGAAAGGGACGCAGTACTGCGCGAGGAAAGATTACGCAAGGAAAGATTAGCAAGGGAGGCCGAAGACTCACGCCTCACCAGTTCTTGACGGTTTGCAACGGTGTTTCCGGTCTACGTCCTCTATCGGAACAGCCCCTATCACAATCAAATCCGAATCGTGCCCTGGCCCGGGTTTAGATGGGAATCCCGGCACTTGGCGGCGGCACGACGCGATGGATGCCCTTCCCGTGGCTGCCAATTTAACAGGGCCTCATTTTTGCGCCTGTGGTTAATCGCCACTAAAACCTTTCGCTGACACTCTGAGAATATTGTTGTTGCAGTAATATATGACGGGCCGTGAACAGGAAAATAATCACCTTGGTGCTTCTGGTAGCTGTTTGTTGTGGGTACTCAGGGTGTGCCTTGGCGAAGCACAAGCAGAAGCCACCGACAGTTCCGAGCGATGCAACCGCTGGTGACTTCGACTATTTTCTGCTCACCTTGTCTTGGACTCCGGAATTCTGCGCGACTGAACCTCGCGAGCGCCCGTCGGCTGAGTGCGCACCAAGTAAGCACGTGGGCCTGTTGGTACGTGGTTTTCGGCCTCAATACGACGACGGGAAATGGCCGCAGGATTGTGGCAGCACATCACCGGTTCCATCCGCGACCGTCAAACACATGATGCCGATTATGCCAGGCAACGAGTTGATCCAGCATGAGTGGGCCACGCATGGGACGTGCAGCAGGTTGTCAATGCAGGATTACTTCGGGGTGATTGAAAAGCTCTATAACGCGCTTGAGGTGCCGGAAGAGTTGAAGAAGCCCGGCAATAGTTCTCACCCCAGCCCTTCGGTCATTGAGCAGAAGTTTGCCCTCGCCAACAATGCGCCTAAACGGGCGTTTCGTATATCGTGCCCTAAGAATCAGTTCTCAGCAGTGGAAATCTGTTTGTCGAAGGACATGCAGTATCAGGCTTGTCCCACCACAGTGAAGGAGTGCAGTGCTAGCCGGATTAGAGTGCGGCCTCTACCGTAACGCCAGCGACAGAACGCGCACGGCTTCCCCTCATGACCGATGAGCGAGGTGCAAAGTTGCCTACGTTCAACCCACTCGGAATCGACCACGGCTTCCGTGATGTTTGTCACAGAGTCTTGCCGTAGCGGACACATAATGGCTCGATTCGGCGGAAGGAGGTTTTATGCAGCAATCGTTGGCTCTTTTCGACTCATGGCTTCGCTCCTCGCTCAGGCTGACCCCATAAAAGGACCATCCTTCGCAAAGCGCCTCACTTGCTCTGGTACTCGACAAACAGATCGGGAAACTGCTGCTTCAAGGCCTTGATTTTCGGCACGTCGCACACCTGGATGTACGGGTTCTCCTCATGATGGAGCGCATAGTCCTGGTGGTAGTCTTCAGCGCGATAAAAGCCCTTCAGCGGAGTGACCTCCGTGACGATCGCCTTGGGAAACACCTTGGCCGCATCGAGTTGCGCGATGTAGGCAGTGGCAATGCGCTTCTGCTCGTCATCGGTATAAAAGATGACCGAGCGATAAGAGGTGCCTACGTCGGGTCCCTGGCGGTTGAGCTGCGTGGGATCGTGCACCACAGAAAAGAAGATGCGCAGCAGTTGGCCGTAGGTGATCTTCGAGGGATCGTAGATCACCTCGACCGACTCGGCGTGTCCGGTGGTCTCCGTGCTGACCTGGTCGTAGGTCGCGGTTTTGGCCGAACCGCCGGAGTATCCTGCCGTGGTCTTCAGCACGCCCTTCACGCGCTCAAACACAGACTGCGTGCCCCAGAAGCATCCACCCGCAAAGACGGCAGTCTGTTTGCCCGGCGCGGCAGCCAGCGGAGCATCGACCTTGGCGGCAGGGATCGGCCCGCTGGGCGCGGCCTGTGTTGTGGTGCACGCCAACAGCGAGATGGTGACGCCGAGCGCCAACACCAAGTGAATTAGAGGGAAGTGAAACCGTCGGCTGAGCTTTTGCATAATAAGAGTACGAAACCTCTCCCAAATCGGATGCGGTCCACCACTGTAAGGATACAGAACGGAGCTGGAGTGTGGTTGGGAGGTGGTTGATGTCCCGAACCAGCCACCCGATCACTGGGCTGTTTGCCGATCATCTACACGAGCAACCCGAATCCTATCTGTGGTTTAAACGGTCATCTTTTGGGTCGAACAGCCTCTCATTCGGTGGACCGGACTTCTCGTTTGAATTCTCGGCCCGGCACTGGCGGCAGAATGAGCCGGGAAGGCCGATTATGGTGACGACGCTGCTGAGGATTTGTGAGGCGCTAGAGGTCAAGCTGACGAGTTTTGGCGCTTGCAAACTAAGCAGTTCGCAGTTATCCGGCAATACATTACTTGTGTATAAGCGCCGGCGGATTGATAAGGTAAATTATCACGAAAATGGCGATCGCACCCAGCGCACTTATGCTCGTTCTGCCACTCTTGCCGAGCTTTGTCTGAAGCTCGACGGAGAGGAAGCCGGGTATTGAAGCTCCCATGCCGGCACATGCAGGCTGTCGTGAATCTACGCCGCGCGACGTGAAGAGGCCCGCAGAAACACGAATGTTGTTTTTGGAGATCTAGCCTTTTCGCAAGGCCTTTGAGCTGTCGTTCGCCAAAATTCCTGCGGCCTGCTCGCGCATTGGTTGACCGAACATCCGCCGCGTCTTCGGTCCGCATCCAAAAAGGCCGCCGCGCTCGGGTCAGTGGACGAGCTTCTCTCTAGAAAATGGGTGTAGGTTGAACCGATTGAACCAACTGAAATTAAATTGGTGCCGGGAGGGGGAGTTGAACCCCCACGACCCGAAGGTCGGCGAATTTTGAGTCCGCTGCGTCTGCCAGTTCCGCCATCCCGGCCTAATCGGAAGGTTCTGATACAGCTTAGTTTAGCAGCTTCGAGTTGGCAACGGGAGCGTCAGTCACCGCCGTCTCCGTGATTGATTCGTGACTATGCGCTTCGACCTCAGACGGAGTGACGGCGCGCTGCTTCCGATCTTCCTCCAGCTTATGCACTGCGTCGGCGATGTCATCTTCTGTAATGATCGCGTAGTTGTCGAATACGCTCTGAGTACGCCATCCGTCAATTTGCACTTCGCATCAACCTGCCTGTTCGCCCACACCAGCGTACGATCTGGAGACGAACCGACGGCCGGACTAGACATGGCACTGCCTCGAAAGCCTCGCCCTAACTAATCATCCCATGAAACGCGATCGGTGAGTGCCAAACATCAGGCCGCTCGCCCTTTCTCTTCTGCTTACGACGCTAGAGCGCAAGCGTCTTCAGGCATCAGTTGTGAGAAGTGACTTGCGTGGCACGGATCCTGCTGGGCTGAGGGCTTTTCTCTCCGCAACCTTCTGGTCAGCAGCCATGTCTCCGGTTACCGCAGCCAGGCGGTGAAGGGAATCTCGCAGGGTTGCTAATTCTGCATCGCTCACATTGCCCCCTGGGGAAGCATGGGGGCGGCGGCGCGACAAATCGTCCGCCGCGGTGCTCACTGGATCCGATGAAGTCGAGACGCCCCCTCACTTCCACGTTGAACGAATCAAATCAGCAAACAGTCAATGGTGGGAGAGGTCCAAGTATCTGCTTAAGTTGCGCGGACCGTGATGGGGGCCAAACAGAACCCGAAACATGTCCAACAAATCCTCTTGGCCAAGGCCTTGCTCCTCTTCCGAGGGCCGCTGCGGAATAAAGCCGAAGTGGAGGCTTCTCAGGACAGGCAGCATTGCTATGCGATCTTCGATCATAGGCTGCCCTCGACGCCCGCACCGAACAGATGTACGTTTTGGCAATCGCAGCTCAAACAACTACGCGAGACGGCGGTGATGCGCCCAATCTTCATCAGCTACCGCCGGAACGACGCGGAGGGCGGGGCAGGGCGTCTGGTGTACTACCGGCGGGGATGGGAGTTCGAATATGGCTGCAACGCTCGAAGCCGCGCCGGTCATTGGCGAAGCAATAACTAGAATGGTACCGATAGAAATTATCGATTCGACTGGCAAGCCCGTTTACGGGACACTGTCCCACAGGAGCGGATGCCAGATTATGGAACTCCGAGGAGGGTGCGGATGGCCGACGCAGACGAACCTTGGATAAGGGAGTGGATCAATAGCGTGGCGGACGACATGATGCGCGAGCACTCCTATATGGAAGTGAGTCTACGAGGTAGCGAGCTGGTAAGTGTGAGTCTTACGGAAGTTGGCGCAACCTGTGCATGCTTGTTGGACGAGAAGACAGAACATCACCTGGGAAATGACTAAAGATTTGGTGACCGACAGTTTCGATTGTAGGCCACCAAGCTTGGCTCCTTCAAGGTGCGATCTTATGCGTCAAGTTTATGTCCCAGGAACTCCTTGCCTTTGGCAATTTCGCTGTCCCACTTGCTGAGTTGCTCAGGATTTAGAAATTTAACGACACGCTGACGAATCTCGTCGCGGTGCATCTTCACCTTGGCGATGATATCGGCTTTGGTTGCGTTGGGATTGTTCCTAAGGTAATCTCCGACCCGTTCCCGCGCTTCCGCAAAAGCGGTCTGCAGCTTCTCTTTCTGCTCGTCGGTTAGATTGAGGTCTCCAGCGAAACGCTTCAGTTCAGTCGCAACCTGTTCGCGTTGTTCAGCGGTCAAACTCATGATAAGCCTCCATGGATCGTTGATGGTTTGAGTTAGGACACCTCGGAGCGCTTGCGAGATCCGAGTTCCTCAGGGTTGCACCTTTGCGTAGGTAGTTACCTGGTGCAATCGCTAGACCAAAGCGCTGATTGCGCAATAACAAAGGGCTTACATCCGAAGCGTCACATTGAGCAAGTAAAAAAGAGATGTTTGAAAGTGAAAAGATTTCTGTGGGCCGTTGTGAGCACAACCGCAAGAGTCGTTGCGCTTCTATTTCGAGGCTCTGAGTAGGTACTCGCAGGGGGCAAGCGTACGCGAGCGGCCCCCACGCCAAGCGACCGCACGCCGATCACGTTCTCGATCACGTGCGCCCGAAAAACATCTTCCCCAGAGCGACAACGTCGAGGGCAGGGTGACACTGTAGGCTGTCATTCACGCCAAAGGTACCGTTAGCGGAATCAAAGTTCTGAACGCGGCGATCAACGACTGGACGAGGCTGCGGCGCGGGCCTTATCGCGATGGCAGTTCCGCCCCGGTACGAAAGATGGCGATCTGGTTGAGCTGGAAGCTGTTGTGATGATTCCCTTCCGGAAGCATCACCTACGATATTCCCAACCAACTTTCCTGCGATTCATCACGCTTTCCCCACCATCGGCCATCAGTCGAGATCTTGGGGAACCCGTTTACCCGAACCCTCGTACATCCCCGACAGACGGGGCTACCCGGCCGCCGACGGGGTAGAGAGGGTGTATGGAAAGCTTGAGCTGGTTCGCGCAGGATGTCCGTTACGCGCTGCGCGGATTTCGCCGCGACCGCGGGTTCACGCTGTTGGCGATCCTCGCGCTGGCTCTGGGCATCGGAGCAGTTACCGTCATTTTCAGCGTCATCGAGAACGTATTGATCGAGCCATTTCCCTACAGAGCGCCCGATCGGCTGGCAATTGTCTATGTACACGACGCGACGCGTCCTGCAGACTACCGCAATCCCAGTTACCGATTGCCGGAATTTCTCGACATTGTAGCCCAAAATCATGTTTTCGAAGATGCCATGGGCAACTCGGGCCTCGACATTCTCTACACCGATCGAGAAGGGACGTTGCAGTTTGAGGGCGAATGGGTAACGCCCAACACCTTCGAGTTTCTCGGCATGCAACCCATGTTGGGCCGCATGATCACCAAAGCCGACGGCAGCACCGGCGCTGCCCCCGTGTTCGCTATGAGCTACCGGCTATGGAAGAAACAATTCAACAGCGATCCCACCCTAATAGGCAAGACGCTGATACTGAATGGTCAGCCACGCACCCTAGTGTCCGTTATGTCTCCCCGCTTTTTGCTAGGCAACGCTGACATCTGGGTACCGAACAACATGGACCGGGGCGATCCTGAGGCTCAAAAGCTCGATTTCTGGATGCTGGCGCGTACCAAGCCCGAAGTCACACTGCAGCAGGTAACGTCGGACCTTGACGTGATCATCAGGAACCTGGCGAAGATATACCCGAACGATTTTCCCAAAACCTTTACGATGGGTTCGCAGACCTTAACGGATGACGTGGTTGGACAGTTCCGAGCAACGCTGTATACCCTGCTGGCGGCAGTGGGCATGTTGCTGCTGATTGCGTGCAGCAACGTTGCTAATCTCTTGCTGGCGCGAGCAACGGCGCGAGAGCGCGAGAATGCGATTCGCGTTTCGATGGGAGCCAGCCGCGGACGCATCGTGCGTCAACTTCTGGTTGAGGGCCTGATGCTCGCCAGCGGCGGCTGCTTGTTGGGCTGTCTATTCGCCTATCTCGGGCTGAAAGGCGTCACCGCGGCCATGCCTGATCAAACGATCCCCGCGGAAGCAGTGCTGCAGCTCAACTGGCGCGCACTGCTGTTCGCGATTGCTATAACGGGGCTTACGACTTTGCTTTGTGGACTGGTGCCGGCACTGCATGCGGTTCGCGGCGAATTGCAGAACCGGCTTAAAGATACGGGCAAGGGCGTTAACACCAATTTCCGCCATGGCAAGTTCCGTTCCGGACTCGTCGTATGGGAAGTGATGTTGTCCATCGTCCTGTTGGTTGGCGCCGGTCTGATGATGCGCAGTTTGTTCGCACTACAACATGTCGAGCTGGGACTTAACCCAGTGAACCTCTTGGTTGCGCGCACGCCACTGCCGAAGCGCCAGTACGAAACCGCGGAGCAGAAGAAGATCTTCTTCCGCCAGGTATTGCAACGTATGAGTGCACTGCCGGGGGGGTCATTGCGGCGACCGAGACGTCTTCGTTACCGCCATACGGAGGGCCAGAGAGCGATGTCACGATTCCCGGCAAAACACATTCCGAGCCCTGGCACGTAATGTTCCAGCTATGCAGTGAAGGTTACTTCAAGACGATGGGACGGCATCTTTTAAGCGGCCGGCTATTGACTGAATCTGACGTTGATGCGGCCCGACCTGTTGCCGTAATCAACGACACCTTCGCGAAAACTTACTTCAAGAACGAAGATCCCATCGGGCAGAAGATCAAGTTCAACTTATTTGACGAGCTGCCGCAATCGACCAAGGACCAATACTTCGAAGTGATCGGCGTGGTTGCCGACGCCAAGAACCGCGGTCTGCAACAAGGCATCGAGCCAGAAGCCTACATTCCCTACACCGTGACCGGAGCGATGGAGCGCGGGATCCTCGTCCGTACAGGCGTCGAGCCCATGTCAATGCTGATGCTGGTGCGGCGCGAGATCTGGGCCGTTGATCGAAACGTTGCGCTGACGTTGACCGGCACACTGGAAGGCTACCTGCAGCAGTTCAGCTACGCAGGGCCAAAGTTCGGTCTGATCCTGCTAGGTGTGTTCGCTACAGTCGGGCTGGTGCTAGTATCGATCGGCGTGTTTAGCGTCATGGCCTATTCGGTTTCGCTGCAAACACACGAGATCGGCATACGCATGGCACTCGGCGCTCCGATTAGCGATGTCCTGAAGATGGTGTTGAGCAAAGGCCTGCGGCTAATAACTTTGGGCATGGTTCTTGGCGTTCTCGCCAGCATTGCCTTGACGCGGTTCGTCGCCAGCCAGTTCTGGGGTGTCTCGCCGCGCGATCCGATTACCTTTATCGGGGTCATGGTGCTGCTGGCGGCGGTAGGAACAGCAGCATGTCTGGTCCCGGCTCGGCGCGCAACGAGGGTCGACCCGCTAATTGCGCTGCGCTATGAATAGCAGATTTTCAACCACGCATTAAAAAGCTTCGAGAGGGTCTATCCGTGTACGTTTCTCTGCGCCGAACGCGCTGGCCAGGGTCGCGACCGTCGCAACTTACGGCGCCCCTATGAGACCCTCAAGCGCCGCCAACATGCGAACTTCAGCTAGCGAACGCGCCGCCCAGGCGCACGCCGAGCCCCCGCTCTAGCTCGTGTTCGATTCCGCTCACCGCACGTCGCTTTCCCGCTCTGTTCGCCTGATAATTGATCGGAACCGGTGCCGATGCCGCCGCACACTCGCCCACAGCGAGTCTCGTTCATGGTCTCGCACACCGAAAGGGTGTCCGGATTGTTCACCGCTGCTAGGCCCTCACGCTCGGAGATAGTGACTTATGCACCTTCGAGCGTGAGCGGTATTGATGTCACAAAAATTGCGATAAATCGCTGTTCTCGCTCTCGCCCCTAACGGCGCTCACGTGCGCGTGGGCCTTGTTTCGTTTTCTCCGATCAGGAGCGGAGGTGCCAATGGCTTTGCTTTCCGGGAACGGGCGCACCCCTGGCGTAACACGTGGGCATAAGCGACATTAAAGGATGTGATCGCGAATGGCAGATGAACAGAGAATCTTCTCGAACGCCGCTGTAGCAGAACGCAAAGGAGCGGCCAGGATATTTCTGGGACCACACGGGCTTCGGGGCGGTTGGAGAGTACTTGTATTTCTCGTTCTGCTCGTTGCCATCATCCTCGGATGCATCCGGTTGGTTCACTCGCCCGGAATTCATCAATCCGCAGGTATCATTTCGCCTGGCATTTCGCTGCTGGGGGAGGCCCTATTGTTCCTTTCGGTGATCATCGCGACGGGTGTGATGGGACGATTCGAGCGACGCAGTTTTGCGACTTATGGTCTGCCCTGGGGAAAGGGTTTTCTCCGGCGGTTTATCTCTGGAGCGATTTGGGGCATAGTGCCACTCGCGTTGCTGCTTCTGACTTTGCGTAGTCTTGGTGATTTGGACTTTGGACGACCGCAGCCACCAGCCAGTGCATTGTTTCGGTTCGGATTGTTGTGGGCGCTGGTGTTTATTCTCACGGGCATCTTCGAAGAATTTGCAGTTCGCGGATATCCGCAGTTCACTTTGGCACGTTCGGTTGGTTTTTGGCCGGCGGCGGTGATCACTTCGCTCATGTTGGGGCTCGCTCATGCAGGAAATTCCGGCGAGGTGATGCTAGGTCTGATCGGCGTATTTGCGGTTGGACTCTTGGCCTGTCTGATGCTGCGCAGAACTGGCGATTTGTGGTTTCCCATCGGCTTTCATTTTTCGTGGGACTACGCTGAGAGTTTTATCTTTGGAGTGCCTGATAGTGGAAATCTCGCCGTCGGACACACACATGCATGGTTCAAGGTGGCTCACCGGTGGCTCGGTGGGGCCTGAAGGTAGCGTGCTCGCGTTCGTCATACTCGGGCTTACGACCCTTGCTTTTAATCGCGTGTACCCCGCTAAAGCCCACACCGTTCCCGTTCTCGCGCTCGATCTGGAGATGTTTAACTGATCGGGTAAGAGGTGTACGGATTTTCCCGGCCTTTATAGCTATCCCCCGTCAACCATTCGATACGGGCCCGAGTCGGTTGTTAAACTCGGGGCCTGTAAGCTAACACAGTAGCAGGCGAACCGAGCACGGCGTTGGATTCCACTTGCAACTTGGAGCCACCACCAAAAGCGCCTCCGCCGTCGGGTTCGGTATCGCCACCTACACCTGATCGCCGTTCTTCTGTGGGTATCCCCACGCCTCAAGGTCGCCTCGTCTTCAGCGCGCGAGGTTCTGGCCAAGGTGGAAACAGGCCGGACGCAAAAGCTCCTTAGCCGTGCATTCGGGCTCACGGGGAATTAGCTGCATCGGAACACCGATCTGGCCTCCACGTCTAGCTTCGGCTGTCATCCTGCGGGGAGTGAGGTCACCGCCGCAGGCTGTCGGGGAAGGTGTAAGGAGTCAAATCTGGGGTCTGTGTCACGATTCAGCACTGAGCGCCCTGTTCTCTGCTTGCGCCAGCTTCTTGCCGTGCAACAACTCGACGATCGACTGATACAAGCGGGTCCTGACTTCATAGCGATTGTGTGCGTTCACCACGTAGCGCACCACCAGATTCACGCCGAGGTTCGTCGGGCGCACGTTAATGGCGGGCGCAGCCGAAAACGTCTGCATCGCCGAGCGTTGTGCTGCGAGCCTCCATTCCTGCTCCGCTGCTGCCGTGTCTGTTTGCGTTAGTTCGCTGACTAGCTTCAGGACAGCATTGGTCAGATTAAACGGATCTTCGCCCGCCGGGATCAGAATGTCCAACTCGTCCCATAGCCATTGCCCCGTGGTGGTGAAGTTGAAATAGTGGCCTTCAACGGCAAAGCTATTTACGAAGGACACCCTGCGCCCGGTTGGGTGACCGGCATCGTTCCAGTTCCCCGTTTCCAGCAGGATGGTTCGCAGCAACCCAACCTCGACGACCTCTCCGCCGATCCCATTGATTTCGACCCAGTCGCCAACGCGAATGCCATGGCGCCCCATCAGCACGAACCAGCCAAAGAAGGCGACAAGGAAGTCTTTGAGCGCGACGGTAAGTCCAGCCGCACCTAAAGCCAACACGGTGGACAATTGGCTCGGTGGCCCAAACAGAACCAGCAGAATAATCAACACGCCGATAAGCTGTGCGATGAACCGCAACACCGCCCGCATCGTGCCTAGGCGGCGGCGATCGGGACCCTGGCCCAGAAAGGAGCGCTCGATCAAGCCTTCCGCCACGACCAGGCCTGTCAGCGCCAGGAGGATCCAAAGCAGAGATCGCGAGATAGCGTGCAGCGCAGCCTGGCGCTGTTGGGTGACGATCGCGTTCCATTCGTGATACAAAACCGCAAGCTGCTTTTCAGCCTGGATGCGCTTATCGTACTTGGCCAGGGCCTTGGTGCTCTGCGAAAGCTCATGAAGCTTTGCGATTTTCGCCCCATGCTGATTCTGGCCACTGGCCGGTGGGTTTGTTGCTGCACTTTGTTCGGTCCCAGTAGCGTCGGTTGCCAGCGTGTTACTCAGTCCCTTTTCGAGGGTTTCGTGTTTTTGCGTCAGGGTTGCGGCGTAAACCTCCGCTTGCTGCCTGGCTTGCACAAGACGCGCTTGGTTGTTACCCAATCGTTGCCACGTGCGGAATTGGCCTATCAGATTTCCTTCGACCTCAAAGGAAATCGGCTTTGACTGCAGGGTCACGGAGGCATTAGGGCTGCCATGCTGGAGAGCTTCATGCTCCTCCAACTCCTGCTTGATCTGGGCTTGGGGATCGCCACCAGCGCGAAGCAGGTCTTCTTTGGCATCATCTAACGCGTCTTGCAGAAGCGTAGAACGCGCCTGGGCCACTTCCAACTGTTGCTGGATGGCATGGGCGTCGTTCTTGCCCGGATTGGCTGCGAGCTCGGTCAATCCCCGAACATGCTCCTGCACCTGCTGCAACCGGCTGTCGAGGGTGCGGATTCGAGCATTCAGCTCGCGCGTCTCGCTGTTATCAACCGCCGGGTGTAGCTGTGTCTGTTGCAGCGCTGTCGCGAAAGCAAGGTCCACCTCGTGGTCGGCATTGCGGATGGCTTCCGCAGCCAGTTTCTGCTCTTCGGCCGTGCTCGCCACATCGGAGAGGCCGTGCGCCGTCTCCAGGGGACTCTGGTCAACCAGCTTGGCCTGTGCCTGCTCCTCCAGTCCGGCCGGTTTCATGGAGAGCGCAGAATTTGCCGTTTGCCGCGTCAACACAAAGCCGATCAGTGTCGCGACCAGCAGTACCGAAAGGCCTACGAGAGTGAAACTCCTTAAGCTAGCATGCATACAGCAAGATTAGTCCTGTTTATAAATTGCTGTACCCATCACGCCGGCGAAGTCTTAGTGCAAGTCGGCATCTGGGAAGTTTGACTGAGGCCCTACAATGTATGGTCCGCAGCCCGGCAGCAAGAGGTTTGAAGTTGGGCGAAGGAACAGTCTACGTGAATGTATCCAGCCATTGGTTGGAAATTGTTCGCCTGGCCATGTGATGATGATCCGCGCGTTCATCAGTTGCGGTAGCGCACCAGACTAACTGATTCGGTCTGAGATTACTGCTTTTTCGGGCAGCCCTTCGGGTACCGACCCAAATTGCTGCAAAGCTCAGAAGCAGCTGGGCACGGTCAACTGCCCGGCATAGCGGCGGCTACCACCCGCGTTTTCCACTCATAGGGGGTGCTGGCGTGCGACAGACCCAGCCGGAAGCGCAACCGGTCGTACTCGCGCATCGGCGCAAAAAATGCCGGCTCTTCCAGCGGCCATAGGCTTGCCCGGGGCGCCGACGAGCCCTCCTGGTCGAGGATGGCATTGGTTGCCCGCCGCGCCGCCTCGTTGGCTCCTTCCATACAAGCCAGATCACTGTAAGTGTGCACATAGTCGGAAGCCAGAAACAGGTTCGGGATCTCCGTGTGCGCCTCGGGACGATATGCCAGTGAGCCCGCAGTGTTGATGAGCAGCGGCTCTAGGTTAGTCGCTTGGCTCGGATTGGGAAACTCAATGTCGGGATCGAGGAACCAGTTCAGCAAGTTGGCATCCTGAAGTTGTTGCGCTCCCTCCACGTTCAGATGCGCCTTGATCTGCTCCCAAACTTCGTTCTTGATCTCCTCCGCCGTGCATTGCAAAGCGGGTTTGCCATAAAGAATTCCAGGAGAGTTCCAATCGGAGATGTCGACGGAAAGGATGCCGCCTAGCTCCCCATTGCCATATTGGTTCATTTGACTGATCCCCCAGAATTGCCGCTGGGAAATCGAAGTCAGGGCCCACGGCGAATCGATATAGATGCTATGCCCATTGACCACAGGAACGTCTCGCCCCAGATAGAACTGGATTCCGTTCATCCACGAGGTGCGGAGCTTATCAATGTTGGCGATGGAAGGCGCAGCCCGTTTCATGTCGTCCGTGAGCAAGGGCGCAATAGCCTCAGCTGGCAGGGCGCAGACGTAGTAGTCCGCGGTCACCTCCTGCTGTCCACCGTCAATCTCGATAGTGACCGAGGATATCGCCGAACCCTTCATGTTGAACCTAACCAACCTCGCGCTACTGTGGACTTCAACTCCCAGGGATTGCAGATAGCGGATCCAGGGATCGATCCACCTTTCATTGGTCGGCCCGTTCAGCAGATGGTCCACCGGATCTCCGACCTTGAGCAAGCCAAGAGTGAGCTGAAGACCGATGTACCCGACCGTGCGAGTGCTGCCTTCCTCCGCGCGAATCGCCACCATGGAGCGCGTCATGCCCCGAGCCAGAAAGCGCTGGTAGGGTTCCGACTTGTGAACCGCGTCAATGAAATCCCACCACGGAATCTTTTCGTACTCCTGAACGCGCCGCTCCTCGCAACTAGTCAGTAGAGTCAACAGTCGATCAACATAGAAGAGAACTTCCGACTCAGGAATCCCAAGCTCTGCGGCGTTCACCGTGGCCTGTAAGGTGGTGACCCAGTCATCAATCGTAACCGGATAACGAGCGACTGCGATGATGGACATTTTCCCATCGCGTGCGATTTGCGCCCGCGTCCCCGGGACGATATTGTCAAACACGCCGCCGGCATTTCCCG